>Ga0310344_10002856_pt1 | contig 12965 bp, 11 predicted proteins | sample HC15DNA20200_MG_FD_203801 | JGI IMG/M metagenome (GOLD analysis project Ga0310344, IMG submission 203801) | Marine microbial communities from station ALOHA, North Pacific Subtropical Gyre - HC15-DNA-20-200_MG | ecosystem: Environmental > Aquatic > Marine > Oceanic | place: Pacific Ocean: North... | reverse complement strand
CGCCGACCTCGATGTCGCCGCCCTGTTTGCCGAATCGATGATGGACCGCACCCCTTGGCGCCTGTGGGATCTGGAAACCGGAAAGCCGTTTGACAACGCAGACACCCTCGAAATGGTGGCGGTGCTTGAAAATGGCATGGCGCAAAGTACTCATCCACATCCGGGTTTGTTGCACTTGTATATTCACACGATGGAGATGTCGTCCACTCCGCAACGCGCTCTGAGAGCGGCCGATCAGTTGCGCCCTCTGACGCCGGAATGCGGTCATCTTCGGCATATGCCGGCGCACATTTACATGCAGTGCGGCCATTATTATGACGCGCTGGAAGTCAGCTACAACGCTACGGCGGCCGATGGCAAGTATATTGCCTACGCCAACCTTGGCCGCGACGATCGTTACCTCTCGTCTGCCTGTCATAATTTTCATCAACTGATGACGGCCGCCACGTTTCTCGGCCAATATGAGGCGGCCCTGTATGCCGCTAATTCGGTGCAGAGTCTATTGACTGAAGACATCCTACGCACGGAAATACCTCAATTGGCGCGGATGCTGGAGTCCCATTACTCGATGAAATCGCATGTGCTGGTGCGCTTTGGCAAGTGGGAGGAGATCATTGAAGAGCCGCTACCTGAAGATAACCAGCTCTATTGCGTCACGACGGCAATGATGCGCTATGCACGCGGCATTGCGTATGCGGCGCTGGGTCAACACGACTTAGCCGATATGGAGCGCGCCAAATTCGAGGAAGCGTTGGATAACGTCCCAGCCGAACGCCGGATTATGAACAACGAGGCACGTGACATTCTTGGCGTTGCGACTGAAATGCTGTACGGGGAAGTGGAATATCATCGCGGCAACTACGATGTCGCCTTTAAACACCTGCGCCAAGCGGTCGTTAAAGATGACGCGCTCAACTACGCGGAGCCATGGTCGTGGATGCACCCGCCTCGACACGCGCTAGGCGCCTTGCTACTGGCACAAGGGCATGTTGACGAGGCGGAACATGTGTATCGTGCCGACCTGGGCCTCGATGGGGTATTGATTGCGGCGAAACGTCACCTGAACAACGTATGGAGTTTGCACGGTCTGGCCGAATGTTTGCGGGTTAAGGGCAAGGAGTCCGAACTCATCCTCATCGAGCCGCAACTGGAGCTGGCGATGGCACGCACCGATCCACCAATTACCTCGTCCTGCCACTGTCGCGTTGCGACCTCTTGCTGCCATTGACAGCCCATATCAGGACGTTCTCGGTTCTTTGGTCTGCGGTCCAGCAACGTGGTGGCCGAAGCAATGGCTGTCTCGCTGGATCAGCCTTAGTTGGAATTTTGTTTCGCAATGTTCAAATCGTACTGCATATTGGGCAAAACGTGGGAATAAGTGTCCAAGGTGATGGTGACACTGGAATGGGCTAAGGCTTTCGAAACAACCTTTGATTCGGTATCCTCGGCTTAGTCGACATGAACACAGCCAGCACTAAAAGCGCTATAAAGCTCGAAATCCATTCTAAACGCCTGTTAGTTGAATAATATTCCCTTAGCGATTGCCACATACCTTAGCTCGCGGTTGCCGTTCTATTATGGATGGGTAGTCGTATTTGCTGCAGGTACAACTGTTTTCGCCAGGATGGCGCCTTCGGTCTCCATTCTAGCCATATTCTTGTCACCTATGACCGAGGAACTCGGGTGGAGCCGGACACTGATAGCTGGGGCCGTAAGTGTGGGAGCCATAGCTTCGATCTTTGTATCTCCGATGGTCGGTTGGGCTGTTGACCGCTACGGCGTGCGGCTGATTCTATCTGTAAGTATGGTCATCCTAGGTGTCGCCATAACCTCGCTGGCATGGGCAACGATACCAGCCTTCTTCTACCTGGGTTTCGCCACTGGGAGAGTAGTATTCCATGTTCCAGTCCAGATTGGGTCTGGGGCTGTGGTATCAAGATGGTTCATCAGAAGACGAGGGCGAGCCGTAGGACTGATATATTTGGCTGGGGCGGCCGGGAATATCTTGGGGATCCAGATCGCATCATTGGTCATATCCCATTGGAGCATCAGCGCCGCTTGGATTGCTTTGGGAATCGTGGTAGTTGCGGTGTCTGTGTTGCCCGCAGCTTTGCTGATCGTGGAACGACCGGAAGACCTAGGATTGGAACCTGACGGCTTCCCACCTAACGCTGCTACATCATTGGAGAAGGAGACCACAGGATCGCCGACCGAACCAAACCAAGGCGAAATCGACTGGACACTCCGGGAAGCGATGGGCACAAAAGCCCTATGGGTTCTTACCGGAGTTGTCGGGGCGCTTTTTCTGATTCAAGCCGGTGTCTCGGTGCATATCGGGGCATTCTTTCAGGACCAGGGATTGAGCCTGACACTGGTTGCCACAGCAATCACCATTAACGGAATCGTTAACGCCATTGGGAGTCTGGTTTGGGGAGCGACGATTGAGAGAATCCCAGTGAGGTGGGCCATGGGTCTTTTGATGGTCATCACTGCTGGCTCTACGATAGCTTTGTTGGAGGTCCACTCAGCCACTACGGCATTTATAGTGTCAGCTGTCATCGGAATAGTAAGTTCCGGCGGTAATGTGATTCCTCCGGTGGCCTACGCGTCTTACTTCGGTCGCCGTTCCATCGGTAACATCCGAGGGGTTGGTGAGACCGGAGTTCAGATTGGTCAGACCATGGGGCCGGTTCTATCCGGACTGGCCTTCGACATAAACGGCAGTTACCAGGTCGCTTTCCTAACCTTCGCAGTCTTGGCATTAATCGGCGCTGGATTAATCGTTTTCTCTAAGCCTCCAAAGGCTCTCTGATCTGCGTTCTCTCCAACTCTCATCAAAGGAACTGTTTCAGAAGGCCCAAGGAGCAATAGGAATAAGTGTCCAAGGTGACGGTGGCGCTTGGAATGGGCCGTCAGGTTCGTATTCGGAAACATGGAACTTAGCCTGGGACTATGGAATATAATTTCGGGCATATCGGGATTCGATGACTTAGGGAAGTCGATGTTATCGCGTTCTTTAAGTGGATTCTCAATGCGATTCAGGAGGTTTTCCGTAAATAGGATGTCTGACGGATTGTTTACACGCAATCAGTTATCTAGACGCGTTGCCGAACCGATTCTTTTCCAACCCACAGAATAGAGGAGTTGATATGGACAAACAAGGAATTCCGTTTTTGACTGTGACTGAGTTATCCCAGATGATTCAGGGAAAAGAGGTCTCACCTGTCGAGGTGACGGAGGCTTACCTAGAACGCATTGACTCGCTCAACTTTAAGTTCAATTCTTACCTGACCGTATGCCGCAAAGAGGCGCTAGACGCAGCCCAAGATGCGGAAAACGCCATCGCCCTAGGTAACTACCTAGGACCGATGCACGGTGTCCCGGTGGCGGTGAAAGACCAGCTGTGGACCAAGGGTATTCGCACCACCGTCGGCTCTCGTCTGATGTCTGAATTCATTCCAGAGGAAGACGCCACTGCCATCGGTAATTTGAAGAAGGCCGGCGCCGTCTTGTTGGGCAAGACCAACCTAACCGAGTTCGCTCTCGGGGCGTCGCAGCAGTATGGCCTCAATCGGAATCCTTGGGATCTCAACCGATTCACCGGGGGGTCCAGTGGCGGATCAGGTTCCGCAACAGCCGCCTTTTTGTGCGCTACGTCTTTAGGGGAAGACACCGGCGGGTCTATCCGACGCCCGGCCGCCTGGTGTGGGCTGGCAGGATTACGCCCTAGTTGGGGCAGGGTAAGCCGGTACGGCGTTGCTGCAGGTTCATGGTCTATGGACCAAGTCGGCCCCATATCTCGTACGGTGGAAGACGCTGCTATAACCTTGGGGGCTATCGCAGGTTATGATCCCAAGGATCCTTACACTTGGGACGTGCCGGTTCCCGACTATCGGGCAGCACTGGACGGTGACGTCCGAGGTCTACGGGTCGGTGTTATAAGCGACTTGATCTACAGCGACATCACCAATATCGAGGTGCGGGATGCCGTGTTGAAAGCAGGGTCTGTGTTAGAGGAATTAGGAGCAACGGTTGAGGAGGTGTCACTACCGCTAACGATCCACGGCGGAACCCTTAGCCAAACTCTCATTCATGTCGAGTCTGCGATGACCTACAAAGCCTGGGTGAAAGGGAATCTCAACGAGTTCGGCCATGGGAACCGCATCGGGCTGCTGACCGGCAGCATCATGCCTAGCAGTTACTACTACAAAGCTCAAAAGCTTCGTGAGCTGACCCGCCTTGAGGTCATTAACGCTCTAGAAACCTATGATGTACTCATCCTTCCTACCTCTAAAACTTGTGCTCCTCTCGTCGAAGGGACTGACCCGGAGATAACGTCTAAGGAAATGGCCGCCAGTTTGCCTCCGGTGATGACCAGACCTTTTAATTTGACCGGTGCTCCAGCTATATCGGTCAACTGTGGCTTCAACTCTGAAGGGCTACCAATTGGTCTGCAGATCGGCGGTCGCCCATTCGCAGAAGAGACTGTCTTGAAGGTGGCCCATGCCTATGAGCAGGCCACCGATTGGCACAACCAAAAGCCTCCAAACGCATAAATTATGAGGAATGCTGGTGGCGTTCTAGGGCAACGATCATCTGACACCTATAGAATTTTCAAATCATGCCCGCTGCTTACAACCTTGATAACAACCTAAGCCTCTGGCAGTCTGGCCAGGTTGATATCCAGATATAATCCACAGAGGAGCATTTTTTCAAATGACATCACCGAGATTGACCTCGCTCAAACACCGATTTTCGGATTGGGGTCAAGCCCAAGATTATTACCTAGAATCCAAATTGACCGATGGCTTGCCCATAGTCCCTCCTAGTGAAGATCGGGTTCGAGCCATGTTGGAATTCGCCGGGTTGGAGCCCGATCAAGTGATTGGTGTGGAAACGATTCGGAACAAACACATCACTGCTGAAAAGGTAGCCGTCAACTCTGTCATGGCTGGTTGCCGCCCTGAATATTTTCCAGTGGTTGTTTCAGCAGTGGCGGCTTGTTGCGACCGAAGTTTTAACTTGCATGCAAGCAGTACGTCAACAAATGGGGTAACAGTGTTGGTATTGGTCAGCGGGGGGTATGCCCGACAAATAGGTATGAATTCATCTACCGGCGTTATGGGACCGAGTAATCAAGCCAACGCGACGATCGGCCGGGCGGTAAACCTGGTCAAAACGAACTTCTATGGATCGGTCCCCCAGGACATGGATAATAGTACTTTTGGTCACCCTGGCAAGTACAGTTTTTGCTTTGCTGAGAACCTTGACGCAAGCAACTGGCCGTCGCTAGCGACGGATAAGGGGTTCGATGGTGAATCCAGCACGGTGACGGTGGTCGCTGCCTACTCTCCTCTTCAAGTAAGTGTTTTTGGTGGTAAGGACCCAACGTCGTTTCTTACCAGTGTTGCTCACGCCATGATTGGATTGGGTCCGTCTATCTCAGAGGTTCTAGTAGTTCTAAGTCCTGAGGTGATGCAGTACGTGAATGAGGCCGGTTGGTCTAGGCAACAGGTACAAGAGTTTCTTTGGGGAAAAGCCCAACTGCCTGCGAGGGATTGGATCGCTTGGCGGCGTGTGGAACATCCAGAAACATTCACCGATAAAGATCAGCTCGTCGGCTGTGTGGCAGATCCCAGTAGGATCACTGTGCTTTCCGCTGGAGGCGCAGCTGGAGTCTACATCGACATTATTGGGTCCTGGGGAAACAGTCGTACGGTGACTAGAAAGATCGAGATAAGGAGTTGACGGGAATATGACAAACCTCGAAAAAATGTTGGTAGCCCTAGATCCTCGGGACGAGAGCGATCATGGTCCGGCGCTTTTGGCGACTCGCCCTCCGACCTTGAATGGAAAAACCTTGGGATTATTGTCCAACAATAAACCTCATTCCGAAGAGTTGTTACAGATGATTGCAGGGATAATGAATGAGAGTTACAACATTAAAAATACTGTGGAATATAACAAAGGTAGCCACCAATGGCCTGCTAATTCTGAGGCATTGAAAGAATTCGCTTCTAAGTGCGATGTCGCTATTCATGCGACTGCCGAATGAGGGTCTTGCACCGCGTGCAGTGTGCACGACGCAATGGAGACCGAGCTCTTGGGTACACCTTCGGTGGTCCTGACCACTCGGCCATTCGTAAGTCAAGCCCGCGCTATGTCTCGAATGCGGGGCAACCCTGACTACGGACTGGCAGTAATAGATCATCCTATCGTTATCTTGACTCATGCGGAGTTACTGGAAAGGGCTCATGTAGCAGCTCCTCTGGCGATTGAACACTTAGTCGACCGATAATGAATAGATATTTTCGCTGGATTGATTGAGATAATGAAAACTCTGTTTGCCAAATGAAAAGAACCGATTCCGCTGCAAACGACTCCAAGATCGGACCGCCTTGGCTGGATATTCCACCAATCGAAGAGGGTTCAGATGACGATTATCCGTTGAGTGACACCTTAGACGCGTCTCGGAAAATTAAAGCTATTAACGACATCTCCTGAACCTTCAACGAAGATCTAAGAAAATAGTAGCAGCAAGGTAACTTCTCTTTATGGCCTACTTAAATATGCAAGGTATATCGCTTACTTTTATTGGCGTCCAAATTTTTAACGAGGTCAACTTAACCATTGAACGAGGTGAGAAGGTTGGCCTCGTTGGCAGAAACGCGTCAGGGAAAACAACGTTACTGCGGCTGATAGAGGGAAGCGTCAAACCAGACTCCGGCGTTGTCTCATTCCAAAAAGGCATACGGACTGCCTATCTTTCACAAGAAGTGCCCAATGATTTACCCGGAACTGTGTTCGATGTGGTCGCCAGCGGGAGCAGAGAATACGTTGATTTTTCCACACGGAATTCATCTCCGAACATAAGGTTGCTAGATGAAGGCAAGCCGACTCTACGCGAAGAATTAGATCGCATTCACGATAATCTTGATGTAGAAGGAGTGTGGTACAAGAGAGAACAGGTCAACAAAAGCCTTTCGCAACTTGGCTTGGATATTGACCGCGATTTCGGGTCTCTTTCCGCTGGCATAAAACGCCGAGTGCTCTTGACTAAGGCGCTTGTTAGTGAGCCGGATATCCTACTACTTGACGAACCAAGTAACCATATGGACATTGATTCCATCAAAGAACTGGAACAGGTGATGGCTCAGTTCGCGGGTGCCATCATTTTTGTTACCCACGACCGGATGTTCTTACAGAAAATAGCGACCCGGATAATAGAAATTGATCGGGGTCTCCTGTTTGACCAGACCTGCGATTATGAGACATTCCTGGTACGGCGAGACGCCAACCGTGATGCAGAGGAGACGAAAAACGCTCTGTTTGATAGGAAGCTAAAACAGGAGGAGTATTGGGTTCGAGAAGGTATTAAGGCGAGGCGGACGCGTAACGAGGGCCGGGTGAGGGAATTGGTAAAAATGCGAGAGATGCGCAGTTCTAGACGAGACCGGCCCAAGAATGTGAAGATGGAAGTCCAAGAGGCTGAGCGTTCCGGGAGATTAGTGGCAAAGGCCGACAATATTGGCTTTAACTATTGCGATACTCAGGTAATATCACAATTCTCCACCACGATTCTAAAGGGCGACAGAATTGGGATTCTAGGCCCTAATGGCAGCGGGAAAACAACCCTTCTGCGGCTCCTTCTTGGCATGCTCGTTCCGGCTAATGGGACAATCCGCCTTGGCTCTAATTTGCAAATCAGCTACTCCGACCAACTCCTTGAACAACTAGACGAATCCAAGACCGCTATAGAAAACGTTGGTGATGGCAGCGACACAGTTACCGTTAACGGTAAACGGCGTCACATCTTCGGCTATCTGCAAGATTTTCTATTTTCTCCAGATCAAGCTCGCTCTCTTGTTTCTGGATTTTCTGGTGGAGAGCGCAAGCGCCTCATGCTCGCTCGTCTCTTCACGCAACCCTCTAATCTCCTTGTGCTAGATGAGCCCACCAACGACCTCGATATCGAGACCATTGACCTTCTTGAAGAGCTCTTGATTGACTACACAGGAACGATTCTCCTAGTCAGCCATGATAGAACGTTCATCAACAACACCGTAACGAGCACAATCGTTTTTGAAGGCGACTCCGTCGTGAAAGAATACGTTGGTGACTACGATGATTGGCTGCGACAGCGCCGCAAGGAAGCCGAGCCAAGTTACGCACCTGCCCGCAAACAACAAGTCCCACCAGTTAAGGCACCTAAAGCAAGGGTGAAATTACGGTTCAGCGAGAAAAAGGAACTGGATGCACTGCCTCAAACTATTGAATTCCTAGAAAATGAACAGCAGGCGTTGTTCCAGACGATGGGAGATCCAGAACTCTATAAAAAAGATAAGGCAGACATTATTAACAACAACGAAAGGTTGGAAGAACTGAACAGACTTTTGGCCGAGGCCTACGAACGTTGGGAAGAACTGGAACAGCTTCGCCTAGATATCGAAAACAGCAGACCTTCAAATAGATAATGCCTAACAGCGTAGAAAAGAGGCTAATCTGGAACCCAGAGGAAATCTGGAAGAGTTCCCGAAACAGATGAACCGCGAACGAAACAAGATATTCTGATTTTCATTCTTTTCGCCCTCAAAAAGACTCCAATTTATTTTTGTCCGGTAGGCACGATTTTCGCCTTCATCCTGGCCATTGTGCTGGCCAGCTGAGTCCGATCGGGGTTCTGAGACCGGGCAAATCGTTTTGGTCGGTAATCATTTGCAACAGATCATTCAAAATCGTCCACAGTCGACGGGTGCGTTCTTTACCGAGCTGTAACCAAGGGCCGAGGGCTAAGTCGTCGGTTTCATCTTCGATGCGAGTTCGAGCAGCGAGTCCTCTGTCTGTCAACAATCCAGCATCATCTAACCAGCCTCGCCCTTGCAGATCAGTCACGGTTTGATCCCAAATATCGTCCGGCCAACGCGCGCTACGGCTGTTTCGAGCCTCACCGGTCGCCGCTGTCAGGATCGGCGCAGCTTGATTAGGAGTTAACTGAGCCGCCATCACTGCGATAATATGTCCGCCGCCGCGATGCTCACGAAATAAATTGAGACCATGCCACAGAGCGACGTGAGGGTCACTTGGCCACTGAAGCGCTGCGTGGGCAGCAAATAGAGGTCGGCCGGCAATTGAACAACCCAACATTGCTTCACGTGCCAATGCGGCTGCCTCTACAATGTCGGCGGATCCAATCTGCTGTGGGAGGAGCCGCCGGAGAGCGAGATCCACAGCCTCAAACCGTGCTGCGACGATCCTCTCTGGGCTCGCGATGCTCCAGGCAAGCGGTATCGCAGGTGAAATCATCTCTACGCTATGATGAAAGAAGGTTGCTGATACAATCTCAGGCCCAACCCGCCCTAACGGGGCGGATCGCGTCGCATAGTAACCCATGCGATGATCACCAAGGCCTAGCTGCTTACAGATAGCTTGGCTTTCTGGGGTGTTACTTGAGCCAGCAGCGAGGACAATCGGCTCGTAAACCTGAAACATGGCCCGTGCGATCTGTGGTTGCATGTTATCCTTTGCCGTAATTGGTCCTCGAAATCGCTTTGTCACAGGCCACTATACACAAGTATCTGGCTTGGGCAGTGTTAGTGGATTAGATCAGACCCGTCACCGATTGCCGAAGCTATATGCGCGGCGTCGCGGACAGCGCCATAGATAAGTCCAGAAGCGCGGTTGCGCAGCCATGGGAATCCGATGAAGTAGAGTCCGGGGATCACGGAAATCCCGTCCCTATGAGCCGGCCTGCCGCGTTCGGTCAACTCCAGACCTTTTATCCAACTGAAGTCAGCTGTGAATCCTGTGCACCAGATGACGGTATTGATACCTTCCTTTTTTAGGTCAATTGACTCTTTGGGGTTGGCAAATACGTCTGGGTTTGCATCTTCCACCGGGTCCTCCTGGGCAAGAGGGGCGTCTATCTCATTTTTTGCAATGTATTCGTCGATTCGAGTTTTTAGTGCCAGAGAGGCCGTATCCGCCTGGTCGTAGTTGTCTCGCAGGTTATCTGCTAGCGTTACTACGTCTCCGGTAGCTCCCTTCATGCCGCCCAACATGATTACACCTTCCCTTGCGAGCTGTTGGAGGCTAACGGCATGCCCGCCCTTGGTACCTGATACTTGAACTTGGGGTGCGAATTCCATGTTTGGGTCTTCAAGGTCTCTTGGGCCGATATCCATGAATCCTGACTTGATGTTCCAGTAAAGTACATCCTTGCCTCTATAAAACCGCGGGGAACGGCCGACCTTACTGGTGCAGAGGTAGACCTGCTTGCCTTCTTCGATCAATTCTTCGGCGATCTGGACTCCAGATTGGGCGCTGCCCACGATAAGAATGCCGCCGGATTTCAACTGGGACGAGTTACGATATTCGGCGGTGTGTATCTGGTCAATCCAAGAGGGTAGTTCTTGACTGATGGATGGGGTACGGGGAGTCTGCATTATGCCAGATGCTATGACAACGTTTTTGGCGATGAACGGGCCACTTTCCGTCTGAATCGTGAAGGAGTTTCGGCGAGATCCTGGGTTGACACCAGTGACCGTCGTACCATCGCGTACCGGCAACTTTTTGGCCTTAGCGTGAGACGTGAAAGATTCAATCAACTCATCGCGGTGCCAGAAGTCGTTGGGCTTGTCCAGAGGTCTGTCGTCACCTGGCAGCTGGTTCATCCAGTTGGGTGAGTTGACGGTGAAAGACTCCCATCTCTGGGAGCGCCAGGTCTCAGCTATCTCGCCGCGCTCAAGTATCAAGTGGTCGCGGCCTGCCGTTGCCAGATAACTGCTAACGCTCAGACCTGCCTGGCCAGCGCCGACTATGATGGTATCTACAGATTCGGGCATAGCGTTCTCACCTCGGTTCCTAGTATGGGCATCAGGCTAAGGACATCGAATAACCCTTATGTACGAAGGTTGTATGATTGGACGCTGACGAGGACTTTTTTAAGGTCATCGAGACTTCAATTATCGGGTTCGATTGGTCAAGAGTATACTGCTGTTTTTAGTACTTCATCTAACTGCAATTCAGGTTACTCCAGTATCCTAGGAACTACATGGGAATAGATGTCCAGCGTGATCAAGATACTACTGTGCCCCAGCCTCTCCTGAACCACCTTGGGGCCAGTACCCTATTTCAGAAGCAAAGTAGCATGAGTATGTCTCAGGTCATGGGGCTTGATCTCGCTTATGCTCGCCTTTTTGCAGATGTCTCCGAATGCATGAGACGCCGTGCGATTCAGGGGTCTTCGGTAAATAGGGTGTCTGGCAGACCTAGGTGAGCAACACGCGGGCGATGATTAGGGAGTGACCGATTGGTCACTTATCCATCCAATCGGCTGGCTTGTCCGTCCACAGTAACTCCCCCATGTCGAAGTCGCCCATAAAGGCTCCTGGGTTTGGATTAGGGGCTATCTCGTCGTCCCTTTTGTCAGTCACCAATGGCGGGCCATAGGAGTTGAGGATTGCCGCTGGTATAAGCCACTTACGAAACAACTCACCGTCTTCAAACCACTGGAAATCGCCGATAACGTCCTCTGGAATTTCGATAGTAAAGAGAATGTCGGTGTTGGAGTCGAAGCCTTCAAATGGTTCGTCAGATACCCAAACACCTGTGTATTCCGCATCAGGGCGGTGATTTCCGAACCCATCCTGAATCTCTACTAGGTCAGATCGGAGGTACGACGTGTTATCACGAAAGCCGTCCTTAAGAATGGTTTCTGCGTTCTTGTTGTTGGCGATATGGAACAATCTCATCAAGCGCCTCCACTTGGTTCACGTTGATGGTAATCACCATATGGTTGTCGAGCAAGACGTGATGGCAAGGCAGATGGTCTTTGGGGAAATCGACGCTCCGCTGAAATACATTGGCGTCCACGGTGCCGGTATGCCCTTTGAACTTGCCGGAGATGATTTGCACTTTGTCGCCTCGGCTGAATCGGTAGTGAAAACTCATTGGCTCTAACGTAGTTGATTGATGATGGAACATACCTTGGAAGGTAGTTTATTGGCCTGTGCTGGCGCAAGATACGTCTGTCAGTGAGCCTTAAAACATGTACTTAAAAGTCTGAGCACTTATAATTCTTATGATCGCTTCCTGTGCGTATAACCATTTCTGACTAGCGTGTAGGCTAAATTTTGCCACTTATGACCACTTGTGGTTATTTCTAGCTAGGAATGGCCTCAAAATAAAAAACCGATAGGCGTGACTTTGTGCCAGTTCGACTCTGACCTTCGGCACCACGTTTTCAGGCACGAAGAAGCCCAGTAGACCCGTATACCGAAATCTGCGGGCCTTATTCTTTGCTTATGCTCACGGATGGACTCTAGCTTTTGCCCAAACCGGTCGGCTTGGGCCATCTTTAACGGTGCCATCCGGATGAAGTATTGTGTTGGCATCCTTCCGGGTTCCATAAATGGGGGCTTAATTTTGATGCACGATTATTCGGAGAGCCACTATGGAGTTGATATCTAGTTGAACGCAGTCCAATGGCGCAACAATTTGGCGCATTCATTACCTTTTTACTATGGGTGGGTCATCATCGCTAGCACGGTTGCGGTCAGTATCTCTTCGCGGACGATTATGGCGGTCGCTACTTTATCTGTATTTGTGGTGCCGATGACGCAGGACCTGGGATGGTCGCGCGGGCTATTTTCTGGCGCGGTCAGTCTAGGAGGCCTATGCGCTGTGTTCATTTCGCCCTTGGTAGGTAAATGGATCGACCAGCATGGTTCTGGGCTCCTACTGTCCGTTTCCTCATTATTAACGGGAATATTGGCCGTTGGTTTGTCATTAGTAGGCAACCCGGCGGCGTTTTTTTCCATATACGTTCCTGGGCGAATGATTTTCTCGGGCCCTCTAGAGTTAGGAATTCCCACCGCGATCAGCAATTGGTTTATTCGGCGACGCCCCTTGGGTCTTGCCGCCGATAGCGTCGCCAAGGGTGCAGGACTCACTATCATGCCTCTGGC
>Ga0310344_10002855_pt1 | contig 12966 bp, 20 predicted proteins | sample HC15DNA20200_MG_FD_203801 | JGI IMG/M metagenome (GOLD analysis project Ga0310344, IMG submission 203801) | Marine microbial communities from station ALOHA, North Pacific Subtropical Gyre - HC15-DNA-20-200_MG | ecosystem: Environmental > Aquatic > Marine > Oceanic | place: Pacific Ocean: North... | reverse complement strand
CTGCCATTTTTTTTACATCAGAAATAATAGGACTGTTTGCAGCAATTACTCCTGCACGTAATCTGTCACCATAAGAAAATCCACCTGGTAATATTACTGCATCAATGTTTTTTGGTAAATTCTTTTCATGCCAAAAAAATTCTGTTCTCAGGTTAAAGACATCAGTTAACACGTGATACATGTCACGATCACAATTACTGCCAGGAAAAACTATAACCCCGACTTTCACAAATTATATCCAAAATAGAGGTATAAAATTGCTCAGATGACATCTTTTTATTTTAGAAATCTCCTATTCTAGTTATGGGGCAAATCCGTGATATAATGGAGAAAAATGTCATAACGATTGAAAATAATAAAAATGCACAGGATGCAGCTAAAATTATTGCTGAGAAGGATATTAGTTTTCTTGTAGTTATGAACGATGGTATTCCAGAGGGTGTATTAAGCGAGAGTGATTTTGTTCGTAAAATTGCAGCAGAAGATCGAAAATCAAGTGATGTTCCAATATCCGAAATAATGTCTTACAAATTTCGCTCAGTTGGTCCAACCACTACAATAGAGGATGCAGTTCAGAAGATGTTAAACAACAACATACGTCGATTATTAATTTTAGAAGATGAAAAACTAGTTGGGGTTATCACTCAAACAGATCTTGCAAGAAATCTTAGGGATCAGCTTCTAGTTGATGGTACCATTAAAAGTATCAATAACAATTAATCTTTTTCTACAGTTGCAGTTACCTTGCTAACAAGTGGATTGTATATTCGCATTTCATCACAGATTTTCATAATTTTTTGTTTTGCAGAATTTTCATTTTTTTCAGTGACAGAAAATTTCAGAATAGTACCGGCACGGATTTCTTTAATATTTTTATTTTCTCCTTTCAGGACAAGATCATTCAGTATGGTGTCACCTTCTGGATCACTTATTCCAGGTTTATTTTCAATTATAACACTAACAATATAATTCCCCATCAAATAATTTGTAACTAGTTAATAATTTAAAAGTTAAAAATATGTTACGCATTATTAACAATTTGGCAATAATTAGGGGATCAGATTCATTATTTTCATAGAATTGATTTTATAACGGTGAGTTGAAATCCAGACTATGAGCAGATTCAGATATTGGAAATTAACAAGTGACGAAGTAAGTAAATTAACGTATGAACCGGAAAAACTACTGAATTGGGATATAAAATGTATTAAGGAACCAGAAGAAGATGCCGTATTTTTTGGTGTATTTCTGTATAGAAATGGTACACCTTATGACTATGAAGCAAAAAAAGGCTTGGTGTACTATTACAACAATATTGAAAGAGATGAACTTCCATCAATTACACAATTTTTAAAGAAAAGATTTGGTGGAGAAAGTAAAGAAAAAGGTGAAAGAATATTCCTTGAGGGTTCAAAAGAGATCTATACTAGTACTGATATTGCTAAACTAGCAAAAGAGTTAGAAGAATCCATGAAAGTATCTACAATTATTACAATGGAAATTCATGATACAACACAAGAACAGTTAAAAAACTGGGGATTTCCAGAGGCAAAATTACTACCTATACCAACATGAAACATTTTTCTAGAGTCATTCAATAGGATTTGTAGATGTCAGAACTTAGCCAAATAAATTCACATCTAGAAGAACTAAGACGTAGAGTTATCAAAATTGTAATTGCGATAGGTGGTATTACAATATTTCTGCTTACATTTCATGCAACACCATTTGAAGTACTTGGATTAACTCTATACTACCCATACCCAGAACCACTGGATAACATTGCAGCTCAAATAACAAATGTTATGAGAGCCGAGTTAGTACCTGAAAAGGTTCAATTAATACAAACTGCGCCAGGTCAAGCATTTTTTTCACAAGTTTACATAGCAGCACTTGTGGGAATTGTTGCAAGTGTGCCATTAATCATAAAAGAATTTGTTTCATTCTTAAAACCTGCATTAAGGGAAGCTGAAATTAAAGTTGGTCGAACAATTACATTACCAGCTATAGGATTATTCATTACAGGATGTATGTTTTCTTATACATTAGTAATTCCATACATCTTAGATTTCTTGTACAAGTATGGTGAATCTGCAGGACTTGTAACATTTCTTAATATTATGGATTTTGTTAGTTTCATTTTACAATTTTTGCTAGCATTTGGAATTTCATTTCAATTACCGTTAATCATGTATGCAATTAGCCAATCAGGAATGACTGATGCAAAGTTCTGGAGAAAGAATATCAGATATGCAGTTGTTGCTATTGTTATTTTTGGTGCAATTATTACACCTGATGGAAGTGGAGTTACAATGTGGTTTATAGCAGGTCCTATGATAGCACTTTACCTAGCAGGCATGTTTATAGTAGAACGTAAGGAACGCCAGATCATCAAGACTTAAATTTGAAAAAGAAGGTTTAGAAACAAATGTTATTTAATTTAGCAAATTTCATTGCAGGTCAAGAATGGATTTTTATAATTATAATCGCTGCAGTTTTCATTTTTGGTGCAAAGAAAATTCCTGAATTAGCCAAAACTTTTGGAAAAGCTAAAGGTGAATACAAAAAAGGCGAGATAGAAGCTGATGAAGAATTGAAAAAATTCAAAGATAGTAAGGAATAACTATTTTTCTATTACGTCAATAAATTTTTGGTATAATTTTTTTATTTCATTTTCATAGTCAGGTTTTTGAAAAGAGATTTTTACTCGTTTTGAAATATTTATATTTGCATCAACAGTGATTTTGGTCTTTCCATCAAGATCATTTATTTTTTCTATAAGATAACTTCCTTTGATATCACCACCTACAACACGCATTTCATGTATGTTTGGTGATTTCATAAAATGCTTAGCCATAATGATAAATTCATTCCCAGCCAAATGTAGGTGCTCGACAACTAATGAGCTCTCTTCTCTAATTGATTTAGTAGTAATTGACGTATAATATTCTGGTAGTATTTTCTCAAAGTTTTCAAAATTCGTTAGAATATCAAATGTTTTTTGTATATCTGCATTGACAATTTTTTCAAAAGATATTGTTGACATAATGAAAATTAATTTGTTGTAATGTAAATTTTTTACTTATTGTGAGCCCCATCTTGTGAATAAATCATGTTCAATATCAAATTGGTCTAAACATTTTCCTACAATATGATCAATCATTGCATTAATTGATGTTGGATTTGTATAAAATTCTGTAACTGGGGGCATTATAACAACTCCTAAACGTGCAAGTTTAAGCATGTTCTCTAGATTTATTGCGGTTAATGGTGTTTCCCTAGCAACTAAGATTAGCTTTCTTGACTCTTTCAATGTTACACCTGCGGCACGTGCAACTAAAGTCTCATCATACCCATTTGCAATACTTGATAATGATTTCATACTACATGGAATTACAATCATACCATCAGTTTTATGAGTTCCACTAGAAACACTTGCAGCCATATTTTTTTCATCAGATATACTTGTCGCAAGGGATTTCACATATTCAACGTCATGTTCTGTTTCCATTGATATACACTTTTGTGCCCATTCTGACATTATCAAATGTGTCTCAATTCCTTTTTCTTTCAGTATTTCTAGCATCTTTATGCCATAGATTACTCCAGTGCTTCCAGTTATTGCAATTATTAATCTCATGTATTATTTGGATTAAATTTTACAATATAATAATGAAGATCAGAAATTACGCATGTGAGTTATCTACGACATCATTATTTTCATTCTCTTTTCTTTTATTCAACCATATTTTTACTGCACCTGCAGTCATTCCTGAAAATAAAATAATTCCAACTAACACCATTTCTGTGTTCATCGTAAATTATTAGATACATCATCTAAAAAACACTGTCCTTGTGTATGAAATAATCTCAATCATTTAAAATACGGTATTAATTTTATCAATATATGATTAAAAGATCAGAAATGCAAAAAATCGTTAAGAATTATTCTGATATTCGTATAGGTGTACTTGGAAGTCACTCAGCACTTGAAGTGATGGATGGTGCAAAAGATGAAAATCTAAATACGGTTGTGTTCTGCCAAAAAGGAAGGGAAACACCATACCAACGCTTTGGTAGGATTTCTGATGAAATTATGATTTTAAGAAAATTCAAAGATATAGCTACTGTATCTAATCAAAAAAAACTACGTGATACAAATACACTAATTGTACCACATCGCTCACTAACTGCATATCTTGGGTATAATGTAATAGAAAATACATTAAAAGTTCCTATTTTTGGAAATAGAGCACTCTTCCAAGCAGAAGAACGAAATAACAAAAAAAATCAATATTATCTACTTAAAAAAGCTGGAATAAAGTATCCAAAAATTTTCAAGAATCCAAAACTTATCAATAAACCTGCAATTGTCAAGGTTCAAGAAAAAAATAGAAAACTAGAACGTGCATTCTTTACAGTCTCTTCATATTCTGATTTTAAGAAAAAATCGGAGGAGAAAATAAAGAATGGAATGATTTCAAGGAAAGATTTGAATGAATCAAGTATAGAAGAACTTGCTATAGGTACATATCTGAACTTCAATTATTTTTATACACCAATTTCTGAAAATGTTGATTTCATTGGAATTGAACGTAGGCTGCAAACAAACATTCACGATTATAATGCACTTCCTGCAAAGCAACAACTTGAAATGGATATAGGACTTCAAAATATAGAAGTTGGACACACACCCGCTAGCATTCGTGAATCGTTATTAGATCAAGTCCTAAAAATGGGTGATAAATTTGTTAAAGCAGTTAAAAAAGAATATTCACCTGGGATTATAGGTCCATTTTCGTTACAAAGTGTAATCACAAAGGAACTTGAACTAATAGTATATGATGTATCATTACGGGTTCCAGGCAATCCAATTGTTGCGACAACAAGTCCATATACAAAATATCAGTATGGCACAACATTTGGGATTGGGAGGCGTATTGCAATGGAAATTAACAAAGCAATTGATGAAGATAGACTTAGTGAAGTAGTTACTTAGATAAATTTTCTATAGGATCTTGTAGTAGTGTTTTTCTTACCAAGATTGGGATATTATAGTATACAGCTAATGCAACTGCATCTGACGCCCTATAATTTCTTAGTACTAAATCTTTTTTTCCAGAAAGGTAAAGATTTGCACGCAGTGCATCGCCGCTATCATAGATTTTTACTTTAACAAGAACTTGTTCATTTTGTTCACAGATATCTTCTAGCATTTTGTATATTGTTGGAACAGAATCATGATCACCATCCATAAAACTTGCAATATGACGTGAAACTTCGCCTGAGAATGCCCGCATATGAAACTCTTTGTTATTATCAGACTTCAAGACAACTAAACCCTCATTGCCATATGGATCAACAAATCCAAGATTTGTAATCCTTACCACATCGTAATCTAAGTCTTGGTTCTCATCAATTTTCATTCTAATCAAATTGATAATTGATTTCTTAAAAATATATTGAACAGAGACAAAGATCCTATATGAAGACAAAGACTGCCTCAGGTAGTCAAAATGAAAAAAAATTGATAGTTTTAGGTTTTATTTCAATTATAGTTTTATTTATCATATATGCAAGATTTGAAAATCCCGGTATTACACCCGATGCAGTAAGCTCTATTGAAAGACTTAGTATTTCATTTTACATCTTACTTGCAATATCATTTGGAATTATTGGATTAGGATTAAGAAAATACCAAAGGAAAATTGCGGCAACTGGAAATCAAACTGCAATTTCAATGATCTGTAATTTAACAATAAGTAATAATTCAATGAAAGTGTTTATAATCACATTTGTAATCTATGGGTTTTTCTTTTCCATGACATCAGGAATTTTGGTTTATCAACCAGAAGTTACATTCTCATATCATTATGGTGCAGAAATTCCATCAGCACATGTCACACCATGTTGTGGGCCTGTAGGCTACATGCCAAAAATTGTTGCATATCTAACAGAACATGTTGGAATACAAATAATTCCAATAAACCTGGTGCTACAAGTAACAGTATCATATCTTGTAGCAACAAATACTGCATTAGCTGTTAATGCAATTTCTATTACAAAAAAGACAGGTGGTTTAGGAAGTATTGGTGCTGTAACAGGATTATTCATTGCATGTCCAACATGTATAGGTTCATTCCTTTCATTATTTGTAGGGGCAACTAGTGTAGTAGCATTTACAATTGCAGTTACAGAATTACAGACATTGTTTATTGCTATAACTATACCAATTTTGATTTTAACACCGTTTATAATTTCAAAAAGGACTATACATTCTCAAAATAAAACTAACTAATTTTTGGTTTTATTAACGGATTTTGAGAATTTCCTATATCAAAGCCATCACGACGTAGGTATTTGAGAACCAATTTGTAGATCAACTCATCATGATCTACCTCTATTAGTAATTCTGACCAAGTAAATTCCCCTTTTTTGATAATTGTAGTTTTTAATTTATCATTAATTGTTTCTGCCATTTTTTTACAATCCTCATATGAATTACCATTAAGATAAGATGTTTTTCTGCCTGAACATATCTTCATAAAAATTATTAAGAAATCATAAATAAAAAAGTTCTTGGAAAGTAAATCAGTTTTTAATTTTACGATATATACTGAACGCAATAAGACCAATGATCCCAAAAAAGACACTAATTGCAATTACGGCAGAAGTATAATCATTAAGAAAAAATTTAGTCATTAACCAGGCATATGGCAACATTGTAAAAAAATCATAGATAGAAAAGTCTTCAATTGTTCCTATAGCTAATGCATACTTTCCAGAATTAGAATTTTTATCGTAAACTGCTAGATGATATTGCCCGTCAGCTGGTAAATCAAATGTTATTTCTTGCCTTTCCCAATATGTTACTTGGCCAAATGGTTCATAGAATTCCTTTGAAGGAAATGAACCAGAATAATCAAAAATGTATACACCATAGCCATCAGGTAATTTATAAGGAAAATTTTTTCCTGCACTGCCAATTTCGTATTCCTGAATTAGTTCCAGATGGGATTCATATCCGATGAATGCTAATGAGGGTGCAAAGTTTTTGAGATTTTCAATTTTAGGAATTACAATACTTGCAAAAAACATGTCTCCTTTTTTGCCAGTAAATGTATAATACAATTCATTATCATTAATTTCTTCATACACAACCCAAGATACCTTATGATCACTAATCACTAATGCATCATCAAATGAATTATTTGAACCATATGTAGGAATTAATTTATGAGCAAATGATGATGATGGTATACAAAATAGTATTCCAATTACTAAAATCATTGCTAGAATTTTTTTGTTCATTATATGATAATTATACTGCTAGATAATATAATGTAGAAAATCATAGTGCTAACAACGATTAAGAAATCCCTCAATTATATAATCGAAAAAGTGAATTATGTGATGAAGAAGCCTAAACCTCCAATAAAATTTGATTTCCGGATTAACTTGAAAAAAAATGATAAACTATATGGAACCGCTATATTTCATGAACAGGAATACAAATTAGTAATTAAAGCATCAAAAAATTTTGAAATGATGAAAATTCCGTTCAATATTCTTGGTATTATGAACGAATATCATCTTGTACGTTTTTCTGGAATAACAGGTGCATACACTCAGTATAAACCCAAAATTGAAAACTCGCATGATAAAATTGAGATTGAATCTAGTGAGATTTTGGTTGATCTAGGCAAACAAAAACAGAAATATGATACAGTAGAAATATTTGTTAACTGAACTAAGACCAACAAACCATTGTTGATTCATCACATGGTGCAAAAAAGAATCCTACACTAATTCTATCAGATTTACCGTCAATTTCAGAAATAGTATGATATTGAATAGGATTTATAATTACTATATCACCAATTTCTGGTTTAATTTTGATAGATTCTGTATTATCAACAACATCTTTTGAGTATCCAAAATTTGGTAGCCTAAATCTCTCATCATCTTTAGTCCAATGTTTTCTAAATAAAATCAATTCACCACCATATTCTGATGGCTGTAAATGTAATACCGCAGAAAACTGCAATGAATGTTTTGAAATTTCATAATCATTAGATTCAAAATATGCGCAGTCTCGATGAATACTTACTGATTCTCCAGGCTTATGGAATCTAAAAACACCATTTGAATAATTAAAATTATTTTCTCTAGCAACATTGATATTTTTTGTAAATACAAATGATAGTAAATTTTGCATTGAGATTCTTGGATCTTGTTCGTGAATAAAATGCTGTTCTAGTTTTTTATCAATTAATTTTGTTTTCTGAAAATAAACGTGTTTATTATTAATAAATGAATTTAATGACTCCCCTATTTTCATATTAATTCCAGGACCGTTAGATGTCGAATTAAAATCTAATATTTTTTTAGTGATTCTCTTACACACATTAGAAGAAAATGCTTTTTTAAGAATTAATGCAGGAATGGTACCTATAGATAATTCATTAATTTGTTCAAATTTTTCGTGTCTTTCCAGATAAATTGGCGCCCATCTTTGTTTCAACTAATATCCACCTGCACCTGAATGAAAGACCTTACAGTCCAAAGTCCTATCATTAGAGCGTGAAATAACTACACATTTGATGAATTTGTCTTTTATTGCATCTTCAATTTGTTTGATTGTTCGTAAACTAGGATCTGCTGGTAAACTCATTATATCAATTTCAGTAAAAACAACTATCTCATTATCATCATAACTATTTGTGTTCTCATCTTTTTGATGAGTTACATTAATTTCAAATTTATTATTTGCAATAACTTTTGTTACAGTTCCCCAAATTATATCATTCATTATATTACTTGAATTTTAATACTATGGAACTACAACTAAGTTCAATGGTAAATCTAGACTGCCAAATGGTTCTTGTATTCTTAATGAATAATCTTTCCCAGAATCATATATGAAGTCCTCATAACTGCCATAACCTATAGCTGGACCCCATAAAATATTGAGGAATCTATTTTGTCCTGGTTTGAGTACAACATTACCTGATGTAAAGTCGGAACCAGAGTTAACCCACTTGTGTCCACCATCCCATACATTATAGTTACAGATAGATGGACTAGTGCACATCATTGTTACATTACTAGATGAACCGGTATTTTCAGCTAAAAGTTTGAGATTAAGTAAAGCTTGGCCAGTAGCAGTATATGAAATATTATTGTATTGCTTCGTTACTTTTTTGACTTGCTCTTGCCAGTCAGCTGCATAGTAGTATGTAATTGGTCCTACTTGATATGAGATACTGCTAGCTTTGTATTTTTTGAGATTATAATCTTCTTTTATTGCCTTTTCACAATCTCTAACTAATCTTGGATTTTCCTCACTTTGACATACTACAAGCATTTGATCTAATGAATCATCACCAGTTTTGTTAGTTGTACTTGAGGATTGGGTTTTTGGTTCTTGATATTGAGATGGTTGATTCATATCATCACCAACTGAACCTGCACTCACACTCATAATTCCAGTTTTTATCAAATACTGTATTGCATTAAGGAAATCATTTTCTGATATTTCATCATTTGACCACCAACCGGCTGTATTTTTTACCCAATCTGGTATACTATCAGAAGTTGATGCACTACGTGTTGTAGATGGAACCGTGATTATTCCTTCTTCAATTAGAAATTGTATTCCAGAAACAAATGCTTGATCATCTATCTGACCACTTGACCACCAGCCAGCATTATTTTTTACCCACGTTGGAACATTTGCCGCATCAGCATATCCAACAAATGCAGTGATAAGAAAAATCCCTGCTACTAAACCCAAAATTTGTTTCAATAGAGAATGTGCCCTTAAAATCATATATAAAGCACGTGCCTATTTTTTCCACTAGTGCCAACTATTATGATATTTTAATAATTTTAATTGCTACGAAAAAAAATAATTATATGCCAAAATTTGAATTTATAAAAATTGTAAATATCGATAGAGACTTAATTTTTGAAATAAGTACAAATTATGAAAATTTTACAGAAATACTTCCAAATCATTTTAAAAAATTAGAGATAATCAAAAAGAATAAAAACAGTACAAAAATTTCTGAAACAATAAATTTTTTGGGTAGAACTGCAACTGTTCTGACTGAACATGTTGTGATAAAACCAGATCGGCACATAGTAACGATACTTGATGGACCAACCAAAGGAAGTAGTTTTGATGAAACATATGAGAAAATAGATATTCAAACTAAAATTACAATAAAAGTTGATTTCATGCTTCATGGAGGCTTGAAATTACTTGGGTTCATTGCAAAAGGAAAAATTAAAACACAGATGGATAACGTAATGAATGAATTTGTAGATTATGCTAAAAATAACTCAGAATAATTATTTTGATAAATACTGTATAATTTTTGGATGGGCTAAAATTGAACTATGTGCGGCAGAATCAGTTCCAATACCATAGCTGATAGTTGAATCACCGACAAAAAATAATCCTTCTACATTTTCCACTGAGTGTGGCATCTTATTTTTCCAAACTAATCCTGGTTCTTTGACTACTGCCTCAACAAGTTTCCATGCCATAGCTCTCTCCCAAAGTAATGAAGTTTTGAATTCGGGGTATATTTCCGAAAGTTCATTTTTCATCTGTTCAACAATGCTTTTTATCCTAGTTTGATCATCAGTCTCTTCAGGTTTGACAGGTGTTCCAACAATTAGTAAATGCTCTCCAGTTGGAGAAACAGATGGTGTAATATTTGAAATGAAGAAAATTCCTTTTGATGCATAATCCTTGCCTACGGGAAAAACCACTTGTCTGGAATCAATTTGTTTGGATAAGGCAAAATGGACTTCAACTACAGATGTTGTTTTATTCAATTTGTTTGTTTTATTGATAAAATCTTTATCAAAAATCCCCTCATCAAATAACTGATTTATTGCATGATATGCTGGAAATGAAATTATTACACAGTCAGTTTCTACAGTTGTACCATCCACAAGTATTACACCAGTGACTTTTCTTCCTGAAATTAAGATTTTTTTAACGGATTTACCTAAACTGATATTTGATTTTTGTTCTGTAATGTAATCTGCCATGACTTGTGATATTCGATCATATCCTCCCATGTCAGGATATGCAAATTCACTTGTTCCACCCTTGAATGGATTTGCACGAATTATGGTTCTTGCAAATTCACCAAGTGAAATATGTTCTGCTGTATCTGCAAATGCAAGAATGCAAACTGCATCAAAAAAACGCTTTGAATGATAATCTAATTTTCTTGTAACCTCAGTTAGTGGCGTTTTATCAAGTTCTTCGGTTTTTTCCATACTAGTGAAGGCCATAGGTAATAAAATTTTGAGTAAAGAAATTCTGCTTTTAAATGGAATTAATGACATTTGAAGAATGTCTAAAATGCCCTTCGGATATTTATGAAATCCACTACCATCATAAAATGCAATATCACTAACTATTGCTAGTTTTAGTCTTGATTCAATATGTGCTTCTTTCATTACTTCGTATATTGCAGATTTTTTATAAAATGGCATAATATGAAAGCCATTATCTAAAATATGATTTCTGAAAGTTACTGAGGATGTTCTACCTCCAACCTTTTTACTTTTTTCAAAAATTTCTACTTTAATGTCATTATTTACTAAAAGTACACCGGTCGATAGCCCACCTACTCCTGCACCAATGATTACGACTGGTTTGTTATTCATATGTAGATGATTCCTTCCTTGTGTTAATTTTATGCAATTGAGAAATTTGTATCACTAGAATCATCAGTATTCCTATTAGAATAAAGCTTTTTTTTGTTTCTTGACTTGGTCCTTAATATCATCCTACAACATGGGCAACGAGTTTCTTCAGTTGCTAGAAATACTTCACACCAACTACATCTTTTCAAACCATACTCATATTTCTTGGAATTTGGGATTGAACTATGCTTCATTTGTATGCAGATTCCTTTACATGATGCTCCCATAACATATCATGCTCATCATGATATATAATTCTAGTGTTAATTTAATTATATAGTGCTAACTTTTTCGAAATGAGGTATTCAATAGACAATGATACTAATTCTTCTTTTTTGATTTTATAATCTTAGGCAATTGTGATAATGCATTAATATCGTCAATTACATTTGCGTCAAATTTGGCCCTAGTGCCATTTTTGAATGCCTGGCCACCAACAAAAATTGGAATTTTCTTACTAAACTCTCTAATTTTTTTAGTCAATCTTTGACCAGATGGTATACTATCAGATAATGTAACTGAAATAATTATTGCATCAGGTGTAACGCTTTTCATAAAATTCAAAACAGATTCTGCAGGTGTAGATGGAGATAAATTAAATGTTGTAAAACCTTTGTTAAGCAAGAATGATTCCATAACACTACATCCTAGGTTATGTTCCTCACCAACAGGTGTTGTTAAAATTATTTTGCCGTATAGCGATCGCCCTTTTTTTTCTTCTGAAATTAGTTTTACAAGACTGTGTGCAATATTACTTGAAACATGCTCAGTTGCTACAGAAAGAATTCCATTTGACCACATTGTGCCTATTTTTTCCATTACAGGATTTAGAATTTTTTCATAGAATTGATCTAATGAATTATCATCCAAAAATGCATGGTATATTTTTTTTGAACCATCTAAATCCCCTTCTGTTAAACATGAAAAAATTTGCAGTTGTAATTTTTCTATTATTTTCTCTCTTTTCTCTCTATCTTTTGGTGTATTTTCTAATAGAAATGCCTGTATTTTTGCATCATTCCTAAATTCCTCAGGTATATCATCTTGTGTGACATTATTTATTGAGCCTAAATACTTGATAGTTTCCTGTCGAGATGTTTTGTTAATTTTATCCCACGTACTTTTTACTAAATACAAATAATCTACATTCTTAACATTCTTTTTTCTAATGTATACCAATGCTGTGTTATATAGATGTAGTGCCTAATAAGTATTTCTAGTGCTAACTTTTAG
>Ga0310344_10002854_pt1 | contig 12966 bp, 11 predicted proteins | sample HC15DNA20200_MG_FD_203801 | JGI IMG/M metagenome (GOLD analysis project Ga0310344, IMG submission 203801) | Marine microbial communities from station ALOHA, North Pacific Subtropical Gyre - HC15-DNA-20-200_MG | ecosystem: Environmental > Aquatic > Marine > Oceanic | place: Pacific Ocean: North... | reverse complement strand
CAGGCTTAGATGAAGCGGCTATGGTTGCTATTACGAAAACAAAATTTAAACCTGCAAAACAGCGAGATAGAGCTGTTGGTGTTTGGATATCTATACCAGTTAATTTTCGTTTGAAAGGCTAAATAAACCCTCCCGTTGGAGGGGAGTATTTTATAATGACGTCCTCTAACAAAGAGAATAGATTAACCGCTACCTCTAGAACAGATAGGTGGTGGTTTGAACCTGTTTGGACAGGTCTGGGTTTTCTTGCTTTTGTTGTATACACCACATGGTCTATGCTACAGGCAGAGTTTTATTGGTTTAGTGCTAACCAGGGAGGTTTTGGAGGATATTTATCCCCTTTTTATTCACCATTAATTTTTATTAACCCAAGTGCTATTGGATCGGCTCCACTTGATCATGCTTGGTTTGGGTCATGGCCAATTTGGTGGCCCAAAATTATTCCAGCATCTCCAGCCATTCTCATTCTTATGGGCCCCCTGTCATTTCGAATGACCTGTTATTATTACAGAAAATTCTATTACCGTGCTTATTTCCTTTCCCCTCCAGCTTGTTCTGTAGCGAGCTTTCCTAGAAAAAATTATAAAGGAGAAACGGGCCTTCTAATTTTTCAAAACCTTCACCGTTATACGATGTATATAGCTATTGGCTTTATAGTTATTCTAACCTACGATGGGTTAATGGCATTCTTTAGAAATGGAGAGTTTGGTGTAGGAGTTGGTTCAATTATTCTTATGATTAACCCAATTCTTCTTGCAGGGTATACTTTTGGTTGTCATGCACTTCGCCATGCAGTAGGTGGTAATATGAATTGTTTCTCCTGTCCAAATGGGAAACAAAATATACGTTATAGATTATGGCAAGGTATTTCATGGCTTAATGGTCGTCATATGATGTGGGCATGGTTAAGTATGATTTGGGTCGCATTGGCTGATATTTATGTAAGGATGGTGGCTATGGGTAAGTGGATTGATTACAGTACTTGGAGTATGTAAATAGAGATGGATATCTCAGGAATAAAAATAGTTGAGCATGATGTTATTGTGCTGGGTGCCGGCGGGGCGGGCTTGCGTGCCGCTATAGAATGTTCAAAGCGAGGTCTTAGTACGGCCTTGGTTTGTAAATCACTACTTGGGAAAGCCCATACAGTGATGGCTGAAGGGGGAGTAGCTGCAGCCCTAGGAAATGTTGATTCTCGGGATCATTGGAAGATTCATTTTAGAGATACAATGCGGGGTGGAAAATTTCTTAACGTTTGGAGAATGGCTGAGTTACATGCTAAACAAGCGCCCACTCGTGTACGTGAGCTTGAAGAATGGGGAGCGGTTTTTGATAGAACAAAAGTTGGACTTATTAACCAAAGGAACTTTGGGGGGCACCGATATCCGAGGCTCGCACATGTAGGTGATAGAACAGGTCTTGAGATAATAAGAACTTTACAAGACTATGGAATTCATCAAGGAATTGATGTCTACATGGAATGTACAGGCCTTGACTTTTTAAAAGATGGAGAAAAAATTTCAGGCATGGTAGCTATGTGGAGAGAGACGGGAGAGTTTATCATTTTTAAAGCAAAAGCTGCTATTGTTGCTACTGGTGGTGGTGGGAAAGCTTGGAAAATCACCTCTAATTCATGGGAATATACTGGAGATGGCTATGGAATGGCTTATGAAGCTGGAGCAGAATTGATGGATATGGAATTCACTCAATTTCATCCAACTGGAATGGTGTGGCCACCATCGGTTAGAGGGACATTAGTTACAGAAAGTGTTCGGGGAGAAGGTGGTGTTTTATTAAATAGTGAAGGTAAACGGTTTATGTTTGAAAATATTCCGGATCGTTTTGCCTTAGAGACAGCTGATAGTGAAGAAGAGGCAGAACGATGGCGTTCAGGCGATAAAGATGCACGACGACCTCCTGAATTATTAACTAGAGATGTAGTAGCTAGAGCGATAAGAAGAGAAGTGAAAGCAGGACGAGGATCGCCCCATGGTGGAGCCTTTTTAGATATAGCTACTAAACGAAACTCTGAAGATATAAAAAGAAAACTGCCGTCAATGTATCATCAGTTTAAAGTATTAGCAGAATTAGATATTACTGTGGATCCAATGGAGGTAGGACCGACCCTTCATTATTTTATGGGTGGTATACGAGTAAATGCAGATTCGCAGATGTCAAGAGTGCCGGGCCTTTTTGCTTGTGGTGAATGTTCAGGTGGAATGCATGGGGCTAATCGTTTAGGAGGGAATTCTCTGTCAGACCTTTTAGTTTTTGGCAAACTTTCTGGAGAGGGAGCTGCAAATTATATAGAAAAAATGGAGTCAAACCCTACTACGGATGATAGTCAAATTAAATTAATTATTAGAAATGCTACTGATATATTGAACCGAGACTCAGGAAAAAACCCGTATCTTCTACATGAATAACTGCAAGAAATTATGCAAAATAATGTAGGCATAGTTAGGACGCAAGAATTGTTAACAGAGGGCATTGATGAACTTGAAAAGTTGAAAAAATCATTTAATAAAATAAAAGCTGATGGAGCCTGTCAGTTTAACCCTGGTTGGCATGAAGCAATTGCTTTGCGTAATCTTTTAATTACCTCAGAAGCTGTGGCGCAAGCTGCCCTCATGAGACAAGAAAGTCGTGGCGCCCATACCCGAGTAGACCATCCTGGAGAGAAACAGGAGTGGTTAAACTATAATATTGTTTTGAGGAAAAACAATGATGGTTCTATGGTCTCTGAAAAAATTGAACGTGAAGTGCCAGAGAAAGATTTAGAGCGTATTGCTAATCTCACAATTGATGAGGTTGAGGAAGAAGTTTCTTCTAAAAGTTAAGATGCCAGCAAGAGAGTTTAGAGTTTTTCGCGGAGATAGTACCAAGGGCGAGATGGTTCCTTATAAAACTGAAGTTGATCAAGGAATGGTTGTGCTCGATGTTATTCATCGTATTCAGGCAGAAAGTGCAAACGATATGGCAGTACGATGGAATTGTAAGGCTGGGAAATGTGGATCTTGCAGTGTTGAAATAAATGGGAAACCAAAGCTTGCATGTATGACCCGAATGAATGAGTACGATACTAATGAAAAAATTTCAATTAGGCCTATCCAAGCATTTCCAATAATTAAGGATCTAGTATCTGATGTTTCTTGGAATTATAAACAAAATAAAAAAATAGCACCATTTAAGCCACATAAAGCGAAAAAAGACAGTAATGGTGATTATCGTATGATGCAAGAAGACGTAGAGAGGATTCAAGAATTTAGGAAATGTATTGAATGTTATTTATGCCAAAATGTCTGCCACGTATTACGTGACCATAACAACAAAGATAAATTTGTAGGCCCTCGCTTTATGATTAGACTTGCTGGTTTGGATATGCACCCTTTAGATATAGAAGATCGCTTGTCAGAAGTTAAAAATGAATTTGGTTCAGGCATGTGCAATATTACCCGTTGTTGCACGGATGTTTGTCCTGAAAATATTCAAATTACGGATAATGGTATTATTCCAATGAAAGAGAGAGTAGTAGATAGATACTATGATCCTTTAAAATTGGTTTTTAGACAGATAAAGAAAATATTTAAATAGATCAACCTACGAAACGCATGTTTTTATTAGTGCAGGAATATTTTTTGGATCATTAGAACACTATCTAACTCTCAACAATCTAAATAAACAAAAATATATATTAGTAAAACATTCTTTTAATTTTTTGTGTGATCGAATAAAAAAGCTTTCTGATCTAACCACCGATCAAATAGAAACTTTTTTACATCTTTCCCAGATTTATGAAACAGCTTTTGAATGGAAAGAGAAAAAGATCCGTCGTTTAAAAAGCTTTCAGCAAAAGGCTCAAGGAATTCCTGTTCATCAAAACTTGCAAGCCCGTCCATCGCTAACAATAAAAACTTTTCACAAAGCTTTTTAATTTTTGTTCCATCAAAAACATTATAATTATAGTTTAATGTGCTGGCCGTAGCATTTAACATATTTCGCTGCGAACTTGACCAACTTTTGCATTCTGACATAACAGTATCAAAAATTTGCGGAGACCTCAATAGTCCCTTAAAAAAAGCCGCTGGTGCTATTTCATAACCAAACGGTAATCGATCAGCTCCTCTAATTTCCAAAATATGTTTGAATCTTACCTGAGTGAAAACTTGGCGTAGAGCAATCAGTACATCAGTTGTTTTTATATTACGATGAGATTCTATCGAACTAAGCCAGTTTTCAAGATTTCCAGCAAAAGTTTCGATAAAACCGTCTTGGTCAGATATGAAAATAACAGGTATATTAAGCACATAATCACAAAAATCATCAATGAGTGTTTTAATGTCAGATATATTATGATCAAGAAGGCAATTGCTTCTAGCAGGATCTGTATTTCGCCAAACAATTTCCCGAATATTTTTTCGTCCAGAAGGTTTGCTCCTAAAAAAAGGAGCGTTTGAAAACATTAGTGATGTGATAGGATGAAGGCAATCTCCAATAAAAGCCATTTTGGATGCCTGTTCTAAAGATGTATAGTCTAGATTTATTTGAATACTAGCGGAATTAAGCATCATTTCATGACCAAATATTCCAGTATCACAAAAATATTTGTGCATTAATTTGTACTTTTTTTGATTAATTATGTTTATGGTATTAGAATGTAGAATTGGTTCTATAGCTAAGTCAGAGAGGATAAGCTTCTTTTCTTCTGCTATAATTAGAAGACTCTTAATATATTTTTTTAACTCATGGTCTAATTTTTTAAGTTGAATATAAGGTTTAGAAGCGAATTCTATCTGACCTCCAGGTTCGATTGATAATGATGGTTTTATGTCATTACAAGAGTGTATTGTCTCGATATTCTCTTTTAAATCAGAGGCTGAGAACCCTTCTCCAGCATTGGCCGGGATCCGATTAAAATCTTTATCATAAATTAGATTTTCAATCTCTGCACCTATAGATAGGCTCTCAGTTGTGCGAAGCATTGAAGAAAATGTTTTGATGAGTGCATCTTTAATTTTTTCAGTATTCATATGACGCCATAAATAGAAGCAATGTTTTTTCTTACTATTCTTGAATATTAAGGCTGAAGAAAACAGGAATAATTTTTAACTCATAAAATAAAGAAACCGCCTATAGGCGGTTGTCTTTATAGAGATCCTCTCTTTTTTTGCGAGGAAGGGGTATTAGGCCTCTATGACAGCCTTGTTTTCTGTAATGGAAACTTTTTTAGAAAATAACTCCCGAATATTTTTTGAAATAGTATCTTGAACAGGCTGTTCCTTAAGGATTTGCTCTTGAAGTTTTAACAACCCTTCAATTAAAGCTTCTGGCCTAGGCGGACATCCCGGCACATAAACATCCACAGGCACAACAAGATCAACACCCTTCAATACATGATAACCATATTGCCAATAAGGTCCTCCACTAGTTGCGCAACTTCCCATGGACACTACATATTTTGGGTCAGCCATCTGCTCATATAACTTTTTCACTCTTGTTGCCATCTTCAAAGTAACTGTCCCAGCCACAATCATTACGTCAGCTTGTCGGGGAGATGAACGTGGCATCATCCCAATACGCTCCAAATCATGCCGAGAAGCTGCTGTCGCCATCATTTCTATAGCACAACAAGCAAGTCCGAACTGAAAGTACCAAGGAGATGTAGCCCTAGCCCAGTTTACAAGCTTATTAAGCGGAGCTACTATAATATCACCTAAACCGCTTTTTGTAGTTTGATTATTAGTCATAATTAATCTTTTATTTGTTCTGTAGTCATATATACTGGTTTCTTACCCATAAAATCATGATATGGAAGTATAGCATAGCCCTGCTGACTTCGTGTTGGACATGAAGAACAGGAAGCCGAACCATTTGAACGGTGTCTCACGATTTCAAGAATTTTTTTATCAGTTTCATCTGCTCCTGCAACCAATTCTTCATCTGTTTCGATATACCAGCGAAGTGTTACTAGATACCGATATGATTTTTTCTCGCCTTCTTCACTCATTAGGATGTCCTCGGATTGATTGCTTACGTTTTTACAATATAGAATTTATGCAAAGACCTTGATTTGACAAATCCCTTTCCTTTATAAATCATTTTATTTTAATAATAACAATTATTCAAAATAGATTTTACTTTCTTGACAACTTAACACTAAGAGTTAAATTTCCTTTTGGTCAGACCAATTAAGATTATGTCAAAATCAAAACCATCTATTGTGAAGAAGAATCAATTAATACAAGGGAATTCGATTTTAAATGATCCAATATTGAATAAAGGTACTGCTTTTACTAAAGCAGAACGAAATAAGTTTGATTTAATAGGGCTTCTTCCACCAAGAGTTTTTAGTCAAAAAGAACAAGTAATGAGAGTTTTAGAAAATATTCGTCGCAAGCCAAATGATCTTGAAAAATATATTTTTCTTGTTGGGCTTCAGAACAGAAATGAAACTTTATTTTATAAAACTCTTATTGACAACATAGAAGAATTAATGCCGATTATATATACCCCAACGGTGGGAAAAGCATGCCAGCAATATGGACATATTTTTAGACGACCACGAGGATTATATCTTACATCAGATGATAAGGGCAATATTCAAGATATATTAGGTAATTGGCCTTATAAAAAAGTAGGAGTAATTGTGGTAACGGATGGTGAGCGTATTCTTGGCTTAGGGGATTTAGGTGCAAATGGGATGGGTATACCTGTAGGAAAACTTTCTCTTTACACTGCTTGTGCTGGCATTCCACCATCACAATGTTTGCCTATTACTATAGATGTGGGAACAAATAATGAAACTCTTTTAAAAGACCCCTTATATATTGGACAAAATAAACCCCGATTAGGAGAATCAGATTATGTGGATTTGATGGATGAATTTATTGAAGCTGTCAAAAGCTTGCACCCAAAGGCTATTATTCAGTTTGAAGATTTTGGAGGTACTCACGCATACAATTTTCTAAATAGGTATAGACATATAGCTCGGATGTTTAATGATGATATACAAGGCACGGCTTCTGTAATACTTGCGGGACTTTATTCCGCTCTGAAAATCACCGGAGGAAAACTTTCTGAACAAAAGATTCTTTTTATGGGGGCTGGGGCTGCTGGAATTGGGATAGGAAACTTATTAACTAGCGCTCTTATTAAATCAGGACTAACAGAGTCAAAAGCTCGAAACGCTAGTTGGTTTTTTGATTCAAAAGGTCTATTGGTAGCTGATCGAGAGCATTTGCGAGGAATGCAATTACCTTTTGCACATAAATATTCAGCTATAGAAAGTTTTCCCGAGGCAATCCGACATTTAAAACCTACAGCTATTGTAGGAGTTTCTGGGCAAGCGGGCCTATTTACTGAAGAAGTAATTAGAACGATGGCAGATTTAAATAAACACCCAATTATTTTCCCCCTATCTAATCCAACTTCAAAAGCAGAATGTTCTGCAAAACAAGCATATGAATGGACAAATGGCAAGGCTATTTTTGCTAGCGGAAGTCCTTTTGATCCAGTTACTATTAATGAAAAAACTTTTCATCCTACTCAGGGTAATAATGCATATATTTTCCCAGGCGTCGGACTTGGGGTTTTAGCAAGTGGTGCAAGAAGAATAACAGATGAAATGTTTCTAGTTAGTGCTAAGGCACTATCTGAAACAGTGAATAAAAGCAATCTTAAACAAGGAATGTTATACCCACCATTAAGTTCTATTAGGTCTGTATCCAAAAAAATTTCTATTGAAGTTGCAAAGCATGCTTATAAAGCTAACAAGACATCAGAACAGGAGCCTAGTAATGTGGGTGATCATATTGACAAAATGATGTATTTACCAGAATATAGATCTTATTCCTGATAACAATGCTAGGAGTAGAAAATGACTTCAACAATTACTGTGATCTGAATTCGTTTCTTAATTTAATTGCTTTGTCAAAAGCCTTCTCTGGTACAATATCCCCACGAACATATGGATAGACAGTTTTTACAAGTTCTCTCCACTCATCTAATTCATCTTCAGATACGTCATGAGCAACAAGTCCATATTCTTCCATAACCTCTATTGCTTTGTCGTCAAGTTCTCGAATTTCATTTGTTAGTTCAGTTTCGGCCTTTTTTGACGCATTAATTATTAAAGTTTGGATTTCAGGAGATATTTGATCCCAAATCTTTTTCTGCATAATAGTACCTCCCATCAGTGGAGCCCATCTCATATTAGCCATATGTTTTGCCCCAGCAAACCACTGCCCCCCAAGTGCTAGAAGAGGAGTAGTGTTAAATGCTGTAACCATACCTGTTTGCAAAGCAACAAGAAGATCGGTTGCTGCAAGAGGTACAGGGGAAAAACCAAGGCTTTCATGCATTTCCATATCTGAGCCTTCATCAGCCCAGACAAATAATTTATGGCTTTTTAAATCATTAGGAACACGTATCGGTGATTTAGCAAAATAGCGAACCCAGCCAACCTCGCCCCAATGGAGGAACACATAACCTTTTGCTTCAAGTTTTTCTATTAGTTCGGGAGTCATTTTTTCACGGACGTAATCTTTCTCTTCATCTGAATTATATAGCATTGGTATATGAGATATTGCGGTAAACTCAGGAACAATATAAGCAAGCCCTCCTGTTGATAAAGTTGCAGCATTTAACTGCCCAATACGCATCTTACGAATCACGGCAGATTCATCTCCAGCAACACCACCAGGATATATAGTTAGTTTTACTTCTCCATTAGATTCGTCACGCCAGTTTTGGCCCATTTCTCGAAGCCTTAAATCCCAAGGAGAACCATGTGCGGCAAGTGTTGCAAGCTTTATATTGATTTTTTTTGCATCAAGGGGCATGAAAAAAAAAGCGAGAAAAACAATTATTATTCTTATGATCATAAGATAGAAGTTAAGATAAGCTAATATAAAGGAAAAAGTTTAGTATTTGGAAAAGACTTTTGACTTGAAAAAATAATTATTAGGATTATTTAAAGGTCGTGGTGAAAATAATAAGTAAGAATATATTGTTAAACGGAACCCTATAAAAATTATATGACAGCTGGAAAAATTATTATATTAGTTAATCCTAAAGGGGGTAATAGAAGAGCCCCTAAAATACTACGCAAGGTTTTGCCTTTATTAAATGAATCGAAAATTAATTTCCAAATTATTGAAACTGAACATGCAGGACATGCCAAAAAGTTAGCTCAAGGACTAGATTTAAATGGAATTATTGGCCTTTGTCAGATTGGGGGAGATGGTACATTTCATGAACTTGTAAATGGAGTTTTAACGAGGCAAGATGGGCAGCAAGTCCCTTTGGGTTATATTCCGGGGGGAACCGGGAATTCTTTTATGTACGACTTGAAATGTCTTTCGCCAGTTGAAGCTGTTAAGCGTATTATACTAGGAGCAACTAAGAAAATTGATGTAGTAGAAGTAAAAATGTTAAATGAGAAAATATATTGTGTCAATATTGTAGGGTGGGGAATGGTAACAGATATAAATAGTTCTGCTGAAAAAATTCGATGGCTTAAAGGACAACGGTATAATGTTATGACAATTCTACATGCATTAAAATTAAAAAGACGCTCAGCTGAAATATTAATTGATGGAAAGAATATAAATGACAAATTCCTCTTTGCAATTGCTTGTAATACAATACATACAGGTCGCGGAATGAAAATGGCACCTAAAGCCGATCTTAATGATGGATTAATTGATTTAATTCTTGTTAGGGAGGCGAGCAGAGTTAAGCTTTTAAAAATGTTCCCCAAAGTTTTCGATGGGAACCATATTAACGATCCTATTGTAGAGTACCATCAAGTTAAATCATTTTCAATTATACCATCTGAGGATGAGATTGTTAATTTAGACGGTGAATTAAAAGGAAGCACACCTTTGTTTGCAGATGTTATTCCTTCGGCAATTTCAGTATTTGTTTAATGAATCCCACAAAAATACTTGTATTGATTTCGCTACTTTTTTTAGAAAGTAAAATTTTATGTCAAACTTGGGAAGTTGTAAAGATTGAAGGGGACACCTCAAGGAATCTCTCCTTTACGGAAATGCAGGGAGAAGTTTTATTCGCGGCGCAAGCAGGAAAACAGGCCTCTGAGATCCAAGCATTTGATATTTCAACAATTGATCAACTAAGATATTTAGGTAAGAAAAAAATCAACCCTCCTTTGAAGACTCGGTTAGTAGGGGCAGTTGGAGGTTCAATTGTAGGCTATAGTGTTGGCTATATGATGGGAAACATTATTTTGTGGTGGTTATCATATGAAGATTTGGGATCATTAAAGCTTTTTGGCCCAAGAGCTGAAAATATCAATAGCGGGCAACAATTAATAGCTGATCTTGCACTCAAGATTTCTATGTTAATAGGAATCTTTGGAGGCTATGATTGGAAAACAGAATTTATACAGGAAGAGAAAAACTACGATTTAGTTAGTTTTTCAGATGTGGAACGAAAAAAATATATACAATCAATAATTTGGCCAAACCGTTCAAAGGCAATCAAAGAAATTCTTGACAGGAAGGTCAGAAGCCTTAAGGTTTTAATTAATAAAAATTAACACACATTATTTTTTTTTGAGGGATTATAATTTGAATTAAGTTCGATTTTTAAAATCTCGAACAATCGTTCGATATCATCAATGCTATTATACAGGTAAGGAGAGACCCTCATAGATTGACCTCTAATACTAACATAAACATTTTTTTCTTTTAATTTTGCTATCAGACTATTTGGTATACCATTAGGAAAGCGAATGCCAATAAGGTAATCGACTCTCATTTCTGGTGGAGATACCTCGAGCCCAATATTTTCCGCATATTCACCAATTGTTTTAGTCAATTGAGCGAGCGTTTCATTAACATTGTGAATTTTCCATTCAAGTATTTGTTTGAATGCTGTTATTGCCATAGGCATAATAGCGAAATTACTTCTTTCCCCAACATCAAACCTGCGAGCACCTGTTTGGAAATCCTTTTGATAGTGACTTAAATTACTAAAATCTTTACTATGGGAACGGTTAATCCAATTGTGTTCTAAAGGAATTCCTTCTTGCCACCTTGGAGCAATATAAATAAAGGTTAATGAATATGGACCAAGCAACCATTTATATGAAGGAGCAATAATAAAATCAGGATCGATATCAGAAATAGAAATAGGAAGCACCCCAGCAGATTGGGCAAGGTCAAGCACTATGGTTGATCCAACATGATGACATTTTTCAGACACAGATTGTATATCTATGATGGCACCGTCTGTCCAGTGGCAGTTAGGAATAGCAACTACGCTAGTATTACTTTGGATTTGATTAATTAGGTTATCAGTAATTGATTGATCCTTACGACGCTTTGAGACAATAAGATTAGCACCGACATTTTTTGTTTTTTCAAACCAACCATAATAGTTTGATGGAAACTGATCTTCCATTACAACCACACTGTTATCACTCTTAATGGGTAGGTTTAGAGTCGCTATTCCGACCCCATAACTAACGGAAGGAATGATTGCTATATCATTCGATGTTGCCCCAATAATTTTTGCAAAAAGTCCTCTAGCAACCTCGGCTTCATCAAAAAAGTTTTCCGCTTCGATTTTCCACGGAGATTTTTTCCGACAAACACCTTTTAACCCTGCCTCCGTCACAGACTTTAGTGAAGGAGACATATAAGCACAGTTTAAGTAAATGAGATTGTCAGGGATATCAAATAGAGCTTTTTGGTTGGATATCAACATATAAATAGAATCTGACAATATTTTTGATAAAGATGCAACTATAAACGAGTTGTGCGGTATTAACTTATCTAACTATAATATAGAAATAGTGAGGCGAGAGATATGAATAGTAAAGACATACGGAATAAGCATAAACAATATCTTTTTGAGGCTGTAAAGAATTATTATAAAGAACCTGTTGTTGTGTCGAATGCAAAAGGAACCCGCGTAAATGATATGGATGGGAATTCATATTTAGATTTCTTTGGAGGTATTCTAACAGTATCGGTAGGCCATGCCAATGAAGAAGTCATCAAATCAATTACGACTCAGGTAAATCATTTAACTCATATTTCGTCTCTTTATCCTACGGTACCTGTAGTGGAACTAGCAGAACGTTTAGCAAATATTGCACCGGGTAATCTTGACAAAGTTTTTCTTAATGCTTCAGGAACTGAAGCGGATGAAACAGCAGTTATGATGGCTCAACTATACACTGGTAATTCAGAAATTTTAGCATTGCGTCATGGTTACTCAGGGAGATCATTGCTAGCCCAATCTCTTACAGCCCAGTCATCATGGAGGGCATTGCCTACGCAAGTTCCAGGGGTTAAACATGCTTTGGCACCATACTGCTATCGATGTCCGTGGAAACTTAAATATCCCACATGTGGATTAGCATGTGCTGAGGACGTAGAAGAGCTAATTCGTACAACGACCACAGGCCAGATTGCCGGCATCATTGCTGAGCCAATTATGGGGGTTGGTGGTTTTATTACACCTCCAGATGAATATTTTAAGATAGTAGCTGAAATAGTTCGCAATTATGGCGGTGTTTTTATTTCTGATGAAGTTCAAACTGGTTTTGGTCGAACGGGTACTCAATGGGGTATTGAACAATATAATGTTGAACCTGATATGATTACTGTCGCAAAAGGCATCGCGAATGGAATGCCATTAGCTGCTGTTGTTACGACTAAAGATATAGCGAGCACTCTCACAAAGAATACAATTTCAACTTTTGGCGGCAACCCTGTTAGCTGTGCCGCTGCTAGTACTACAATTGATATCATGCAAAGAGACAATTTGAAAGAGAATTCTTTAGAAATGGGAAAAATCCTTCGTAATGGTCTAGAAAATTTGAAGGAAAAATATCCTAAGATTATTGGAGATGTTCGAGGAAAAGGTCTTATGCAAGGAGTGGAACTTGTAGAGGATGAAAGCAAAGGAAATAGGACACCGAATATTAAAGGT
>Ga0310344_10002853_pt1 | contig 12967 bp, 6 predicted proteins | sample HC15DNA20200_MG_FD_203801 | JGI IMG/M metagenome (GOLD analysis project Ga0310344, IMG submission 203801) | Marine microbial communities from station ALOHA, North Pacific Subtropical Gyre - HC15-DNA-20-200_MG | ecosystem: Environmental > Aquatic > Marine > Oceanic | place: Pacific Ocean: North... | reverse complement strand
ATAATACCTTTGTGGCAGATACGTGATTATTGTGTTTTCAACCGCCAATTAACAGGTGTTCCGGAAACGTTGATGGACTTGTATCAAGACGTTGGCAGCTGGCGTTTTCAGCCATCTGTTTCCATGTTCTACGTCGATGACTGAAAGGGAAGTTGTGCAACGTATTCTTGCCGTGACAGTTGCTGTTAGTTTCACGATTCAGGGAGTCGCTCAGGAGCCCCCCTTGAACGAGGGAGTTTCAGATCGTTTGGAAAATCCCCTGATGTCTGGCTCCTGGGACACATCTCCTTACAGGGTTCAGCTTTTTCTTTCTTTTGGCCGGACACTGAAACAGTCCCGTGTCTTTTGTGACCGTTTGACACGGAAGGTCAAAGCGTTGATTGATCGAGATGTTAGCAGACAATGGGAATGTAACGTGACCCAGTTACAGACGGATCGAGTCCATCTGTTTAATCACACAACTCACATTGAGAAGGTCCATGTCGGGGGCGATCTGGACACTATGTATGAAATTCAGATAGTTGTGCGTATTGAGAAAACGAACGGGGCGCGTTGGCAACTTCAGGCGCGAGAAAGAAATCAGATTGAGAGAAAATGGGGACCTGTTGAAACAATAGTGGTCTCAAAAAAGCATACTTTGGATCGTGCGATCGTCAATCTGTGTCTTCAGACATTCTCCCCCATGGCAGTTCCTGAATCTCCGTCCGAATCGGGGATAATCCGTCTTTCCCTTCGGGCGGGAAACCTGACGTCTTTTGATCCGGATGTTCAGTGGGTACGAAAAGGGGACGTGTTTCGTGTAACACGTCTGTTTACACGTGCCGGAAAGCGAGTGGTTGAACCCGTATCATGGACTTACTGGAAGGTGCAGAAAGTGGAGACGGGTATCGCGCATTGCAGGCAGTTCAGCCCTTACCGCAACTTGAACACACAGCGTGCAGTGGGCAGTCAACTAATAGGATGGTTGGTGCGTGGCCGGTACCGAAAGACGGAATTGCGTTTTGTTCATCCGAAAAATGCGATGCCGTTAATGGGGTTTACGGTTCATGTTTCAGATGCGGAAAAGCGAAAACTGTTGTCCCGAGTGGTGACGGATAGACACGGTAAGATCATCCTGGAAGGGGATGCCAGTCGGTTGCTGAGATTGGATCTGCCCGGATTGGACCAGCGGGGACGGTCGATATGGATATTGACAGGTGAAGAGAGATCACGCGATGTCCCGTTGGATCTAGAATCCACAGGTGCAGATCTAGTAAATCAGATCCGGGCACTTGAGGAAACGCTCCTGGATCAGGTTGCACGCCGCACACTGACCCTTCGGCAAGTTCAATTACGTATGGACCAAGAAAAATGGCAAGAGGCGGAGAAGCTCCTTAGTGCACTCGACGGATCGAATCGAATGATGTCAGATCGAATAGATCAGTTGAAACAGGATGTAGAACGATTCTCAGGTGCGAGTAACCTGCAGGTGGAAAGACGCACGACTGAAATGGAGAATCTGATGAATCGGTTTCTCGATCCGAAGGCAGTGCGCGATGTGGAATCTGAACTAAGACGACGCCGATCTTTATCCAGCAATCAGTCGGGTTCGTCGTGATGCACAGAAAAAAGGGCCACATGTTTATTCCGTTGTCTTCCGCCAGTACAAGGCTCTGAACGATGTTCGTTCAGAGCCTTGTACTGGCGGAATTCAACAGGAGATCGCATTCACCTCCTTTAAAAGAAGAACAGGGACAGGAAGACTTTGAATATATAGTGGATGTTAAAATCGTGTCTGATGCACAGAACTGCGGGCACAGTAACTGCCAGAACTAAAACAGCAATGCTATTGCTACAGAGACTTGTGGGCAGGGATTGCTTCCTGAGCGACTCGGAGTACGTTTGTACCGATGATTTTACGGATGGTGTCATCACTGTGGCCACGTTGTACCAGTCCGACGGTGAACAGCGGCCAGTTAATCCATGCCAGACTCTGCGGTGCCTTGGATGGATAACGGAGTGAGCCTTCAGGCCAGAGGGATCTCCAGGGTGTTCGAGCACGACCTCGAGGAGGAACCTTTCTGTTTTCTAACCGGGCATTCTGTGATTGATATGCGACGTCTGTTCCAATGGCGACGTGGTCGGCCCCGAAATGCTTTACCAGGTAATCAATATGATCCAGCAGAGCTGTGAGGTCCCCTTGGCCACCCAGAAAGCTGGGGATACAACAGATACCGGCATAACCGCCGGTATCGGCTATGGCACGCATAATGTTGTCGGGTTTATTTCGGATGTGATGGCGCAGTGCGGTACATGCCGTGTGACTGGCAACCATGGGTTTTTGTGACAATTGAGCGGCTTCAAGACTGGTCTGCCAACCGCAGTGTGCTACATCGACGATGACTCCGACACGATTCATTTCGGAGATCACCGAGCGTCCGAAATCACTTAATCCACCATTAGCAGGTTCCGCACAGCCATCACCAATCATATTCCTTCTCTGGTATGTAAGATGCATCATGCGAATTCCCAGTTGGAAGAATACGCGGAGATAACGCAACTCGTCCTCAACGGAGATCCACTGCTGGGTTAGGGGAACACCGTTGCCGCTGAAATAAAGGCAGGAGATACCTTGCTGTTTGGCCTTGATAACCTGGTTCGGATGGACCGCCTTTTCAAGATTCGGCATCATGTCCGTTGCGTAGGTAAAGCGTGCAAGTCGCTTCAGCAGCCGTAAGGGACTCTGACCTTCTTCTCCTGCATTCTGGAAAATACAGGTTACTCCTGACGCTTTCCATGCCTGTAAAAACTCTCTTTTTTCAAAAGCGTTTGTGACATATCGCGTCATCATCATTTCTTCACGGAGATCCTGAATTTCTTGCTGGGAAGCACCGGCAAGAACGGCTTCTTTTAGTTGATCTCCATTGATGGCTGCTCTGGGGGCGAAACCGTAAGCATCAAAAATAACTGCATCACGATGTAGTGCAAGACCGTGCTGCAGATCACGGTCAGTTGGTTGCAAAACCGCTAAGGCCTGTTCTCGGGCCAGTTTTATGGTTTCATTACTTGCTTCCAGTTCCTCAGGAAACGCACGGTTGATGTGTGTGAGCGACAGGCTGGTTCCCAGGGTGGCTCCTGACAGGTAATGCAAAAACTGTCGGCGTTTCAGAGATGATGTGAACATCGTACTTACTCCCGGATACTGATTAGTAAAGAGATGGCAATGGAGAACGTGGTTCTCAAATCGTGACAGGAAAGCAGGAAGGGGCATGGGGCCAAGTGAACCGTTCAGACAGATATAGAACCGTTCGAATACTGGCAGCAGCCCGGTACTACCGGAAAACAGTCTTTTTTCAGAGAAGGATCATCATAACCGACAAAGATGTCCAGGGTGTAGGCAAGGCGCCCATTTGTCCGAAAGTGCACAGTAACTAAATCGATTACTTGAACCGATCCGTATGCATGATTTTCTATACAGGTAAGATACGATGGAAACAGGAACGGATTCCATCGTCACCGGAGGTTCGAGTCTCCCTCTGTTTTGCAGAAATCTCCACAAACGGAAGGCTGATTTGCGTAAAACCGTTGCAAAGGGCGGGGCTTCTTTCACCAGCACCGTTTAAGAATGAAGCTCTGAGTGAACCGAAGGAATCTGACCGGAAGTAAGATCCGGATCAGGGTGTGCTTGGTGATGGCTGGAAGGCAGCCTTCTTTAATCCTTCATAATCGTGATATCCGGTGAAGATCTGTTGGATGATGCCTTTTTCGTCAAGAAAAAACGTAGTAGGGAGGTATTGAATATCCTGGTAGGGTGACTGTTCAAGTACTGCAGAGGCAACCGGGTAATTCATGTTGTGTTCGTTTCGAAAGGATTGCAGTGTTGTGACATCTTCATCGCTGATTCCTATCAGGAACAGTTCCTGAGGATTGAATTCGTTGGAAAGTTGCACAAAGTGTGGAATTTCCTGTACACAGGGAGGGCACCAGGTTGCCCAGAAATCCAGGATCACGCGACGGCCCTTTAAATCACTCAAGGTAATCGATTCTCCGGAGAGTGTCGTCACCGTGAAATCAGGTGCAGGTTTCCCAACCCAGTCATCGGCTAACTCATTGCTCGACTCAGCCGCCATTTCAGCAAATTTTTCCAGTGCCTCAGGGAGTACCTGCAATAGAGGATTTAGCCAGAAGATCCACAAGCATATCGTTGTGCCTATATTCACGTACCCGAGGATTAATCCCCATAAGGCGAGTCTGCTTGTCGGAAAAGAAGGGCGCTGTGCAATATGTCCCGTGATAACTGCAGGCAGAGAAAAGAATGCAGGGACGCAGCAAATCAGCCATCCCGCAGTCCAGGACAATAAGGCTAGTCCGAGGCTTGCTATGGCCCATCCATTGTTTCGATCAGATGAATCATTCAGATGATCAGAGCCATCATGCACATCTCCAAATGGATCATGTGTCACCGTAGCCTTCATTATCCATCTCCTGATTTCAGGAAATAACAGGCAGTCCGGGGGAATCTACAGGAGAGTTTACCGAAGAGGTTCTCCAGCGGGTAGTGTGATTGTATCGGTTACTGAAAATTCCAAGATCACGTTGTACCGTGACCCAATATGTCAGAACGACGATCGTAGAATCATTACAGGGTCTTTGGGTTCATCAGCTGACCAGATTCTCGATCACGCTGCCGCCGATGTCTGTGAGTTGGCGCAAACGACCCGCATGAAGGTAACGCAGCCGTTGGTCGTCGAGGCCGAGTAGATGAAGAATGGTTGCATGAACATTACGAATCGGAATCGGCTCATCGGTGGAACGAAGTCCAAAAGGATCCGTCTGACCAATCGTGGCACCCGCTCTGACATCGCCACCTGCCATCCACATGACCAGCCCGTAAGAATTGTGTTCTCGTCCTGGTTTGTCACCCAGTGTGCCGTTCTTAAACGGTGTGCGGCCCATTTCAGATGCCCATATGACCAGGGTTTCATCTAACATGCCACGCTGCTTAAGATCGGTCAGAAGTCCTGCAATGGGGGCGTCGACTTCTCGTGAATGTTTGATCATTCCGTCCTTGACGTTGCCATGATCGTCCCAGCTGTGCTGATTGATCTGAACGCCATGGACAAGCAATGTATAGCGAACACCACTTTCTACCAGTCGGCGAGCCAGTAGGCACTGGTGGCCAAAATTAGCCGTTTCCGGATCTTCCAGTCCGTAAAGCCTGCGTGTATGGTCCGATTCTCCGGAAAGGTTCATCAGCTCCGGAGCTGCAATCTGCATGCGAAAAGCAAGTTCATAAGCCTGAATACGTGCTTCCAGTTCAAGGTTTTCCTGTCTTTGATTTCGGTGCTTTCGATTGAGCCATCTCAGAGTGTCGAGTTCCTGTCGCTGTTGCTGGCGTGAAAGATTGTCCGATCGATCGAGATTAAGGATGGGAGTTCCCTTGGATCGCAAAAGGGTACCTTGGTAGGAAGCGGGTAAATAACCGTTTCCCCATACGGCAGCTCCGTTGACTGGCGCGCCTCTCGGATCCTGAATAACGACATATCCAGGCATGTTTTGATTGGTTGTTCCCAGTCCGTAACTGACCCAGGAACCAACCGATGGACTTCCGTGGAATTGACTTCCGGTTGTGACATGGAGAGTGGACGGGCCATGGTTCTGATTGTCTGTTTTAACACCATGAATAAATGCCAGCTCGTCGGCATGTCGGGCAAGGTGAGGAAACAGGTTGGAGAAGTAACGTCCGGTTTCACCATGTTGTGAAAAACGGAATGGACTGCCTACACAGACATGTGGAAAACTGAGCCTTCCCTGAAGCTCACCTGAAATATCCGGGGTTTCCGGCAAAGGTTTTCCATGGAGCCGTTGTAGTTCAGGCTTGTATTCAAACGAGTCTACCTGGCTGACACCTCCTTGCATAAAAAGAAAAATACAGTGCTTTGCTTTTCGGCGGTGGTGTGCGGGACGTTCACTGAGAGGACTAAGGAAGGGGCTCTGTGTTTCTGCCTGTACTACGGTCGACAGAAGGTGCCCCAATGCCAAGGTGCCTACGCCATTAAAAGCGTTTTGTAGTACATGACGTCGCGATACGGGGGAGTATTCTGTGATATCAGAAGGAAGCATCTGGAAGCACCTAATCGATATAGAGAAACTCGTTGCTGTTATAAAGGATCCGGCAAAGTCCGATCAACGCCTGATCGCTGGATGGTTGAGCGGACATGAACCGAAGGAGGGTGTCGGTTTCTTCTTCGGTGGGATCCCGACTTAAAGCCCTTTGAAAGGATTGATGAATTTGCTGATTGGGATCGTTGCCACAAGCTTTTCGAATAAGCTTTGCGAAATGGAGGCTTTCGATATTGACGAAATCACCATTGTACATGGATAGGGCTTGTAACGGAGTGACGGACCGTTGACGTTTGGGTCTTGATTCATCACAGACCAGGGCATCAAAAGTCTGCATGAAAGGCATGGTTAAGGTCCGTTGTTGATAGATATAGATACTGCGTTTGCGCCCTTGAGGACCGCTCTGCGTGTGCCATTTACTATCCGTGTACTTGACGGTTTCAGCGATATCTCCAGGCAGCGGAGGGAATACCGGTAAGCCATAGTGTTCGGGGTTGAGACGACCACTGACCGCCAGCACGCTATCACGGATGGCTTCAGCATCCAGTCGACGACGGTTGAATTTCCAGAGCAGACGGTTATCGGGGTCCTTTACTTCAGACGCTGCATGCTTCCAGTTCGATTGTTGTCGATAGGTGTTGGAAGAACAAATCAGACGATGAAGTGATTTGATACTCCAGTTGTTTTCTATGAACTGTGCCGCCAGCCAGTCAAGCAAGTCGGGGTGTGATGGTCCTCCGCTTAATTCTCCAAAGTCACTGGGGGTGGGAACAATACCACTGCCAAAATGCCAGAACCAGATACGATTGACGATTACGCGTGCTGTGAGAGGGTTATCTGGCGATGCAATCCAGCGTGCCAGAGCCATTCGGCGGCTGCGTGCAGGCCAGCGTTTGAAAGGGTCGAGACGAATGGCTGCGGGTTTCTGATTACCGGTAATACAACTAAGAAAACCAGGTTTCACTACCTCTCCCAGGTTGTCCCATTCACCTCTAATGTGAATACGTGAAGTTGGTACACCGGGTTCATAGGGAGGGCCGTATGAGTGTCGCAGCGACATAGCGGCAGGAGACAGGCGTTTTAATTGTTGTTTCAGAAAACGTTCCTGATTAGACAGATTACGGAAGGTTTGTCGCTGAGTGTCCGAAATACGTGTATCATTCTCGGTTTTCAGGACCTCTTCTACAGAAGCCTTTTGTCCTGCTTTCGGGTGAATCACGGTGCTGATGAAAGCGCCCCCTCCCCCAATTTCCAAGCCGTATCCCTCGGCGTCGTGAGTAGCCGAAAATATCAGAACCATGCTGCCTTGCTGGTCATTGAGAAAGGTCGCGGTTTCTACATTTCCCAGGAGAAAATCATGATCAAATTGAACGGCTGCTGTCCCTTCCGGGCCGAGCGTTGTCAGCAGGGGTTGTCTTTGAGGATCTTTTTGAGACAGGTCGATGTGAGAAATCCGATCCTGCCATCGGTGAACCACTGCGCCGGACGGCGGGTTGGATGTTACAGGGTCGGCGTCAAGATCTGAAGCATCCAGCCAGAATCGAAGTCCCTGTTGAGGAGGAGGTGTATGGGCAGAAGACTTCGAATGCCGGCGAGTGCTGCTGTAGTCGTTTAACACCGCTCTTTCAGATTCAGTGAGAGGGTGGTCGTAAATCAGTATGTCAGAGAAAGTGCCAATGTGTGCGTTACCTTGGAGCTTCCCGGTACCTGCTGTGTGCATCCCCAGACTGATGTGCTTGGTCTGAGGCAAATCTCCAAACCAGGCCCCAAGGTTTTTACCCGAAAGCCCGTGGAGCTCGCTAGAAGCGACACCATCGGTGAACATTTTCCAGGATTTGTTGTCGGCTGTCACAACGACCGAGTGAGCGGATCCATCGGTAACCGAAGTCGGCTCAAAAAAGTAATGGTTGCCGAGTTCAGCACCGGAAATTTGAAAGCCAAATCCGGCTGGACTTTGTAGTATCCCTTCGAGTTCGGTCTTTAATGATTTCAGGTGATCCTGGGCGACTTCAAGTTGCTTCTTACAGGAGAGAGTTTGTTGTTCCGCCCATTCCTTTTCACCAGGACGATAAAAAGGTGCCGGAATCGGACCGCCTATCTGAAAAATGTCTCCCGGTTCCGGACGTGGAATCTGGACGGTTGCAAAAAAAGCTTTCAGTCGATAGAAATCCTTTGTTGGGATATTCTCATACTTGTGGTCGTGGCATTTCGCACAACCAACCGTCAATCCTAGAAAAACCGAACCGACTGTTGCTGTCATTTCACTGAGCAGTTCGTGACGGGTTTCGTCCCCTCGGGGTTCAGTGAAAGGAGCAAGACGCAGAAACGTCATGGCTACGATTTGTTCAGCCGAGGGTTGTGGAAGGTCTCCGGCTCCAAAAATATCTGTGATTTCATCTCCGGCAATCTGTTCAAGGATAAATCGGTCATACGGTTTATCATTATTGAAAGCGTCGATGACATAGTCACGATACCGCCAGGCATGAGGTAGATCGGGATCACCTTCGAATCCAGCGGTGTCGGCATAACGTGCCAGGTCCAACCAATGACGCGCCCAGCGTTCCCCGTATCGCGGATCTTCCAGAAGGCGGTCAATAAGCGCTCCATAGGGGTCATTACCGGAGTCAGAAAGGAACGCACTTACTTCAGCCGGTTCGGGGGGAACTCCAATTAAATCAAAATAGAGTCTCCTAATTAATGTTTGTCGTGAAGCTTCAGGGGCGGACGGGATCTCAAGTGGTTGTAGCTTCCTCTGGATAAAGGCGTCAATCGGATGGGAGGTCTCTGCATCGGTTGCCACGTTGGGAACGGTTGGTGTTCGAGGGGGCGTAAACAGCCACGACTCGGTTTGTTCGGCGTGAATTCCAGTCCCTAAGCAGGCAGTGAAAAAAGTAACTGCCGCGGTCAGAAAGAATCGAGGGATACGGTATTGCATGGGAATCGAGGACAGATGAGCCAGGTGATAGATACCGGAACGGAAGTACGTCATTATAACAAATAATGGCAACCGGATGTGCTCCTGGATCATGAGGACTACTTTTCTGACGGAATAAGCGGACAGGACGGGGCATGTATGTCCGTAATCCGATTGCGGTGCATAATAACTGTTATGGAGTTTCAGCTGAGTGGTCCGCACGACGACAAAGGTATCTGTGTGTAATCGTGTCTGACAGAAACACAGGTGTTTCTCACGAAGATTCTATTTGATTGTATCGTTTGGATGTTCCTTTAGTCAGTTTGAGTGTGTACGGTATCAGCATTACGTCATTTTATTTCACAAAAAAGAGGGACTGCCATGCGAAGCAACAATTTCCTTCATGCAGTAATTTTCCTGGTTTCAGGAGGGATTGTTTTCGCACAAGATGCTACGGATCAAAAACCGGTTAAGGAAATTCTTGCCGGACATTCGAGCCACGGAGAGGCCTTTAACGAAGGGCCGCGTCAGGCTGCTTACCTGATGCCAGGTACCGGGACGGTGCGATTTCCAACTACTACAACGAACCCCGAAGCAGAAAAATTTGTGGAACAAGGCGTGGGCCAGTTGCATGGATTTTGGTTTTTTGAAGCGGAACGCTCTTTTCGTCAGGCTGCGATGATTGATCCGGAATGTGCCATTGCCTATTGGGGGATGGCAATGGCTAATCAGGTCAACGAAGATCGGGCCAAGGGATTTATTTCAGAAGCGGTCAAACGCATCGATCAAGCCAGTGACCGGGAAACACAATATATTCACGCGCTCAATGCGTATCTGGAAGCGGATCCGGAAAAGAAAAAGAAGCGTGCGCAGGATTATACCAAGGCGCTGGAGCGAATTATTTATGAGTACCCAGAAGACATTGAAGCCAAAGCCTTACTTGCCTTGCAGTTATGGAAGAATCGTTCTTCTGAGATTCCCATAGCGAGTCATCTGGCCGTCGATGCGTTGTTACAACAGGTATTTGCTGCTCAACCCATGCATCCATGTCACCACTATCGCATCCATCTCTGGGATTATGAAAAACCGGAGGTAGCGATCACTTCGGCAGCTCGCTGTGGTCAGACATCACCTAACATCGCTCATATGTGGCATATGCCTGGTCATATCTTTTCACGACTCCATCGTTATAACGATGCCGCCTGGCAGCAGGAAGCTTCAGCACGAGTGGATCACGCTCACATGATGAAAGATCAGGTATTGCCAGATCAGATCAATAATTTTGCACATAACAATGAATGGCTTATTAGAAATCTTATTCATGTCGGTCGTGTGCAAGATGCCGTTGATCTTGCTAAAAACATGATTGAACTGCCTCGTCATCCAAAATACAACAACCTCGGAAATCGTGGCAGCAGCTATTACGGGCGGCTTCGTTTGTTCCAGGTTCTACGTACCTTCGAGTTGTGGGATCTTTTAATCGAATTGAGTGACACGCCTTATCTGGACGCAACCGACACGTTGAAAGAGCAGGTAAAGAGGTTGCGTTTTCTAGGTACGGCCCATTTTCACAAAGGGGATGATGAATCAGGTGATAAACAACTGAGCTTGCTGGATGGACTGCTGGAAGAGCAGCAAATGAAGCAGGATAAGGCGGTGAAAGAAGCGGAAGAAGAAGCGCAGACGGAAATAAAAAAAGCGGAGGAAAAACCCTCAAAAGAAGAGCAGGAAAAAAGTATCAAAGAGGCGCGTGAAAAGGCGGCCCAGAAGAGTGAACAGGATATCAGTGCTATTGAAAAAGCAATCCTTTCTCTCGAAGGGTATCGTCAACTCTTGATCAAAGATCCAGAGGAGGGGATTGCCTTACTTCGTAAAGCCAATGAAAGTGAACCCTGGTTGTCGCAGGCGGAAGCGAAGGCAGGGAATATGGAAACGGCCTTGGAACAATTGGGGAAATGGGTCGATGAAAATCCTGGAGAAGTTCAACCGCTGGCGATGCTGGCAGAAATACAGTGGGAAGCGGGAAACCAGGACGATGCGATTGTTTCATTTAAGAGACTCAGAGAGCTTTCAGGTCCCATGGATATGGATGTCCCTGTGTTTCTTCGATTAAAACCGATTGCGGAAAAGCTGGAGTTGGGCTCAGATTGGAGACTGGCGTACCGGGTTCCGGACGATGTAGGGAAACGCCCCAACTTGGATGAATTAGGTCCGTTTCGCTGGCAACCTACCGCAGCGCCCGACTGGGAATTAAAGGATGCGACCGGTACTTCCTACACGCTTCGCCAGTTTCGTGGCCAACCGTTGATTGTCATTTTTTATCTGGGATATGGCTGCCTTCATTGTGCGGAACAGCTGGAAGCTTTTGCGCCTATGGCCGAAGCTTTTGCAGAGGCAGATGTTCAGTTGATTGCAATCAGTACTGATGATCAGAAGGGGCTGAAGAACTCTTTGGACAATTACAAGAACGGAACGTTCCCTTTTCCGTTAGTGTCAAACGCCGACCTGGATGTATTCAAGGCCTATCGAGCGTATGATGATTTTGAAAAAGTGACCTTGCATGGAACGTTTCTGATCGATCGGGAAGGTATGGTACGCTGGCAGGATACGAGTTTTGAACCCTTTATGGAGCCGAAATTTGTCTTAAAAGAGTATCTGCGTCTCTTTGGACAGCAACAACTGACGACGCTGGCTTTGCCTACTCCTGTTCGGTAAATATTGTCTGCGTGAGCCGAACCAACCAGGGTGCTAAAAAAACTTGCGGGAGGCAGAGTCGTTCGGCCTTATGTCAACTGAACAGTTCCCGAATGGGTGTTCCGTATGGAAGGATGGGAACGGTTGCAGGCACGCTGTTGAATTCGAACGATCTTGGTACCTCGTACCGCCTTGACCAGTCGATGCCCAACTGATGATACAACGTAGCCCAGATATCTTCAGGGGTCAGAAGGCGGTCTGTAGGGAAGGCACTTCTTTGATCGGTTTGGCCGATGACTTGTCCTCCGTGGATCCCTCCTCCGGCAAGTCCCATTGTCATGACCGAGGGCCAATGATCTCGTCCGATGTCTTTGTTGACATTGGGTGTCCGACCAAATTCACCGCTCCAGATGACAAGAGTACTATCGAGTAATCCGCGCTGGTCAAGGTCTTCCAGTAATGCAGACATGGCTTGATCAAGGTCAGGCAGTAACTCATTCTTGAGCAGGGAAAAATTGTTTTTGTGCGTGTCCCATCCGCCGCGGGAAATGGTCACAAAGAGAACTCCAGCGTCAACGAGGCGGCGGGCCATCAAGCATGCCTGCCCCAACAAGGTACGTCCGTAACGGTCACGAACGCGGTCTGGCTCGCGGTTAAGATCGAATGCAGACACGGCCTGGGATGAGGTGACAATATTGAACGCTTTGTCAAAATAATGATCCTGCTGATCCATGCCTTGTTTGGCCCATGTTTCACGCTTACGAAGGATTTGTTCGTAGGTGGTTACCAGCTTACGTCGTTTTTCAACACGAGCCAGGTCGAGTCCTGAGGCCATAGTTGCCATATTGGGTGGCGGGGCGATATCGGTAGCTTTGAAAGGAACTTTGAGTTGCAGGGGTTCACATCGGGTTTTAAGAAAAGCGGCCCCATGATGACGATTGACAAATGTTGCGGGGTCGCGGATGACGACATACGGAGGAAGATCACGTTGATCACCAATTTCCTCTACGACGACAGATCCAAGACTGGGGTGCTCGTTCTTAAATACTACTCGACTGGGCATCCAGCCTGTAAGCATATAATGAGCGGCTTGCTGGTGTTCGGACTGGACGTGCTGGACCGAACGAATCAGGGCCATGTTTTTGAGTTGTTGTGACATTTGTGGCAGGTATTCTGTAACCTGAATTCCCGGCAGATCCGTTGAGATGGTGTTAAAGGGACCGCGAAATTCAGCCGGTGCCAGAGGTTTTGGGTCAA
>Ga0310344_10002852_pt1 | contig 12967 bp, 10 predicted proteins | sample HC15DNA20200_MG_FD_203801 | JGI IMG/M metagenome (GOLD analysis project Ga0310344, IMG submission 203801) | Marine microbial communities from station ALOHA, North Pacific Subtropical Gyre - HC15-DNA-20-200_MG | ecosystem: Environmental > Aquatic > Marine > Oceanic | place: Pacific Ocean: North... | reverse complement strand
CTTCAACATGCAACATCATCTGGAAACTATGAAATCTTTAAGGAATACTCTGAATTGGTTGATGAACAAAGTTCTAATTTAGCAACTCTTAGGGGTTTATTTAATCTGAAATGGACAGACAAACCTGTCCCATTAGAAGAAGTCGAACCAGTGGAATCTATTTTCCAAAGATTTAGCACTGGTGCTATGTCATACGGTTCAATAAGTAGCGAGGCACATGAGACACTTGCGATTGCTATGAATAGAATTGGCGGGAAATCAAATACTGGAGAAGGTGGTGAGGATCCAAGACGTTTTACTCCTGATTCTAATGGGGATTTAAGAAGAAGTGCAATGAAACAAGTTGCTTCAGGAAGATTTGGAGTAACAAGTGAATACTTAGTAAATGCAGATGATATTCAAATCAAAATGGCGCAGGGAGCAAAACCTGGCGAAGGAGGTCAACTTCCTGGTCATAAAGTTTATCCTTGGATAGCTAAGGTTAGATACTCGACCCCTGGTGTTGGATTAATATCTCCTCCTCCACATCATGATATTTACTCAATTGAAGATCTCGCGCAGTTAATTTACGATCTTAAAAACTCTAATAGAGATGCAAGAATAAATGTGAAATTAGTTTCTGAGGTTGGAGTAGGAACTGTGGCTGCAGGGGTTTCTAAAGGTCATTCAGATGTAGTACTTATTTCTGGTCATGATGGAGGCACAGGAGCATCTCCTATAACCAGTATCAAACATGCAGGCACTCCATGGGAATTAGGACTTGCGGAAACGCAACAAGTTCTTGTTATGAACCGTCTTAGAGATAGAATTGTCGTCCAAGTTGATGGCCAGATGAAAACAGGGAGAGATGTAGTTATTGGAGCCCTACTTGGTGCTGATGAATTTGGCTTTGCTACCGCACCATTAGTAGTTTTGGGATGTGTAATGATGCGAGTCTGCCATCTTAATACTTGTCCTGTCGGTATTGCTACTCAGGATCCAAACTTGAGGAAATGCTTTGAGGGAAAACCCGAACATGTTGTTAATTTTTTCCAATTTATTGCCCAAGAAGTACGAGAATTAATGTCAAAGCTTGGCTTTCGTACAATGGAAGAAATGATTGGGCGAGTAGATAAGATTGATCATGAAAGTGCTAATGACCACTGGAAGGCTAGAGGAATAGATTTTTCAGCCCTTCTTTATCAAGACGAAAAATATAAAAATCTTCCTATAAGAAACATCGGTGGACAAGACCATAAATTAGAAGAAACTCTTGATCTACAAGAAATTCTTCCTCGCTGTTTAGAAAGTATTAAAACAGGCAATTCTATAAAATTTGAACTACCTATTAAAAATGTTAATAGAACTGTGGGAACTATAACTGGTTCGGAACTTACAAAAAAATGGGGTGGTGAGGGTTTACCTGAAAATACCATTCATATTCATTTTAAAGGTTCTGCAGGACAAAGTTTTGGGGCTTTCATACCAAAAGGAATGACTTTCGAACTCGAAGGAGATGCCAACGATTATATGGCAAAAGGTTTGTCCGGCGGTAAAATTATGGTTTATCCACCTAATAATTCAACTTTTGTTGCTGAGGAAAATATTTTAATCGGAAATGTAGCTCTATACGGAGCAACTTCTGGAGAAGCTTACTTTAGAGGACTCGCTGGCGAAAGATTTTGTGTTCGAAATAGTGGAGCTGAAGCCGTAGTCGAAGGTGTCGGAGATCATTGTTGTGAATATATGACAGGTGGTCGTGTAGTAGTTCTTGGTCAAACAGGCAGAAATTTTGCAGCAGGAATGTCTGGCGGAATTGCTTACATACTTGATCTTGAAGGGAATTTTGATTTGAAATGCAATAAAGAAATGGTTGAACTCGAAAAACTTATTATTCCCGACGATATTGAAGAAGTAAAAGCCCTTATAAGTAATCATATAACTTACACAAAAAGTACACTTGCCAAAAATATAATTGAAAATTGGAAAGATTTCCTTCCAAAATTTATCAAAGTAATGCCAACAGATTATAAGAGAGCTATGATGGCAAAAGAAATTGCCAAAGAAAAAGGAATTCCTTGGGAAGAAGCAGTTATGGAGGGTGCACATGGGTAAGGTAACCGGTTTTTTCGAATATGGAAGAGAAAAAGCTGAAGGTCGGCCAATACAAGAAAGAAAACAAGATTGGAATGAAGTATATCTTCCTTTTGCAGAAGAAAAACTACAAATTCAAGGTGCTCGCTGTATGAATTGTGGAATACCTTTTTGTCATAGCGACTGTCCTCTTGGCAACTTCATTCCGGACTGGAATGATTTGGTATATAGAGACAGATGGAAAGAAGCATCAGATCGTTTACATGCAACCAATAATTTTCCAGAATTTACCGGAAGATTATGTCCTGCTCCCTGCGAGGGAGCATGTGTTTTAGGAATAAATAAAGATCCTGTAACAATAAAGCAAATTGAAGTTTCAATCATTGATAAAGCCTTTGAAGAAGGATGGGTAAAAGCATCTCCTCCTGACTCTAGAACTGGCAAAAGTGTTGCTATTGTAGGTTCCGGACCAGCTGGATTAGCTGCTGCACAACAATTAAATCGCGCAGGACATATGGTTACTGTCTTTGAAAGAGACGACCGTTTAGGAGGTCTTCTTCGTTACGGAATCCCTGAATTTAAAATGGAAAAAAAGTTTTTAGATAGAAGAATACAGATAATGGAAGAAGAAGGAATTATATTTAAAACTGGAACTGAAATTGGTGGAAATATTTCTGCAGCAAACATTAGAGAAGATTTTGATGCTATGGTACTTGCTGGTGGGGCAAAACAACCTCGAGATTTACCAATCCCCGGCAGGGAACTTAAAGGGATCTATTATGCAATGGAGTTTCTACCTATACAAAACCGTATATGTGAAGGAGACTCAGTTCCTTTCGATAATAGTATAACGGCAAAGGATAAAAATGTAGTAATAATAGGTGGTGGTGATACCGGAGCAGATTGTCTTGGCACATCGATTAGACAAGGTGCAAAAGAGATACATCAACTTGAAATCCTTCCAAAACCACCACTAGCAAGAGATTCTGAAAAGAATCCATGGCCTTTATATCCTAATATTTTCAGAGTATCCTCAGCACATGAAGAAGGAGGAGAACGTCTTTACTCAGTGTCCACAAAGTGTTTTGAAGGAACAAATGGAAAAGTTGAAAAACTTCAGATCGTAAATGTGGAGAGCAAAATTGACGAAAACGGTCGGATGAATTTCGCGGAGGTAGATGGAAGTAATTTCGAATTAAAAGCGGATCTTGTCCTATTAGCCATGGGATTTTTAGGGCCAGAAAAAAACGGTCTTCTTGAAGAGTTAAATATTGAGGTAAATGAGCGTTCAAATGTTAAAAGAGATGAAAACTGGATGACTAATGTTTCTGGAATTTTTACTGCTGGTGACATGCAAAGGGGACAATCTCTTATAGTCTGGGCTATTGCAGAAGGACGATCCTGTGCACAGGCAGTCGACATATTTTTAATGGGAAAATCTGAATTACCCGCTCCACTAACCTAATTTTCACAAGAAAATTCTAAAGCTATTTATCTTTATTCCAACCTAGTCGTTTTGAAATAAGTTTAATTAGATTCGAACGATTTAAGGAATAGATATGAAAATGCCTAACCCCTAAGCTTTCAAGAGATACAATTAATTCAGATGTCATATCTGCAGAAAGTTCATTGAAACTTGAAATGTCATTTTTGTGTTTAGAAAGTTTTCGCACGACCTCCTCAGGCACACTCGCACCACATCTCTTTGCAAAAAGAACAGTTTGATCTATATCTCGGATTGGGAAAATACCAGGAATTAAAGGAATAGTAATATTCTTTCGAGAACAATTTTCCAAAAAAGATTCCCATAATTTTGGTTCAAAGAAAAATTGAGATATTGCATAATCTGCACCAGCTCGGACTTTTTGAGAAAAAAATTCAATATCTTTGTTAAACTCAGGTGTTTCAGGATGTCCTTCTGGATAACATGCAACGCCAATAGAACTAAAACCTCCTATATTTTTAAGCCATTTCAATAAATCTATCGCATATTTGAAATCTGGGGAGAGAAGTCTATCTTGTACAAAATCGTCTGGGATATCTCCTCTAAGTGCAAGGATATGAAACATATTATTTTCTTTGTAAATTTGAATCAATTTAGTAAGATCAGATTTAGTTGCACCTACACACGTTAAATGTGCAACAACTTTCTGTTCATAGATTTTGGATAATCTCGTAACTAAATCTAAAGTCCCACTCTGCGTAGAACCACCTGCGCCATAAGTAACTGAGAAGAAAGATACTTCTATTAGTGAACTAATATTTTCAGCTTCCTTAAGAAGTGATTCACGAGCATTCTCACTCTTAGGAGGGAAAAATTCTATGGACACAGTAGAACGTGCACTAGAAATAATTTCTAAAAATTTCGAATCCAAACCTAGAATTCCTATTTAAAATAAAAAAATAAAAAAAAACCGGTGTGGATATTTCATCCACACCGGTAATTAAAACAGTTTCTAAGATAAACTTTCAAGGGCTGCAAATAACGCATCATTATCTGGTAACTCAGGTGGTGTAGGAGATACCTGTATTTGTAAAACCTTTCCTTCCTTATCAATTAAAATTATTGCTCTATTACTAAAACCTCCCTCATGCAAAAGACCATATGATTCTACCGTTTTCTTTGCAGGGAAATCACTTAAAAGTGGATATTCTACCCCAAGTTTCTCAGCCCAAGCTGCATGTGAAAATTTACTATCTACACTAATTCCTATTACTTGACAGTTTGCATTTTCAAATTTTTCGGACTGTGCTTGATAGACGGGTAGTTGTTCGCCACAAGGACCTGAAAAATCGAATGGATAGAAACATAGAAGAACATTACTTTTCCCTCTATAATCACTTAATTTAATATCATCTCCTGCATCTAGTGCCTGAGGAAGTTCAAAATCTGGAGCCTCATCTCCTACTGATAATGTCATTTAGGATCTCCTTAATATAAAACTAAAAATTAGTATATCTAACTATGCTGATGCGAAACGTGAAGCAACATCTTCCCAATTTACAACATTCCACCATGCAGCAATATAATCTGGTCTTCTATTCTGATAATTTAAATAGTAGGCATGTTCCCAAACATCTATGCCAAGAAGAGGAACAAAACCTTCCGTTCTAGGACTTGTTTGATTTGGCATAGTTTTAATTTCAACAGAACCAGAACCAGATTTAGTTACAAGCCAACACCAACCACTTCCTTGCACACCTGTTGCTGCTTTTGAAAAATCATCTTTGAATTTATCAAAATCTCCTATGGCTGATGCTAAATCTCCACTAGGAGTTCCACCACCATTTGGGCTCATATTTTTCCAGAAGATACAATGATTATCATATCCACCACCATTAAAATTCACAGCACCACGAATATCTTCTGGAACTGAACCTATATTTGAAAGAATTTCTTCAATGCTTTTTCCTTCAAGATCAGTTCCTGCTGAGATATTATTCAAATTTGTAGTATATGTATTGTGATGTTTAGTATGATGAATTTCCATAGTTCTAGCGTCTAGATTTGGTTCTAGTGCTGTATAATCATAATCAAGATTTGGAAGTTCAAATGCCATGGGCGTTTTCTCCTTTATTTAAGATAAAAAATAAAATTTAACAATTAATAAATAAATATTCTATTATATTTCTGCTGTAACATAATACTGAACATGAGAATACAAAAAACACCGTCAAACTGCAAGATATCCTCCATCAACAACAAGATTATGACCATGTATATACTCAGACGATTTCGAAGATAAAAATACAATTGATTCAGCAATTTCTTCTGGCTTTCCAAATCTTGGAAGGGGCATATTTGCAGTTCGATGACTTTCTATCATTGGATCTTCTTTAATAAGTTCTTCCATACCTTCAGTCATTATCGGTCCCGGCGCAACTGCATTGACATTGATATTTTCTTTTGCTAATTCAAAAGAGAAAGAACGCGCCATATTTACTATTGCACCTTTACATGCACAATAAACAGAAAAATTAGGCGCTCCAACAAAACCAAATGTACTAGAAATAAGTACTACTTTGCCTCCTCCTCGTTTTCTAAACTCAGGGACTATTTTCTGAACAGATAAAAAATATCCTTTAATATTTACTCTCCAGGCATGATCTAAATCTTCTTCATCTACTTCCATGAATGGTTTAGTAGGACGAAAAATTGCGCCGCAAACCAAAATATCTATTCCCCCGAAACTATTAGTTGTTTCAGTAATCATTTTTTCAATACCTTCACTTTTTCCGCAATCTACTTCTATAGACTTAAACTTCCCTCCACTTCCATGAATTTCCTTATCTAAATTTGCAAGTCGTTTTCCATCTAGATCTGCTACTGCTACCATCGCACCTTTTTTTGCAAACAACTTAGCAGTAGCTGCTCCTATCCCCTGAGCACCACCGGTAATTAACACAACTTTTTCCTCAAATCCCATAAAACCTCCAATTAAAGGAATTCAACTCTAATCACATATTTTATATCTTCATCTTTTGTATATCATCAAAATCTCTATAAAGCAGAGATAAATCTTTTTCAATCATACCCCTAGAAACAGCTTTATGGATAAATTCAAGTGTTTTTTCCCCTAGTTCAACTTTGAATTTATTTTTCCTAGCTAGTTTGATGGCAAGGCCTACATCTTTATCCATATTATAAATCCTAGCTAAAGCATTCCATTTCCCTGAAAGTATATTATTAGGGAATCGGTGTTTGCTTGCATAGCTAAATGCAGTCGAAACATTGAAAACATCAATCATATTTTTAACACTTATGCCCATTTTTTCTGCCAAACGCGCTCCTTCACAGGTAGCGAGAAACATAGTATGAAGAACCATATTGTGGATTAGTTTCATTGTCTGACCAGAACCTACGTCTCCTAAATGAAAAATATTATCTGTAAATAAGGAAAGAATATTTTTAGATTTTTTTAATATTTCTTTATCTCCACCAATCATAAGAGTCAATTTTCCCTGTTCAATTCCAGAAGGACCGCCACTCATAGCTGCATCCATATAAAAAATATTATTTTCTGAAGCTTTTTGTGCAAGTTTTATTGTTTGGGTTGGATCAGAAGTAGTAAGATCAAATATTATCAGGCCTTTTTTTCGATTCTTTAAAATGCCACTCTTCCCATTAAATAATTTTTTGATTTCTTTGGAAGAAGGCACAACAAAAAAAATCATGGAACATTTTTGAGACATATCATTAGGTTCAACTACAGTCAAATTTTTCTTTTTCGAAATTTCATTTCGAATATCAGGATCTATATCCCATATATAAATATCACTCCTCTTGCTACCTAAACGAATAGCTAGCGGACCTCCCATTCTTCCCAATCCAACTACACCCACCGGTTTAATTTTTGGCATCAACAAACTCCCACTAAAAAATTAATTCAAAAAAATTATTTTTTATATACAGAAATACGTGAACTTCCTGAGAAGAAAAATAATCTCAAACAAAATTTAAACTTTAATTTTAATTATTGTAAACGGAGTAAAGTGAAGAGTCTATTACAGAAAATGAAATTCAAAAATCAAAGGACGCAAGAAACCTACATGACCCTGTGAACGCAAAAAAGTTTTCGAAATGTCTAAGAAAACAACCAATACATACCAGCTACAACCGCAACGACCGCGATTGTTATTCTAGTAGGCATTCACATGAATCTATTCATAACATCCTCATCTATTATGTATGAAAGTATTTATTGGTGAGCCGCCCGGGACTCGAACCCGGGACCTACGGATTAAAAGTCCGGTGCTCTACCAACTGAGCTAGCGGCTCCCAACAAAAAAGAATATCTACTTCGAGCGACGACATAAGTCAAGTCCAAATCTAGAGTTTTAAATTTTTAAAAGTACTTGAAAACTACACTAAAAAAATAAGAAACTTGACTATATCGATGTCTGCGTGTTCAATCAAACGAGATCTAATGTATTTGCCGACGTAGCTCAGAGGTAGAGCAGCTGATTCGTAATCAGCAGGTCAGGAGTTCAAGTCTCCTCGTCGGCTCCAAGAAAATATTCTTAATTTTCTAGAGAGACTTAAAAATGAAGATTTTAATCACTGGCGGGGCAGGTTTCATAGGTTCAAACACAGCTACACGATTTATCGATTCGGGTAATGATGTCATTGTATTCGACAATTTGTCTCGCAAGGGTTCTAAATCAAATTTAGAATGGCTGAAAAAAAGTGGGAATCTTTCTTTTATTGAGGGTGATTTAAGAAACTATGAACTAGTAAAAAGTATTTTTTCAGAAAATGAAAATATAGATATCGTTATCCATCTTGCCGGTCAAGTTGCTGTAACAACTTCTGTCGAAAATCCTCGCGAAGATTTCGAAATAAATGCCTTGGGAACTTTAAACGTTCTTGAGGCAATAAGAGAAAATTACAATCTTGAGCCCTTAGAGAAAAACAACGAACTCCTCAAAGATTCGCCATTCCTGATTTTTTCTTCAACGAATAAAGTTTACGGAGAAATGGAGGATATTGAGATTATTGAAAAAAATAATAAATATACATATGAGAAATATCCCTCTGGCATATCAGAGAATACTCTTCTGGATTTTCATTCTCCTTACGGATGCTCAAAAGGTGTTGCAGATCAATATGTTATAGATTATTCAAGGATATATGGAATAAAGTCAGTTGTAATGAGACAATCATGTATTTATGGTTATAGACAATTTGGGATTGAAGACCAAGGATGGATTGCCTGGTTTACTATCGCGTCTTTACTTGAAAAAGAAATTACAATTTATGGTGACGGGAAACAAGTTCGTGATGTTTTATTTGTAGACGATTTAGTAGATTGCTATGTAATGGCAATTGAAAATATGGAAAAAGTAAATGGAAAAGCTTATAATATAGGAGGAGGACCTGACAATACTCTTTCCCTACTTGAACTAATTAATCTTCTGGAAAAATTTACTAACAAAAAAATTAATCCTTCATACTCTAATTGGAGACCAGGAGATCAACCTGTCTTCGTGTGCAATATTGAGAGAGCTTACGAAGAATTCGGATGGAAACCAAAAACTTCTGTAGAAGATGGCATTTCTAAATTACAAAAATGGATTTATGGAAATAAAGACTTATTTCTTTAAATATTAATTGTCATTTAGGATTCGACTTTTCACATGAAAGGAAATTAAATGGAATCTAAAGAAACAAAAACAAGACCTCCTGGTTCTGATGGAGAGCATGAAGCACAAGAAAATTTTGGATCCCGTCAAAGAGCAGAAGCTTTTTATAATAATCAAATGCTAGATTTTCTTAATCCATTAATGAAAAAATTTATATCAGAACGCGAAATGGTTTTCATTTCTACCTCTGACAGTAAAGGAGAGTGTGACTCTTCATTCCGCGCAGGGGCTCCGGGATTTGTTCATATTCTAAATAAACGAAAGCTCGCTTTACCGGAGTACCGCGGTAACGGAGTAATGGCAAGCATAGGAAATATCATGGAGAATCCTCATATAGGAATGTTTTTTATAGACTTCTTTAGTAGTAGAATAGGACTTCACATAAATGGACACGCAACCATAATAGACAATGAATCTTTAATAAAAAAACGAACTTTGCCAACAAAACTACTTAAAGATGCAAAACAAAAAGGAGGAAGAAAACCTGAATGCTGGATCATGATCCAGGTCGAAGAAGCCTACATCCATTGCTCAAAACACATTCCTAAATTCAAGAAACTTAAACAAGAAATACACTGGGGAACGGATAATGAGATTTTTAAAGGAGGGGATGCTTTTAAAGCAAAATCTTGCATACGTCCCTGGGTTCAAAATAGTCAATCATAAGAATTTTTTATAAGTTGAAAAATAGGAGATGGAAACGATGGAAGAAGAAAAAAGACAAGATAGAATTACGGAGACAAAGCAGATTATTGAGGACGATTGGGACGACGCAACTCCTGACAATACTTGGTTGGATTTTGGTTGTGAATGGGATCCAGATTATATGGAAGCATGGCTAACTGGACATTGGGGATTTTTTAAATCTGACCAACCAAGACACTTAGACCATAAGACAAGAGAGATGATAGTTGCAGGTGTTTTAGCCTGTCGAGATAGACCAGGAGCTTATACACACGCAAAAAATGCAATTAAACATGGAGCAAGTGTTAACGATTTATTAGAAGTTTTCTCTGTAGCTGTTGGTGCAGGTGGATCTCCAACTCTTATGGTTGGCTTAGATTCCTTAAGAAGGATTGTAAATGAAGAAAGTAGTCACAGCCCAATAGATAGAGATTGGAAATATAGTGTGAGAAAAGAAATGGAAGAGGTAAAAAATAACACTTCTGAGACAAGAGAAGAAAAAATAAATCGAATAACAAATAAAATACAAAATGACATGGGTTACAAAGACGAGGCTATTGAATATGGCATTAATTTAGATCCAGATTTTTTTGAGGTTAATTCCAGAGTGTATTGGGGATTTTTTGAGGGGAAAAATGGACATTTGGACCCTATAGTAAGAATGATGGTAAGTATCGTAATTATGGCTTACAGAGGAATGAGCGAAGAATTATATGAAAATACAAAAAAAGCTATGAAACTAGGTGCTACTGAAATGCAATTATTAGAAGCTTTTGAAGTATGTGTCACCCCTGGTGGACTAATAGTTCTTCACGAAGGACTTCGTGCTTTGAAGAGAATCAATGACGAAAAAGAATAAACTCTTTTCAGGAAATGGGATTTAACGAATGTATGGAGTTGCCGCAGCGCGTCCCGAGGCTGTTAATGCGGGAATGCATATTTTGGAAAAAGGAGGAAATGCTTTTGATGCAGCGATTACCGTTTCACTTACTCTAGGTGTTACAGAACCTTTTTATTCAGGATTAGGTGGTGGTGGTGTCTCCCTTCTTTGGAATGAAAAAGAAAAAAAAATATCATTCATAGATTTTGGAAATGAATGCTCAAGTCAAGTCACATCATCTATGTTCGATTGCGATGAAGACGGAAAACATCTAACGAACGAACATAATAGAGGATATCTTTCTATTCTAACTCCTGGATTATCAAAGGGGTTGGAAACTATTCACAAAAAGTTTTCCAGTATGGACTGGTCTAGTCTTTTTGAAGAACCAATAAAAATTGCAAGAAATGGATTCGAAATCAATTCGTTTTATGCACTCCAATCAAACGAAAAGCGTTTCATTGAAATGTTAGAACAATATCCTAATCTAAGAAAAATTCATTCCAAAGATGGTATTCCACATAAAGTAGGTTCTTTAATAAAACAACCAGAACTTGCAGAAAGTCTTAATAGTATAGCTAAAGAAGGAAGTAATATTTTTTACAACGGAAAAATTGGAGAATTAATTTCTAAAGAAATGAAGAAAGGAAAAGCCTCTTTAAATTTAGATGACCTCATTTCCTACGAAATCAGGGAACCAAAACCTTTGGAAGGAAAGTACGAAAATCTAAATTATTTTACCGCTCCTTTGCCCTCCTGTGGACTCTTATTAATTCAGATACTAAATCTCTTTGAAATACAAAGAAAAAAAATAAAAAATATAAACGAATTGGAATTCTCCTTAATTCTTGTAAAAGCTATGAAGCTTGCTTTTAAAGACAGATTTTCATTGTATGGAGACCCTAAATTTTTAGAAACAAATTTTGACAACTTATCAACAAAAAAATATGCGGAAAATATAATTGACTCTGCAAAAGAATTAGATGTACATAAACACGACCATGAAATAGGGTCAACAACCCACTTTACCATTATGGACAAACAAGGTAATGCTGTATGCCAAACACAGACACTAGGCGCAGCTTGGGGATCCGGAATTGTAGTTCCGGAAACAGGTATTCTGCTAAATAATCATACTAACTGGATGGACCCTCGTCCAAATAAACCAAACAGTATTCTTCCGGGAAAAAGACCTATTGCAGGATTTGCGCCAACATTGATTTTCAAAAAAAATAAACTACAAACTGCTATTGGAAGTCCCGGGTCTTATCGTATCCCTACCGCTATAGCGCAAATTATATTAAATCAACACCACCTTAAATTGAATCTTTCTGATGCAATTAAAAAAAGAAGGATACACTGCGACATAGGACCTTTATATATTGAGGGAGAAGAAAACAATGAACTAGAAGAAATATTGAAAAAGTCTAAATTTAAGATTACTCGAAAAGAATACCCTAGTCATTTTTTTGGCGGAATACACGCAATACAAAAACTAAATAATGGAGAATTACTTGCGTGTGGAGACTCTAGAAGAGACGGAACTGCAATGACTAAAATTTAATTTCTTTAGTACCTTCAATTTAAACAAAACATAATGTTAGAATTCCTGAAATTATGTTTTTATCTCTATAAAAATTGGTACCTATTCAAAAAGAGGCCCCTATTATGAGATCTATGCGTGTTCATGAATATAGTGTATCACTAGAGAATCCTTTAATTTTGGATGAAATTTCCGAACCAATTCCTGAACCTAATGAAATACTTGTAAAGGTCAATGCAATTGGGGTAAATCCAATCGAACTTTCGATAAGAAAAGGGTTCCCAAATTATGTTTCTTCACTAACATTGCCACATCTATTGGGTACCGAATTTGCAGGTGAAGTCGTTCAGTGTGGTAAAGAAACAGAAAAATTCAAAGAAGGTGATATGGTTTTTGGTTCAACATCAAAACGAGACACATATGCAGAATTTGTTGCTGTGGACGAAAAAACGACATCAAAAATACCACAACAATTTAACTTTTCAACTGCGGCGGCTTTTCCGGTTGCATTTCAGACAGCTTGGCATGCGTTAGTTTTGAGAGCAAAGGTTACTCCTGGAGAAGTCATCCTTGTACAAGGTGGGGCTGGTGGTGTTGGAACTGCATGCATTCAACTTGCAAAATCGATGGGTTGTAAAGTTATT
>Ga0310344_10002851_pt1 | contig 12971 bp, 10 predicted proteins | sample HC15DNA20200_MG_FD_203801 | JGI IMG/M metagenome (GOLD analysis project Ga0310344, IMG submission 203801) | Marine microbial communities from station ALOHA, North Pacific Subtropical Gyre - HC15-DNA-20-200_MG | ecosystem: Environmental > Aquatic > Marine > Oceanic | place: Pacific Ocean: North... | reverse complement strand
AGCAGTTGCCTTCGATGCTCGAACTGAATCAATCTCTCCGATGTTGTTTGATGACTCAATCCGCATCGCCCAGTTTCTGGCCGATGGCCACCTACATTCAGATATGGTTCAGGCCGCAATCGATGCAGACTATGATGCACTAATGTTCCACGGAACAGGCTTGGGCCATCTCCCAATTCATGACCCACAAGAAGACAGCCCAGAGAACACCCGTCTGAGAGTTATGCTCGCGGACTACTGTGCTGAGGGAGGGGTGGTTGTGATAGTCGCTCAGACCATTCATGGCCCAGTCCATCTGGATGTCTACGACAAGGGCCGAGACCTACAGGAAATGGGAATCATAGGCCATGGCTCGCTTTGTCCACCTTCTTCTGCTCTAGTCAAGTTGCACCATCTTCTCTCCCAAGGAGAAGGCAGGAATGCTGTTGCGGAAGGCTGGGACAGCGATTTAGTCGGAGAGAACCCTCCTGACGCTTTCTCGTGATCTCTAGGTGAGAGCATGGCAGCACCCGGAGACGAATTCACCTTCCCTCGTACGGGAATGTCTCTGCGCAACAGAACAGTCCTTGCTGCTATGACCAACAAGCAGAGCAACCCAGATGGCACACTGAGTGATGCCGAAATTAATTGGTTACTGCGCCGAGCCGAAGGAGACTTCGGAATCATCACCACAGCGGCATCCCATGTCACAGCAGGCGGTCAAGGCTGGGCTGGTGAGATGGGCGTGTGGGGTGACCACCAGATTCCCGGATTGACCAGACTCGTCAAAGGTATTCGCGAGCGTGGTGCTCTGAGCCTTGCACAAATCTTCCATGGGGGCATGCGTGCACCGGAGGACCTGACCGGTCAGCAACCAGTTTCTGCAAGTGAGAATCCGTGTACCGAGGCTCATTGTGGACACTCTAGGGGACTCTCTAGCGAAGAGATACAGGGCCTGATTAAATCCTTTGGAGATGCTGCAGTTAGATGTGTTGAGGCAGGCTTCGACGGAGTAGAATTACATGGTGCTCATGGCTATCTAATCTGCCAGTTCCTAGGAGAAGGAACCAATCGCAGAGAAGATGAGTGGGGGGGAGATATTGAGTCGAGAGCCCGCTTTCTTCTGAGGATAATTGAGGAGGTTAAATCCAGAGTGCCAGATGATTTCCTGATAGGTGTTAGAATTTCTCCTGAGTATCCAAAGATAGGTGTCAGAATTGAAGATAGCCTGACACTTTCTGAACTTCTAGTTGAATCTGATATTGACTTCCTTCACATCTCATGCTGGGATTGTTTCATCCCTTCCTCAGAATATCCTGACGACCCTCGCATGATTACCGAGTGGTTCACTGAATTTCTCTCCAGTCGAATTCCAATAATCTCTACTGGTGCAATCTGGGATAGCTCTGATGCACAAGCCGTGATGGATCAGGGTGCCGATCTGATTGGAGTCGCAAGAGTGGGAATCGCACACGCAGACTGGGCGGCCCAAGTGAGCAACCCCGACTATACTCCCGCTAGACCTCCATTCACCGCCGAACATCTTGCTGGACAGGCCCTCAGTGAGCCCTTTATCGAGTATATGAGAAACTGGAAAGGCTTCGTCGAGTAGGCGTCTTGCTGATGAACCGACTTGCGTTTGGATTGTCCATGGCGGGCTTACCGGGCGACGAACTCGATGCCATGAGAGAGACTGCACTCAGTCCCGGTGACCGCGCCAGTCTACGAGACATGAGGCAGGAAGGCAGACGCTCGGCCCGTGAGCGCATCAACGACTTATTGGATGCCGACTCATTCGTCGAAGTGGACGCCTTCGTACAACATCGAGGCACTGAGCACAACATGCACCTACACCGACCCCTAGGAGATGGTGTTGTAGCCGGTCACGGAATGCTAGATGGCAGGAGAGTGGTTTGCTTCGCACAGGACTACTCTGTGTTCTCTGGAACAATTGGCGAGATGCATGCCAAGAAGATCTGCAAGGTAGCTGAGTTTGCCGAGAAGTCCCAGTTGCCTTTGATTTGCATCTGGGACGGAGACGGTCAACGCGTCGAGGAAGGCGTCACATCTCTAGGCGCCACAGGCAACCTGCTCGATGTGATGGTTGCTTGTTCGGGACGAATACCAATCATCTCTGTCATTCTTGGAACAGTTTCTGGTGTCAGTGCTCTAGCCGCTGGTCTCTCAGACTTCGTCATTCTAGGCGCTGAGCACGGCCAGATGTTCATGCGCAGTCCGTACATGATTCCCGAGATTGTATCTGGAGAGGTAGACGAGGCTAGCCTTGGGGGTGCCGAGCAGCATGCCAGCCGCAGCGGAATTGCCTGTCTGGTTGCTGAAGACGAATCTGATGCGATAGACATCGCAGCCGAGATACTCTCCTTCCTCCCAGATCATACTTTGGCTGAGCCCGACAGAGTGGCTGGGGATGAGGCATGGGACAGAGCCTGCGAGGCTTTGGATGACATCGTTCCTGGCGATTCCAATCGACCTTACGACATGCGCAAGGTAATCGAAGAAGTCGTCGATGAAGGGCGCTTTGTCGAGCTGTTCCGTGACTATGCTGAGAATATCCTCATCGGGTTCGCCCGTCTCGATGGACATTCAGTTGGAATTGTAGCCAATCAACCCACTGTTCTCGCCGGTTGCCTAGATATTGATGCCTCAGTCAAGGCAGCCCGCTTCATCCGTACTTGCGACTCATTCAATGTCCCCGTTGTCACCTTCGTCGATGTCCCAGGATTCCTTCCTGGAACAGTTCAGGAGTGGGGAGGCATCATTCGACATGGTGCCAAGTTGCTCTATGCATACGCCGAGGCGACTGTACCTAAGTTGGCAGTAGTCACTCGCAAGGCATACGGAGGAGCCTATCTGGCAATGAGTTGTAAGCATCTAGGTTCGGACTACAATGTGGCCTGGCCCAGCGGTGAGTTGGCCGTGATGGGAGCAGACGGGGCTGTCAGTATAATCCATCGAAAAGAACTCTCTGAGGCTGACGATCCTGCATCCACTCACAAGGAATTGTCAGATGAATATCAGAGAAAGTTTGGGGATCCCTATGTGGCAGCGAGAAATGGTTGGCTGGACGATGTTATCGAGCCATCCGAAACGCGAAGTAAACTGGTCCAAGCCCTTAGGCCTCTCAAGACCAAGCGTGAATGGGTGCCGCCAAAGAAGCACGGAAACATCCCTCTGTAAGGAGGGATGCTGGGCAAAGCCTCAAGCCACAGGGGCTCTGCCACTGAGCATGAGCAACAGAAATCTGTCTGCAATCATCTGCCTACTAATGCTGACCTCGATGGCACCAACAGTTGCCGCCATTGGTCCTTCAGACTCGGTAATCTGGGGTACTTCTTACGATTGGGCCAACTTTGAGGAGGATATAGAGGAACTATCGGGGGTAGACACTAACGCAGTAAATGAAGACCTCGAAAATGCTGCCGATTTCGCCGGATTCATAATCGAGAGCGACCAAGTGATTAGTGGCACAACTCAATTCTTCATCGAGACTTATGATGAGGATACAACCGTCGAAATTACCGATCCTAATGGGGTGACCCACGAACTCAACGAGAGGGTGACAGAATTGACTGTCCGCCATGGGAGACTAGGAAACATAGGCTTCACAACAGCATGGACAGATGAGAACGAGAGTATCGACTTCTGGATGAGCGGTTCAACTGAGGAAATCTTCGTTATCGACGCTGTATACACTGAATATGTCGATGATGACTTGATGGTTTACGGAGGCTACCTAGAGATGAGTGGGGAGTTCGCATTGGAGAACGAGTTACAATTTAATCTCCAGATTATCGCCGCCGATGAGGTGTTGGCACCCGAACTCGGAATGGGATTCTCGGTTTCTTTCGAAATCCCCTCGATTGAATCTGAGTGGATATCTAGTGAACCTCTCGACTATCTACACCACCTGAGCACACCTCCAGATGAGGAGAGTGGAGAAGATGGCGAATGCTACCCGGTTGAAGCTGGATTTGTGGCACCAGAAGATGGATGGTTTTATCCAGATAGTAGTGATGCTGAAATCTGGTTAGAAGGAGGCAATGAATCCGTTGTTGAGGATGGTATCTTCTGCCCAGATTCCTATGAAGGCGGTGCAGGCGGCGAATACAACGATGTGGGATTAATCGAAGGAGAATTCTCTACTCTCACGGGCTATTCGGCATTTTTGTCTATAGATGGAGTTCCAGCAGAGGACTTCGGAATTGATCTCGATGCATTTAATGTTCAACTCTCAGACAGTATCCCTGGACAGGGAACTTTCTCGGAAGATATGGCTGTCTTCTCTGGTGCTATCTGGGAGCACGAATGTGACCCAGTAGGAGGAGTCGAAGAGTTGGACATTGATCCATCAACAAATGGTACCGTTTCTGCTCAGTGTGGCCTAGCCCCACCGATTTCAATGGGCATGGCATCGATGATGGGAATATCGATGGCTATGGCGTTTGATAGTGGTGTCCAGGAATTGTTCACAGCTATGGAGGAGCAAGTCGGTGCGTGGTTGGAAGAAATAGCGCCAGAAGAAGAATCGTTCATCTGTGACAATGGCGAAGAGATTCCTGCCGAGTGGGAGAACGATGGCGAGATTGACTGTCAAGACGGTTCTGACGAGAACGAATCCGGAGGAGACGGAACTTACACTTGCGACAATGGACAAGTAATCCCGGCTTCTTGGGTTAACGACGGCGAAGAGGATTGTGAAGACGGTTCTGACGAGGACGGATCAAACGAAGATGTATTCCAGAAATACATCGAAATGTTCGAAGCCCTAAATAATTCTAATTTGGGTAAAACTATGGAAGCATTCGGGGAGAAATTGGGAGAACTAATGGAAGACAATGACCCGAGTGATCCACTAGCCAATCTCGATGATATGTGTCCTATCATGTTCTGGGACACTAGTAATTCTAGAGTCCTAGGGATGGCTCTGATGGCTACAGATGAAGGAGATCATTACGAAGTTCTCTTAGGCCCTGATATTAGTGGAGTAAAGGACCACTCCTACGATTTGAGCATAGTTTACCTAACAGGAAATGATGCTAGGAATGCGAAGTTGGATGCCCTTGGCCTTAGTGAACTAAAGGACTTAGCACCCGAATCAAAGCATGATGTTGAGGAGCTTTACGATATCCTCGGAGATGATTTCTTGCCAGACCTTGATCAGACTGACACAGATGAGGATGGAGTAATCGATTACTTCGATCAGGATGATGACGGAGACGGATTGTTTGACTGGGAGGACCCAAATCCTCTCCAGGCAAATGTTCCAGATTCTCCCGATGATGAAGAAATCGATACTATACCAGGGCCTTCGGTTTTGGCTGTAGTCTCGATGCTCGGTGCAGCAGCGTTGCTCATGCCTCGAAGGGAAGAATAACGGCTCAGGTAGTATGAGTTCCAATAGACCGTTAGCCATTGCCCTAGTAGGGCTTTTCTTGGTTGCTGCTTGGAACAGTACTTGGTTTGAGATTACAGCTTCAGGGACATATTCTGAGGGCTTAGAGAGGGAGCCTACAATCAGAACCCAGTACATTATTGATAACAGCGAAGAAACATTCGAATTGTCGATTGAAAACTCTACTCCTCTACTCCTATATTGGCTACAGCGTGAGGATGTGTCTCCTGAGCCCACCAATCAGGAGCCAACCGATTCGGAACCCAGTTCTCAGATTAATTCTGAGAGTGGCGATCCATGCTCGGGATCGTGTCTAGACCAAGCTAGAGGGTGGGTAGGTGTTGTTCTAATTGCCCTGTTTGCATCCCTTTGCCTATCTGCCCGCCGTCCTAGTCGCCTAGTCACCACGGCGGTTACTGCGATTTGGCTGATTGGATCAGTGGTAATTCTCGCTGCAGTTCCATTCTCTGCGGCGGCAGATTTCGGAATCTCGGACGATGGAGAAGAATCGTCCACAGGGGGGTTTGATACAAACACTCAGGAAACAGTGGAAGTGGATCAGTTTGCTCACTTTGAAGCTGACAGCAGCATGGGCATATCCTTTGATGGAATATCGTTCTATTACAACTCACTAGGATTTGATCTAGGTCTACTTTCAGAGGACGATAGACAACAGGTGATTGACTCCGCACCATCGGAAGATGAGCCGGGATTCGAGTCACTCATAGGATTCGATGGAAAGATGACAATTGGCCCCGGAGAAATTCTCACTTGGTGGCTACTTACTGCTCCACTGGCCGCAATCATTGTACTAGGAAACAGAAAGCTTCTGGAGGAGGAGTGAGAGCGAAGGCAATTCGTCCACTCTATCTGGTGCGAATAGAAGCTTCCAGGCTTCCAAATGCTGGGCGACCACCATGATGACTGCGAATTCGTCCGTGCTTGCCCCATCTCCGTAGGAGATGGAAACCTGCATCTCAGCGTCCAGAGTGGCACTCTCCCCTCCGGCGGGAGCGGTATCCAAATCGATCCCAATCACTGCATTTCCGTTCTCGATGATGGCAGAGTTCCATGGTCCGCTGACCAGTGGGCGCCTACCCTCTTCGGCAATTATGAGGCCACCTTCATCTGCCCAAGCAGCAGCAATAGCACGAGCAGCAGAACCACCTCCTCGAATCCTAAGTGCGCAGCCTGCGGGCTCTATGCCAATGTGCCTGCAAGCGGCGACGAAGCCAAATCCATCTGTACTCACTCCCGACCAAACACCATCCTTTCGACTCAACTGATTGATTGCATTCACTCCCTCTGGTCCACTGACGCCAAGTCTAGCCTGCGGCGAGTGCTTGAGAGGGGCGGTGCAAGAAAACCAAATCTCCCCTTCCAAATCACCGACCAGTGAGGTGAATTCATCTATCCCTTTAGCCTCAAGGAAGATTGGAATCGCTTCATCCATCTCCAGATGCTCTCCGACCAGTGCAAATAGTCTGGGAGTGAGTGAATGTGAGACTGGATAACCAGCTATTCCCCAGTATGCAGGCATGGTTCTCTATGTCGCCCTACCAACTCTGTGCAATGAAGGTTTCAAGTCGGAGGGGTCATCGGAGCGTTTGATGGACAGCGACCTCGAGATTGCACGTAAGGCCACGATGCGACCTATAGAAGAGGTGGCTGAACAATTGGGATTGGCTCGCAGTGACCTTGTTCTTCACGGCCCACATATTGCTAAGATTAATTGGGAGGCAATACAGAAAAAGAAGAAATCCGATTCAGGATTCCTAGTTTTGGTTACAAGCATCAGTCCAACCGCTTTCGGAGAGGGCAAGACCGTCACCACAATTGGACTCAATCAAGGCCTGAATGCACGCGGACACAATGCATGTTGCGTCATTAGAGAACCATCGATGGGACCAGTCTTTGGAATCAAGGGAGGAGCTGCTGGAGGGGGATACTCTCAGGTTTTGCCGATGGAGCAAATCAATTTACACTTCACCGGTGATCTCCACGCAGTCACAGCCGCACACAACCTCTGTTCGGCAATTATCGACAATCACCTACACCGCGATAATGAGTTGGATATCGACATCAACCGAATCTACTGGCCTAGGACTATCGATATGAACGACCGTAGTCTCAGACAGGTCACAGTAGGCTTAGGTGGCAAGTTCAACGGAGTCGTAAGATCTGAGAGATTCGATATCACTGCTGCAAGTGAAGTGATGGCTATTCTAGCGCTCTCAAAAGACTATGCAGATTTGCGCGCGCGTGTGGGACGAATTATCATCGCTAAGTCGAATACAGGAGATCCGGTAACAGCAGAGCAATTGGGAGCTGCAGGAGCGATGACTCTCCTGCTCCGTGACGCTCTGATGCCAAATCTAGTACAGACACTAGAGGGCAACCCCGCCTTCATCCACTGCGGCCCCTTCGCAAATATAGCCCATGGAAATTCATCAATCATCGCCGATGAAATCGCTCTTTCGTGCGCTGATTATGTAGTAACTGAAGCAGGATTCGGAGCAGAGATGGGGGCCGAGAAAGCCCTCCATATCAAGGCGCCAGCTGCCGGCAGAGTTCCAGATTGTCTAGTTCTGAATGTAACTGTTCGAGCGATGAAGATGCATGGAGACGGCTTCGAATCAGGAGGAGGTCGTAGGCCGACACCCGAGGAACTAGAGGGCGAGAATGTCGAGGCCGTTAGGGCTGGTGCAGCTTCGAATCTACGCCGTCATGTACGCAATCTGTCTCAGACAGGAATCCCAGTCGTCGTTTCCATCAACCGATTCAAGCATGATACAGATGCCGAGTTGGATGCCATCCGTGAGGAGGCAATCGATGCTGGTGCCCGTGAAGTAGTTCTCAACGAAGGATTCGCTAAGGGTGGCGAGGGCGCAGCCGCATTGTCCGACGCTGTTGTACAAGCCTGTGCAGATCACGATTCTGCTGGCAGACCCTACACTCCAATTGTGGAAGAAGGCATGCCAATCGAGGAGACTATTCTCAGAGTGGCTACAAACATGTACGGGGCCGATACTGTAGATTTCAGTGATGTATCTCAAAAGTCACTAGATTCACTCAAGGAATGGGGCCTTGGGAATCTTCCCGTGTGCATGGCTAAGAATCAGTATTCATTCAGCCACGAGCCCAAAGTGCTAGGTGCGCCCACAGGATTCACACTCCCGATTAGAGAGATTAGAGTCAACGCTGGTGCAGGATTCGTTGTCGCAGTTTGCGGTTCAATGATGACTATGCCCGGGCTACCTACAAGACCCGCTGCACTTGACATGGACATGGACGACGAGGGCAGACTGACGGGTGCTTTCAGGTAGAGGTGATCAATTGCGCAGAATCAAGCGCCTAGATGAGGGAGTAAGACTCCGCTTGGACCACGAGGACGACTTGTGGACTGCTTCTCAGTTATGCAGTCCTGGTTCACAGGTCGGAATGTTGTCACATCGCCGAGACTCCACTACTGGGACTCAGACAGATGGTAGGGCCAAGAGTGCTGAGCGTAAGCCGATGTGGATAGTACTGGAAGTACAAGAGACTGCCTTTCAGCCATTCACCGACAATCTCAGGGTACACGGATTAATCTCGGAGGCAAAGATCGACATTGGTAGTCACCACACCCATGTAATCAGCCCCGGCTCTGAGATAGAGCTGACTCGCGAGGGCGGACTATCTAGGGCCGACAAATCCCTTCTCAAAGAAGCGCTTTCAGCAGGCAGCCGTCCCAAGTGCGGTTTGCTAGTAGTCGAGTCGGATGAAATCCTCGTGTTTGAGGTGGCAGCCCATGGTATTCGTGATGTCTCGCAGTTCAGTATGCGAGGAGGCGGCAAGCGGGCCGACAACTCCACTGGTGTGCGCAGAGAATTCTTCGAGAGAGTGGCCAAGGAGGTCCGCTTGGTATTCCCTGATCAGATGCCGGTTGTATTGTGTGGCCCAGGAATGGCGCGCGAGCAATTTGAGAAGAATTTACGCAGCATCGGAGCACAGAACCAGACAATAAACGCGGCTACTTCGATTGGAGGAAGGGCTGCTGCCAACGAGGTACTTGCAGAGGGTTTGGCCGACTCGTTGTTGGGCGAGCATGCACTGGTCCAGCAAGTTAGAGCAATCGAGGAGGGCTTGAAGCGAATTTCTATGGATGGCGCTGTTGCATACGGTTTAGCATCAATTGAGGACGCAGCCGAGCAGGGGGCAATTGATACATTAGTAATCGAAGCCTCAATGCTCAGGGGCGAGGAAGAATCGTCTACGACTGTATGGAACACCATCTCGAACTCTGTCGAGACATCAGGTGGTAAGGTAATCCAAGCCTCTGTGGACCATGATTCAGGTCAGCAACTAATTGGCATGGGTGGGACCATCGCTCTATTGCGCTGGAAGACCGAATAGGTAGCCTCATCATCACTACCCGATAGCGCTGAGCGTGACCTATGCTAATGTGCGACTAGTAGGCTTTGGAAGGACAGCGGGAGATGATGCACCCTCACTGGTTCTATCTCAGGCTACTATCAAGGGCGCTAACACCAGATTGGCGACTGACTCATTAAATTCCGACCTGGGCCAAATCGATCAGGGCTCAATAGACTGGAGGAAGTATCTCGCAGGCACTCACTGGCTAGTAATATCCACTTCTACATCCCTAGCAGGCGACTCAGCTCGCTCCGCTTGGGGTGCATCGATGGCATTCGCTGAGTTGGAAGGCTCCAAGACTGTGATGATTGTTGATTTACCAGAAGATCAAGGGCGCCTAGCCGAGGCCTGGGGTAACACCATAGAAAGAATCAGACAGATACATGTTCTTTTCATTACTCGAGATGCACTAACCCAGATATCTCAACTAGAAGGCGTGGCCGAGCACAATCTACTACAGGAGATTCGCGAGCGAGGACTTGTCCCTCATGTATGTGGTTTCACAGAACCTAACATGGTCCAAGTCGAACACTCTCTGGGTTCAACCAAAGCTAGCACAGACTCCTCAATCTCAGAGACTTCATGGCTGGCTGGATTCCTCTGTGAGTTGCCTTCATCCGGCCCTGGTCCAGACGGTATCAAATCGGCAGCCGTAAACGCCGGAACTGCAGATTAGACAGCCAATAGAGACCTTTAGCGGAAACTCCTTTTGAAGGGGCACCCATTCGGCCCGACCCTCGGAGTTCTCGAGATGTCGTTGAAGCTAGGCCCCGCAGGGGTCCCCCTATCTTGCAAGGGTCGTACCATAGTCGAGGGTATGGATGATATCACAACCCTAGGATTAGATGCGATGGAGATACAGACTGTACGTTCAGTACAGCCAAAGAACTTCGACCAGTATTGGCAGGCAGGGATCCTGTCGTGGAACTCCGAATTGGAGATGAATATGCACGGTCCTTACTACGCCGAGTTGCTCGGTTCACGCAGACAAAGGAACCGTACACTTACCAAGATGGAGGCTAGCATGCAAGCGGGCAAGATAGTCAATGCACGACACCTAGTCTACCACGTAGGACCTTACGGCGAATATGAACCCGGTTCAGATACCAACGAGGAGGTTGCCAACATCTTCGCTGGTGTCGTAGACAGAGTCAACCAGATTTGGGGCGATGCTTCTGAGGAAGAGGACTACGCAGCTTTCCCCTGGGTCCATGAGGCAGAACCATCACTAGTCGGCATAGAGACATCTGGGCGTCAAGATCTCTGGGGGACCGTTGAGGAAGTCATCGAAGTTTGCAACCATGTCGAGGGAACTGTGCCGGTTCTGAACATGGCACATATCCACGCACGGGGGCATGGCAGAATGAGGACTAGTGAGGACTACGCTGAGTTGTTCGACCAAGTTCGCAAGAAGTTTGGCGGCAAGAAGTTCTACTGCCACTTTGCCGGAATCGAGCACAGGATGGGCAATGCTCTGCACTATACGCAAATCAAGAAATCAGACCTCAAGTTCGAGCCATTTGCAGAATACCTTGCCGAGGAAGGCGATTGGCTCGACATAACCATCATCTCAGACTCTCCACTGCTTGAGCATGATGCAATGTACATGCTACAGCATTACGACAAGGCCAGACAGAGACTGTTGGAAATCAAGGCTCGTGATGAGAGGAGAATGAAACTAGCCGTAGAGGCTGGCATGACTCCTGAAGAGCTTGCCGAGTTGGAGAAAGAGGTTACAGAGTCTCGCGATGCCGACAAAAAGCAAGAAGATACTCCTGAGGAACCGGCGGAGAAGCCGAAGCCGACAGCTAAGAAGAAGGCGAAAGCCATGATGTCATTTGACGATAAAGACGATGATGACGATCCATTCTAGACAATATTCGGCTCGGAAGCCTTGAAGTCAAGTCCATCTTGGCGAGTCTGCTACGGGACTGTAGCTCAGCTGGGAGAGCGCCGCACTGAAGATGCGGAGGCCGCTGGTTCAAGTCCGGCCAGTCCCACCATCATTCGGTATCAGAGAGGATGCTAGATTGGAATTCAAGCAATTCACCGATTCCAAGAGAAGCAGCATCAACCATCGAGTCCAACTCTTCTCGAGTATAGGTTGACTCCTCTCCAGTCCCCTGAACTTCCACAAATCCTCCATCGCTCGTCATTACGACATTCATGTCAACATCTGCATTACTGTCGAGTATGTAGTCTAGATCGGTTTTGACCTCTCCCCCAACCATGCCTACACTCAGGGCTGCAACATTGTTAGGCATTACAGCCAATTCGTGAGCAATCTTCTCCTCATCACTCAATTCCTCGACTTCGACTCCATTCCTGATTTGCTCCCTAGTCAAGCGCCTATCCTTAGGAAGACACTCCCCGCTTGCAATCAGACGCCTAACTGCCAGACGCATCGCAATTGATGCTGCAGTAATCGAAGCACATCTAGTTCCACCATCAGCGTTCAGAATGTCGCAATCAATCGTGAGAGCAATCGGCCCTAATTCATCGAGGTCAATTGCCCCGCGCAGAGAGCGTGCGACTAACCTCTCAATCTCTTGAGTCCTGCCCTTGGCACCATTACGCTCACGCCTAAATCTCCTGTCAGTCGAGCCAGGTAGCAATGAGTACTCGGCGTGGACCCAGCCTCGCTCAGCATCCCTGGGAAACCATCGAGGTAGTGAATCGGCCTTGGTGGCACAGGCCAGTACCATTGTATCGCCTTGCCTGTAAATCAGTGAGGCCAAAGCATTCGGTGTGAAGTCCAATGCGACCTCAATCTCTCTCATTTCATCAGAGCCTCGGTCGCTATCAACATCGCCAGACTTCATCTTCGCCATAGTCCGGCGAGCGGAGGTCCATGCATGAATCATTCGCGTCTAGCGTGGGGTGGCCTGAAGGCATTCACGACCGAATCATCTGTGGTGATGTAAGGTCCGCCAATCAAATCCACACAGTACGGTACGGCAGCGAAAATTTCGTCCAGAATCTCTCTAATTGAGCGTGGAGAGCCGGGTAGGTTGAGGATCAGAGAGGCCCCTCTGACTCCAGCAGTCTGCCTCGAGAGAACAGCGGTCGGGACATGGTGTAGGGAGATCGCCCTCATCTGCTCTCCAAATCCAGGTAACATGCGCTCACAAACCGCTTCAGTTGCCTCAGGAGTGACATCACG
>Ga0310344_10002849_pt1 | contig 12978 bp, 11 predicted proteins | sample HC15DNA20200_MG_FD_203801 | JGI IMG/M metagenome (GOLD analysis project Ga0310344, IMG submission 203801) | Marine microbial communities from station ALOHA, North Pacific Subtropical Gyre - HC15-DNA-20-200_MG | ecosystem: Environmental > Aquatic > Marine > Oceanic | place: Pacific Ocean: North... | reverse complement strand
AGATTTATATATTAAAATTTTCCCAACTACTGTACCTTCTCTGAAGGAAAAAGAATACTTTACTCTTGATTCAAGATCCTATGGTGTGGGCGTATATAATAATTTTGTTGATTTTTTCAATGGCAATTCTGACATTGAAGATGTAGATACAAATATAAAAAAATATTCAACACCATTGATTGTGGAAACATTTGAACCCAATCCACAAGTAGCAGGCCTTAAACAAGGAGATTTGTTTGTGATAGACGATCCATATCTAGAACCAGATCAAAACGAGCGACTCATCAAGTGGAATCTCAAGCTTCACGGCGAAACAAAAAATGGACAAACAAACACTTATTGGAACTGGAGCGGTACTCCAGCAGACCAGCGTGAACTAAGTCAATATTATAAAGTTATAATGCCAGGTGGAGCTGAAGATTATTTGTCTTATAGATTTACACCTGTTATCGAAAGCCAAGTTCCAGAATCACTAAAAATGTTAGAAATGCAGACGCTTGAACGTGGAAATTCATATATGCCTCATATAAAATCTAACTCAGATAAAGTCTTTGAAGATGAAATCAAAACGAATGTAGACCAAATATTTAATGTTGACTCAACTCCTTATGACTATTCTTGTTTTGATTGTGATAATGGCGGATGCGACACGACTGTCTATGAAACAACTTTAGATGATGGAAGCATGATTAAGTATCGTTGGTATAGATTTAGAGATCAACCTACTTTTAAGTATTTATCTATAGATTATCCAGAGATTTACACTGAAGAATATTTAGATTTCCTACAGTTAAGAATTGAAAAAATGCATAGGGAGTGGGGAGACGATCAAGACTTTCTTGCAAAACCTGAAGCTGTAGATAATTTCCATCTTGTTGAGTTAGATAATGGGTTGGTGGTCGAACCACCTCCTGGAAAAGAATTCGGTTGGGTCCCAATTGTTATAGAGGTTGAGATTCCTTATGGAAAATATGTTACAAGGGTTAACTATGGTGATTTGTATCCTGATGATGTTAATGAATTAGATGGATGGGCAAGAGTTGTTTCTAGAGTTAGTAGTCCTTAAAAAGAATATTTAATTAATTTAATTCTTACTAAAAATAAGAACTGCATTGTGACCACCAAACCCAAAAGAATTAGACATTGCAGTATTAATATCTAAGTCAACTGCATTATTTGGTGTGTAGTTTAAATCACACTCTTCATCAGGGGTATTTAAATTAATAGTAGGAGCAACTTTACCATGTTTTATTGACAATACTGAAGCCATTGATTCAAATGCACCGCCTCCTCCAAGCAAGTGTCCAGTCATAGATTTAGTTGATGAAATAACCACTTCATAAGATTTTTCTCCTAAAACTGTTTTAATTGCTTCTGTCTCATTTTTATCATTTGCTGGTGTTGAAGTTCCATGGGCATTTATATAGTCAATATCTGAAGAGCTAATTTCTGCATCATCAATTGCTTTCTCCATAGCCTTCACTGCTCCTATCCCTCCTTCAGCTGGAGCTGTAATGTGATGTGCATCTGTTGTTGATCCATACCCAGTAACGTAACCGTATATCTCGACACCTCTATTTTTAGCTGATTCTTCACTTTCCATTATCAAAACTGTTGATCCTTCTGCCATAACAAATCCATCACGGTTCTTATCAAATGGTTTGCATGCTTCCTTTGGGGAGTCATTTTCTGTTGAGAGGGCTCTTATCTGTGAAAATGCTGCAATTGTCATAGGTGTTGTACCTGACTCAGTTCCCCCAGCTACAACTATATCTACTATTCCATTTTCAATCAAATTCTTTGCTTCACCAATAGCATTAGCTGAAGCGGCACAAGCTGTAGTGATTGTTAAAGATGGTCCTTCTATTCCAAATTTAATCGCAACTTGTCCTGTGCTTGAGTTAGGCATCAATTGTGTGATGGCTAATGGGTTAACTCGAGAGTGACCTTTTTCGTCGTATGTCCTAACAGCATTTTCTGTTGCACCAATTCCTCCGATACCAGTCCCAAACACGATACCAACATTTGACCCAAGTCTTTCTTGGCCATCTAGTTTCGCATCCCTTAAAGCTTTTTCTGTTGCATAAATTGATAAATGGCCTGATCTATCCAGCTTTCTTGCATTTTGTTTCCCCATGTATTCATTAGCATCAAAATCTTTTACTTCACCAGCAAAAGTCACTGGTAGATCGCTTGTGTCAAAAGCAGTTATATGGTCAATTCCTGAAATACCAGTAAGTAAACTATCCCAAGTATCAGATACATTGTTACCTAGGGGATTAATGGTTCCTAATCCAGTGACAACGACACGCCTATTAGACATGAGTCAATTACAATTTTGAGTGAAGTAAATTAACAGCTTCTCCGACAGTTCTTACATCGGTTAATTCTTCATCATCTATTTCGATATTAAATTCATCTTCAAACGCCATTACAACTTCTACGATTCCTAAAGAATCGATTTCTAAATCTTCCTCTAGTTTTGATTCCATTGTTACTTTAGAATCTTCAATTCCTAGTTCATCTACAAACAATTTTTTTACTTTATCAAAAACTTCTGTTATCTCCATAAAAACTCCCTAAATCAAATAACAAGGCCACCATCGACCTTGATCACTTGTCCTGTTATATATTCTGACTCATCTTTGCATAAAAAAGATACCAAATTTGCTATATCTTCTGGAGTTCCTATTCGCTTAATTGAAAGCTGTTCTATAATACTATTTCTGTCGTCATCACTCAAAAAAGATGTCATGTCAGTATCAATATATCCTGGTGCAACCACATTTACAGTGATATTTCTTGATCCCATCTCTTTACTTATTGATTTAGCAAGACCAATTAAGCCAGCTTTGGATGCTGAATAATTAGCTTGTCCTTGATTCCCGGTTATTCCTACAATTGAGGAAATAAATACTATTCTTCCCCATTTGTTTTTAATCATATTTTTTATTGAACGCTGAGTAGACCTAAAAGCTCCAGAAAGATTAGTGTTTATTACATCGTCCCAATCTGAATCCTTTAGGCGAGGAAGTATATTATCTTTCGTTATTCCTGCATTGTTAATTAATATATTAACTTCACCATACTCTTCCTCTATAAATTCAAAAGCTTCGTCAATTGAGTTAATATCTGTAACATCGATATGGACAGATAATGCATTTCCACCAGAATTAGTTATTTCATTCACTGTTTCTTCGGCCATATCTTTGGAATTTGCATAACCTACAGCGACATTAAAGGATGACCCAAGCTTTAGAGCAATAGCTTTACCTATCCCTCTTGATGCGCCAGTTATGAATGCTGTTTTCATAGTCCCTACTTACGCTTCTCAGGTACAAAGTAATTTATAGAATCTTTAATAGCATCTAATCCTGTTCCATCAAATGGGGGTAAATCTACATCGGTCTCGTCTAGAGGTGTAACTCTGCTTCCAAGCTTTAGTGCACAAGCTCCCCAAGACAGACCAGCACCAACTGCTGTAAAAACACAGGTTTCGCCTCCTTTGATCTCACCTTCTTCGATTGCATCAACAAATGCAGTTGGAATTGAAGCAGCTGATGTATTTCCGTACTTATGGACTTTCTTTATTGTTGAGGAATTCTTTAATTTCAAATTTCTTTCCAAGCCTTCTATTATTCTTAAGTTTGCTTGGTGTGGAATTAAAATATCAATATCATTATTTGTTAGCCCAGATTTTTTTATAGCTTTTGTAGAGGCAGTTCCCATTGCTCGAACACCACTTTTAAATATTTCTTTCCCTTCAAAAGTCCAGCTAATATTAGCTGCAGCATGTGGTGTAAAACGGTCCATTGCAGAACCAAAATTTGGAACTTCTAAGATGCCTAACTTATCTGAACTAAGTCCATTTACAAAAGAATAGATTTCACCATCTGTCTGATCTTTGCTTTCTTCTATAACAAAAGCTCCAGCACCATCACCAAAAAGTACGGCCGTATTTCTATCTGACCAATCAAGTAGCCAGGTTATATGTTCTGAACCAATTACTAATGCATTCTTATAGACTCCACTTTCAACAAATGCTTTTGCTTGTTCTAGGCCATAAATGATTCCAGCACATGCAGCGTTAATGTCATAAGCTGAAGAGTCTACACATCCCATTTTCTGTTGAACATGTGCTGCCGCAGAAGGAACGATGCTATCTGGTGTACATGTAGCTAATATAACAACGTCAATATTTTCTGGTTTTAATCCGGCACATGCAATTGCCCTTAGTCCTGCAACTGAAGCCATATCAGAATTATTAACATGTGAAAATCTTCTCTCCTTTATACCAGTTCGTTGTTCTATCCACTCATCTGAAGTTTCAATAAATGTAGCAAGATCATCATTTGTGACAACATTATTTGGTATACATTTCCCCCAACCGGTAATCGTTGATTTCAAAATCTTCTCCTAATTATTGATTTAACTTAAAGATGCCAAAGAATTAATTACCCCGACTTCCTTACTAGAAATAGACCTTTTTGCCATACCACTAGTTACATCACCGGGACCTATATGGAGCCATTTTTTTGGATTCATGTCATTTTCAAGTTTTTGTAATTGGTTTAGAAATAGTACAGGACTATCAATTTGATCAGTTAGTTGTTTTCTTACTGAGTTTTCTGTTACATACTCTGCGTCTACATTCATAATAACGGGGATAGATGGCTCATTAAAAGGCATTTTTTCTAGAGCAACCTCTAACTGTTTTTTTGCAGGACTCATTAGTGGAGTATGGAATGCTCCTGCTACATCCAATTTAATTATTTTAATTGCTGAAATACTTTTAGGATCATTAATTATATAGTCTAAGTCTTCGGCCAAGCCTGCAATTACTAGTTGCCCAGGGTCATTGTAATTTGCTGCCCATATGTTTACTCCCTGTTTTTCTAGAGACTCTATATCTTTGTTAGTTGCTTCCATATCTTTTGTCAAAACTGCACACATAGCACTATCAATTTGCTCTACAGCTGCTTGCATTGCGTTACTCCTTATAGAGATGATTTCAAGTGCATTGTCAAAATTTATAACACCACTTATTGCCAGTGCTGTATATTCACCTAAAGAATGCCCAGCCAGTGCTAAGGGCTTTCCATATTTTTTTATTGCTTCAAGACAATAAGAATATGAAAGAGCAAAGATTGCTGGTTGAGCTATATTTGTTTTCTTTAATTCTTCTTCATTTGAAAATTCACAAACCTCCTTTAAGGACCATCCCATTATCATTTCAAACTTATCAATTAATGATTCTTTATGGTCTTCAAATAGGTCAATTCCCATTTTAGGATGTTGAGACCCTTGACCAGGAAATAATGCGACCCAGCTCATTTTTTTTCAGCTATTGCAAATGCTACTGCACTGCCTTCTTCGTGTGAGATTGATAAGTAAACTTGAAATTTATTCTTACCAAGCTTTGCTAGAGCTTTATTCAAGAAATTTACTGAAGGTTTTCCTCCTCCTTTAATTTCTATATCTTTCCAGTTAATGTCTCTCCATCCAAAACCGAGCGATTTCATTACAGCTTCTTTTGCAGCAAATCGAGCAGCTAGCCTAGATGAAGGATCAGAGTATCTATATGAATATTCAATTTCGTGTTCAGTAAAGCATCTAGATAAAAATTTACTTTTATTCTTACTTATAAGTTTTTCAACTCTTTTAATACTTACAAGGTCTACGCCTACTCCATGAATCATAAATAACCTATTTTTTTTCTATTACTATTAGTACTTCTCCTTTTGAGACAGGAGACCCTTTTGTTATATTTAATTCTTTAATGATACCTTCAAATGGAGATGAGACGATATTTTCCATTTTCATAGCTTCAATTACAAATAGAGATTCACCTTTTTTCACTTTTTTACCTTCTTTTGTTAATACGTCAACAATTGTTCCTTGCATTTCTGCGACAATCGTTCCTGATGTATCACTTATTGATAAATCCAAACCAATCTTTTTCGGGGCTTTTGGGGGTAAAGTTTGAGAAGGCAAATCACCTTCCTCAATGACCACAGTAAGTTTTCTATTGGAATCGGGCTCTTCAATTATGTTTTCGATTAAAAAATCATTAATATTTTGCTCTATATAGTTTACGTGAACTTTTCCTTCTTTGAATACTTCAGACCCTACTATTTCTGAAAGGACATTAATTGTGGTTGGTACTCCCTGTATTATAAATTCATCTAGACATCTTTGACCTTTTTCTATAGCTTCTTTTCTATCATTCCCCCAAACGATTAATTTTGCTATTAGGTTGTCGTAGAAGTGGCTTATATGAGTACCTGCTCTAGCCCAACCGTCTACTCTAACATCATTTCCGATCGGTTCTTTGTATTCTGTAATTGTTCCAGGAACAGGAATAAAGTTTTTAGATGCGTCTTCTGCATTGATCCGAAATTCTATACTATGGCCCCTAGGTTCCCAACTCTTGCCTGAGAGAGAATATCCTAAAGCTACTTTTATTTGCTCTTTAACAATGTCTAGTCCATAACGCATTTCTGTTACTGTATGTTCTACTTGAAGTCGGGTATTCATTTCAAGAAAATAAAAATTTTCATCTTGGTCTGCTAAGAACTCTATAGTTCCAGCATTCATATAATTACACTCCTTTGCAATTTTTATAGTTTTTTCCTCTAATCTATCTCTTCCGGCTTGGGACAGCCAGAACGCTGGACTTTCTTCAATTAGTTTCTGATTTCTCCTTTGGGTTGAACAGTCTCTTTCTCCCAGGAAGATATGATTTCCATGTTGATCACTAAGAATTTGTGTTTCAACATGTTTTGCATTTTTTATAAACTTTTCTACATAGATTTCATCTGATCCAAAATATGCTTCACTTTCTCTTTTTACTACATCATAGTATTCTAAGAGTTCATCAGGATTGCTGACAATCCTTAAACCTTTTCCACCCCCACCATGAGCAGCTTTTAAAGCTACTGGAAAGCCCTGTTCCCTAGCATCTCGCATTGCATCTCGTCTGCTTCTTGCAGGTTTTAATTGTCCTGGTATTGGTTCTATTCCAGCTCTTGAAACTAACTTTCTTGATTCAATTTTATCTCCCATAGACTTAATTGTTTTGGGACTCGGACCAATCCAAGTCATTTTTTTTCTTTGTATTGCTTTAGCAAAGTCAGCATTTTCAGCTAAGAAACCGTAACCAGGATGCACTAGTTCAGCATTAGCATCTATGGAAGCTTCTACTAATCGTTTTATGTTTCTATAGCTTTCAGCAGGTAAAGATGATCCAAGATGAATTGCTTCATCGGCTTTTTTTACATGTAAAGACTCTCTGTCGATATCTGAGTATACAGCAATAGTATGAAGTCCTAGCTCTTTTGCAGATCGAATAATTCTAAGAGCAATCTCACCTCTGTTGGCGATTAGGATTCTTTTGTTTTCCATTCTAGATATTTACTTTTTTCGCTACTCCAAAAGCGATTATTGCTTTTATGAAATCGCCAATGAGAAATGGAATAATGCCAATCTGTATAGCTTCAATTATTGATATGTTTAAGATTAGAGATAACCCTATAGTTCCAAACCAGTAGATAGTAAATGTTCCAGCTAGAATAGATATATATGGGTATCTGCTTAGTTGTCCAATTACCCATGAGGCTACTACGAATCCAATTAAGTAACCTATAGTTGGACTTTTTAGTATTGCAAGACCCCCTACTGATCCTGAGAACCAAGGTAACCCAATTAATCCTCCGGCTAAGTAAAAAATCATACTTAAAGAACCGTATTTTTTTCCAAGGAGTAGTCCCGACAAGATAACCATAAATGTTTGTGCGGTTATTGGAACAGGTGTGAAGAAAAGCTCTATTCTTAGCTGAGCACTTAGTGCAGTAAGAACTGCAAACCCAAAACAGATAGAGATACTTGTAGTTCTTGTTTTGGACTCTGTCCACGATATTGCAATATTGTTATAGGGGTATGTTTCCATGCTTACTTCCCAAGTTAACTTTATTTGATAGATCTTTCAATGCGTATATAATTTTTTCTCTTGTTTCTGAAGGCGTGATTATCGAATGAACAAGCCCTAATTGAATAGCCTTATTAGAGTTATTGAATTCTTCTCTATACTCATTAATAAGTTCTTCTCTTATTATTTTTTTATTTTCAGCTTGTTTAATTTTTTTCTTATAGATTATATCTACTGCACCTTCAGCTCCCATTACTGCAACCTCTGCGCTAGGCCATGCAAAAATTTTATCTGCTCCTAGACCTAATGAGTCCATAACAATATAAGCACCTCCGTAGGCTTTTCTTGTAATAACACATATTCTTGGAACTGTTGATTCAGAATATGCATACAATAATTTTGCTCCACTTTTGATTATTCCACCGTGTTCTTGTTCGACTCCTGGAAGAAAACCTGGAACATCTACTAAAGTAACTAAGGGAATATTGAATGAGTCACAAAACCGAACAAACCTGGCAGCTTTTTCAGATGCATTTATATCTAGCACTCCGGCAAGTTCTGTTGGTTGATTTGCAACAATACCAACTGTATCCCCATTAAATCTGGAAAAACCTGTAATAATGTTCCTAGCATAATTTTCATGGACTTGATAAAATTCTCCATCATCAACAATATTGTTTATTACTTCCACCATGTTATATGGCTGTGTTGAGTTCTCGGGTATAAGTCCATTTAGTTTTTCTGAAACCCTATCTTCTGTATCCTCAGTTAAGAATCTAGGAGGTTTTTGATAAGCTGATTGAGGAAGAAAGCTTAGTAAGTATCTAACCTCTTCAAAAGCTTGTTCTTCTGTGTCAGTTATTTGATGAGAAACACCTGAGTTTGAACCATGAGCCATAATTCCTCCCAATTCTTCATAGCTAACGTCTTCTCCTGTAACTGTTTTCACTACTGAAGGTCCTGTGACATACATTTGACCTATGTCTTTGACTTGAAATATTATGTCTGTTAGTGCTGGTGAGTAAACAGCACCTCCAGCTGAAGGCCCTACTACTATAGAAATTTGAGGCACTACTCCTGAGCACTCAACATTTTTTTTAAATATGTTTGCGTATCCATATAGAGAAGCAATCCCTTCTTGTATACGAGCACCTCCAGAATCTTTTATGCCTATTATTGGACTTTTTGACTCAAGTGCTAAATCCATAATTTTAAGTATTTTTTCACTTACAATTTTTCCTAAACTTCCTCCCATAACTGAAAAATCTTCAGAAAAAATATAAATAGGCCTTCCATGTATCATTCCGGTCCCAGTAATCACGGCTTCTCCATCGGGATTTTCTTTAGATGTAACAAGCTTGTCTATTTCTTTAAAAGTTCCTTTATCTACAAGCAACTCTATTCTTTCATAAGCTGTTAATTTTCCTTTTGGATATTGGACTTCTTTTGCCCTTTTCTCTCTAAGGGTTTCATTATTTGAAGATATATTTTTCTCTTCTTCTTGTTTCTTTAAATCTGACATAATAAATTAAGCTAGTTAGTAATAAGTATTTGACCAATATAGTGCGTAAGAGGTAACACGATGAAAAAATATTTTTTTGATGAAGTTATAAATACCCAAGAAATAGCTCATAAAAAGTATGTTGATAAGCCTGTTTTAATTGTTGCAAAGAGGCAAACCAAGGGAAGAGGTCGTAAAGGGAACGAATGGATTAACTCTGATCAAGCACTAGCTTGTTCTTTTGCATTTAAGAGAGAATCAAAGAAAATAGAAGAATCTTTATTGCCATTAATTGCAAGTTATGAATTTTCAGAATTACTTCCTGATTTAAATATATCTTTGAAATGGCCAAATGACTTAATCTACAAAGAAAAAAAAATTGGAGGTTTGTTGATTGAAAAATATGATCAATTATTTGTTGTAGGATTGGGAGTTAATTTTTTTTGGAAGAAGCCAGAAGTTCTTTCGGCAGGAGCTCTTTTTGATCAAAAACAAAGTTCCAATTTTATTAATATGATTGCTGAGAATTGGGCAAAAAATCTTATTGTTTCAACGAACAAGGATTTTTTTGATCTCAATAAATATAAATTAAAATGTACAACTATAGGTAAGTTAGTTGAATATGGAGAAGGTAGAGGATGGGTTCAAGACATAGGAAATGATGGGTCCCTATCTGTAAAAACAGAAAGTGGAGATATTGTTTTTATTTATGAATCAATGATATCAGAAGTTAGTTTATGAATAACCAAACATGACTAATCTGAGTATAGTGAAACAATTAGTTGTAGAGAAGGGACAAAGCACTCCGAGTGTGTTTGAGGGGCCAGTTCCCTCTGCTGGTCCAGGAGAAGTTGTAATAAAAAATCACTACTCTGTTGTTTCTCCAGGAACTGAGAGAGCATCAATTGAAGCATCTTCTAAAAGTCCTGTTGCAAAAGCTCAAGAAAAAGGGAACATACAAAAAGGAATAGATTTACTTAGAAAAGAGGGTCTGGCTTCTCTAATTAGTGCATTAAATGGAAAAAATAGCGTTCCATTACAACTTGGGTACAGCTCTTCTGGGGAAGTTGTTGAAACGGGGAAAAATGTAACAAGTTTTCATGTAGGAGATAGGGTAGCTAGCAATGGTTCACATGCTGAGTATGTAGTAGTTGCTGAGAATCTCTGTGTCCGACTTCCTGAGAGTGTCACATACAAAGAGGGAGCATTTACTGTTATTGGGAGTATTGCACTTCATGGTATTAGGCTTTCAGAGACATCTATAGGTAGTAAAGTTGCTGTGATTGGATTAGGAATAGTTGGACAATTAGTGGCAAAGATTGCTGAAGCCCAAGGGTCGAGTGTAGTAAGCATAGATCCAGATATTTCGAAACACAAATATGTTAATAATGCTTTTAAATCATTAAATGATATCTTGACTTCTGGATCTGCTAAAGAGGATGATTTTGATGCTGTCATCATTACTGCGGGGACCAAAAGTAATGATCCTATTGAAGTAGCAACACGATTAGCAAGAAAAAAGGGAAAAATAATTGTTGTTGGTGATGTGTCTTTGAATCTTTCGAGGAATGATTTTTATTACAAAGAACTCGAACTGATTGTTTCTATGTCATATGGGCCAGGAAGATATGACTACCAATATGAAAAAATAGGAAACGACTATCCGATTCAATACGTTCGATGGACAGAGAATAGAAATTTCCAATCTTTTCTAGGCTTGATAGAGAATAAACAACTACAAGTATCTGATTTGATTTCCAACGAAGTTAAATTTGATAATGTTATTTCGTTATATGATGAATTAATAAAATCAGAACAACTCCTTACTTCAGTAATTAATTATGAAGAGATTACTGAACCAAATATTGAATTTATAAATGAGGAAAGTATTGAGAAAGTTGAAACAGATAAATTAAAAGTAGGGATAATTGGAGCAGGAAACTATGCATCTTCCACAATGCTTCCTATCCTAAAATCTTTAAATAAACAATTTGTATTTTCAGGTATTGTGTCAATGAAAGGTTTAACTGCAGGTACTTTAGCAAAAGAATTCCATATCCCAAATGTTTTTGAAGATCCAAGAAATTTAATCGAGTCTGAGCATATAGATGTTGTCTTTCTTCTGTCTAGTCATGATAACCATGCAGAATATGCGAAATATGCGATTGAGAATAATAAACCTGTGTATGTTGAAAAGCCTTTAGCTATTAGTTTAGAAGGACTTAATGAAGTAGAAGAAAGTATCTTTAATGCTGAAGATCCTAAACTTTATCTTGGATTTAATAGAAGAAAAGCAAAAGCAACCAGAGTGTTAATAGAGCATATGGGCATCCGTTCAGAGCCTCTTTCTATTACTTATAGATTTAATGTCCCCAGGTTACCTGATGACCATTGGACAAAAGTACGAGAAATAGGAGGAGGAAGAATTGTAGGGGAAGCTATTCACGCGATAGATTTGGCTTCCTGTATCACTGGTTCTCTTCCTCAAAGTGTCTCTTCTAGTTCAGTAGTAAATAAAGAATCAAATGAAGCTAACGAAGACCAGGTTTCATTAACAGTTATTTTTGGAGATGGGTCGACTGCAGTTATAACTTATTTTTCGGAGGGGAGCTCTTTGTTGCCTAAAGAAAAGATAGAAGTTCATGGGAGTGGAAAGTCAGCCATAATTGAAGATTTTACTAAAGTAAGGATTCTTGATGATAAGAGTGATAAGGGTAAGTCAATAAAGTCAGGGAAGGGCCACTCAGAATTAGTTAGTAGTTTTTTTGATTATGTTAAAGGTATATCAGGTAATGAATTTACTTGGAAAGAGATAAAGGCAGTTAATCAAGCAGCTATAGTAGCTCAAGAAAATATAAATTCAGGAAAATTTCATCCTATTTTCTAATATGAAAAATCAAAAATAAAGTATTACTATCAAGCTAAATGAAGAAATTATTCATATTATCTCTTTTGCTTTTAGTCAGTTTTTGCTCATCTGAGGAATCATCAAACTCTTCAGAGGAAGTGGTATTAGTTGAACAGCCTGAAGAGACTGTTCAGGAACCAGATATTGATATTTGGGAAGCAGCAAAAAATGGAGATGTTCAGGCAATAAAGCAACACATTCTATTTGGTACAGATTTAAGCTCTAAACATTCAAACCGTGATAATACACCATTAATTATTGCAGCTTGTAATGGGCAATATGACGCAGTTAGAACATTGCTTGATGCAGGAGTAGACATTAATGAAAGAAATGTTGAAGATGTTACGGCTCAATTCTGTGCAGTATTTTTTGGGAGAACAGATGTGGTGCAGTTACTTAAGGATGAAGGAGCAGATCCAAATATAACTATGAATCTAGACTTGACTGCAATGGACCTCGTATCTGTTGAATGGGACACAACTCGGTCTCAAGCAGTTGGGTTATATAAAATGACATATGGTGTGAAGGTAGATAAAGATGAGGTTGAGGCAGCACACCCTTTAATTATGGAGATTCTTAATAGCGGGCCTTCTGTGAGTGCAGAGGCTACTACTGACTCAGCTGCTTCTGGACCAGAATCAA
>Ga0310344_10002848_pt1 | contig 12981 bp, 13 predicted proteins | sample HC15DNA20200_MG_FD_203801 | JGI IMG/M metagenome (GOLD analysis project Ga0310344, IMG submission 203801) | Marine microbial communities from station ALOHA, North Pacific Subtropical Gyre - HC15-DNA-20-200_MG | ecosystem: Environmental > Aquatic > Marine > Oceanic | place: Pacific Ocean: North... | reverse complement strand
TCATTGGAGTTGCTATAGGAATGTATATCGCAATAAATAGAATACGTCCTTAGACCCTTCCATAGTCATCATCTATCCTCTCTATATCATCTTCTCCAAGATAATCTCCAGTTTGAACTTCGATAACTTCTAAAGGTTCAATTGCAGAAATGTTTTTTATCCTGTGTTTAGCAGTTCTAGGGACAAATAAACTTTGCCCTCTCCCGAGATTAGTTTGATTTTCATCAATAATTACCGAAGCTGTCCCTCGTACTACAACCCAAGTTTCATCTCGATGTCTATGCCATTGAAGAGATAATCTAGAATCAGGATTAATTATTAAACGTTTTACTTGAAACCCATTCCCTTTTGTAATAATTTCATACGTTCCCCAAGGCCTTTCTAACTTCTTTTCAGAATTTTTATTTATATTTATTTCTATCGGCTCTTTCATTATCAAAATATTCAATTTATCCCAAATAGAATTTTTTTATACCTAAAGTCTCTACTATTTGTAATTATATTAGTCCAAAAATTCTCAAAAATATCTTCTGCCTCTGATATAGATTTTGCATTAAATAATTTTTTCCTGAACGGCCTAACCATTCTATTACTACCTGCGTACCAACATAAATGTTTTTTTGTTTGTAATAATGCAGCACTATCACGAAAATATTCCCTAATTAAACTCATATGTTTTCTTATGATCTTATTTTTATAATCATATTTATCATTAGAAGATAATTTTTCGAAATCTTCACTAAAAATCCAAGGGTTACCTATAGCTGCCCTTCCAATCATTACAGAATGACATCCAGTTTGATCTTTCATTTTTTTAGCATCATTCATACTTAATACATCACCATTACCAGTAACGGGTATACTTACTGAATCAACAACCTTACCTATAACATCCCAAGGAGCATAACCAGTAAATTTTTGAGTCCTAGATCTTGGATGAACGGTTATTGCATCTACACCTTCTAACTCTGCCATTCTAGCAAAATTAGGAGCATTTAATGTTTGATCATCCCATCCACCTCTAATCTTTATTGTTAATGGAATTTTTATAGCGGATCTAATAGATCTTAATATTTTTGATGTTTTTACAATATCTTTCATCATAGCAGCCCCTCTTCCTGTCTTCGTAATTTTACGCATAGGACATCCCATATTTATATCAATAATATCTGCTCCCCTATCTTGTAAAATCATAGCTGCAGGTACTAAAGTTTTATCAGTAGCACCTAATAATTGTAAAGCGATTGGTTTTTCCTCTGGTAGATAAGCAGAGATATCATAATTGGTTCTAACATTTCCAGAAACTAAAGCAGCTGAATCAATTTCTTCACTAGTAATCATCCCACTTCCACATTCAAGAGCAATTAATCTAAAAGGTATATTAGAAATACTAGCCATCGGAGCAAGGCGAGTTATTTTATTAATTTTAATATCACCTATCTGCATTTCTAAACCCTCTAAACTTCATCCAATTTTTTAATGATACAGATATATCATAATCAAGTTTTATGATAAATATAATTACATAAATATCTCTACTAAATAATTTTAGGAAACAAAAATGAAAATTACAAAAATCACCCCAATAGTTTCAATGCCTATTATGGGATTACCTTGGCTATTTGTAAAAATTGATACAGATGAAGGTTATTTTGGTATAGGAGAATGCACAGATTATTATGTTAATGGACATTTAGTAAGAGGTATTAACGCTATTGAATCAATGCTTTTAGGAATGGATGCCACAAACATAGAAAATATTTGGCAAACAATATTCCATAGATACGATGATTTAAACGGTAGAGGATATGTATCTCATCTCATCAGTGCAATAGATATAGCATTATGGGATATAAAAGGTAAAGTATTAAATACTCCTATATATAATCTTCTCGGAGGTGCTGTAAGAGATCGAGTACCTCTTTATACTCATGTACAAGATTTCAATTCTAATGCTGGAGGTCTAGATGCACTTGCTAAAGCAACAGAAATAACAAAAGATGCTGGTTTTGATGCTATAAAAACTGATCCTTTCCCTACCCTATGTCTCACCCATGAATCAGGATTTGAATGCCTTACAGAAAACAAAAAAAAGGATGCTGGTGTAACTTCTGCAATCGGTTGCTCAAATTCATCGGAATTCTCAGGCCCATCTGAAGTTGAAAGACTTACACCCAGAGCTATAAGAGAATCGGTAGAATGGATGGAGGTTTTAAGAAGTACAGTAGGAGAAGATTATGAATTAATGGTTGATGCACACGCAAGATTCGACGTTGCTTCTGCCATAAATGCAGGAAAAGCCTTAGAAAAAATAAACTTAGTTTGGTTAGAAGAACCAATTCATGTTGAAAATCATAATGCTCTACAACAGGTAAAAGAAAATACAAATATTCCATTATGTGTTGGGGAAAGGCATTTCACTAGATGGGATTATACAGAAATACTTAACAAAAGACTTGTTGAGTATATTATGCCAGATGTTGCTTGGTGTGGAGGTATTTCGGAATTAAGAAGAATAGCCGCACAGGCAGAAGTACAGTATATAAGAATAAGTCCACATGATGCTCTTGGACCTATTTCAATTGCAGCAGGGTTTCAAGTATGCATGACTACTCCAAATTTATATCGACAAGAGTGTTTACATACTTGGTTTAAAACATTTGAAAAAATTATTTCTCCTATGTTTGAGATTCAAAATGGTGCAATATTACCTAATAATTTACCTGGATTAGGAATAAATTTAATTATGGATGAAGTGAAAAAATTTGAAGTTAACCCAGATACTGAAGAATATCTAAATATAAGTTCGAATGATATAAATTCAACCAATCAATGGATTCAATGAATTTATATAATAAAAATTCCTAATAATCCTATAAAAATCATTACCATCATTACTGATAAAACCGTAATTGCAATTTTTGGACCTAAATTGATTATTTCTTTAATATCTACACCCATTCCAATTCCAACCATGGAAATTGAAAATAATATCTTTGTAATCTCAAAAATGTTCCCCCCAGCATTTGCTTGAATTATTCCAGTAGAACGTAAAAAAGTTAAAATTAAAAATCCAATTACAAACCAAGGTAAATATTTTTGTAAATTAAAAATTTTTTCGTAAGGCCTAGAAAGATTCAAAGATTTATTATTTTTAATATTTTTGTTTGAATTAAATAAAACCCCTAGTAAAATCACGAGAGGTCCAAGAAGTAAAACTCTAGTAAGCTTCACAGTAGTAGCTACTGATGCAGAAAGCGGGCTAACTATTGAAGAAGCAGCAACAACTTGTGATACAGCGTAAACTGAAATCCCAGCAATAACACCATAATCATAATTACCTATCCCAACATTCGGAAAAATTAAAGGTAGTAATATTATTTGTAAGGCACCTAAAATAGCTGAAAAGCTTATTACTGTAGCAATTTGAGGAGGAGTTGCTCCTATCACAGGAGCGATAGCGATTACAGCTGAATTCCCACATATTGAATTTCCAGCTCCGACTAAAGTTGAAATTTTTTTATCTAAACCTAATAACCTGTGCCCCACAATGTAGGATATAAACATCCCACTACAAACTCCAAAAATAATTATCCCTAGTAACCAAAAACCAGATTCAAAAACTTCACTAATAGCTATATTTGCACCAATCATCATTACTGAAAATTCTAAAAGACCTTTACCGGACCATGAACTCCCTGCTTTCATACCAGCTAAATCTGGTTTAAATATCCTTATTAAAATTCCGAAAAATAACGATGCTATTAAAGGATCTAAAATTTTTACTTCATAAATATCATAAAAAAAATACACTAATACACCAATAAATGAACATACGAGTACCCCAAAAAAATATTTTTTTATAAATGAAAATTTTTCCAAAAATATAAACCAAAAAACGTTGTCAGTAAAAAAAGATTACTACTAAATAACTTTTTATTCCAATAATTAGTATATTCACTTACAAAAAAAATATTATTCCCCGTTTTAAAAAAAAGGTTTAATATAAACTATATCCATAACCTAATTAATGGAGAATTTAAAATTGAGTAAAATAAAAATTAGTAGGATTAATCATGTAGGTATTCCTATAACAGATAGAAAAAAAACCCTCCCATTTTATCGTGATATTTTGGGATTAAAAATCATCCCATCTCAAGTAGATAGTGAAAATGTTATTTGGACACAATTGGAAGATGGATCTATGATTCACCCTATTGAAACTAATGATCCTGAAGGTGGTGCATCACACGTAGCTTTCCAAGTAAAAAATTTTAGTGAAGCAATCAAAAAACTTAATGAATTAAATATCCCAATAGAAAGTGGCCCTGGTGAAAGATATGATGGTCAAAAATTTCTTTTCATAAGAGATCCTGACGGAAATCGAATAGAAATTACTAGTGAAAATAATTTAAAGAAAAACAATAGATCAACCGATGAGTGGGGATATACATCAAAAAGATAAATGTAAATTTAAACTTCTAAACTTTTTGATTCTATTCTTTCCAGAACTGAATTATATGAATCTGAAAAAGACTTAATCCCTTCATTTAACAACTTCGCTGTTATTTCATCTATAGAAATCCCAACTTGTTCTAATTTATCAAAGTAATCATTAATCCCCTTAAATTCCTTTAAAGAATTTTTAATTGTTGCATTATTAAGTAGTTCAACCAAAGTATTTTCAGGAACGGTATTTACAGTATTGGGACCCATTAATTTGTCTACATATAAGGTCTGTGAATATTCAGGATTTTTTACACTGGTCGATGCCCAAAGTGGTCTTTGTACTTGAGCACCGGATTCAGATAAATTTTGAAATTCATCCCCAAAGATATTTAAAAACAATTCATAAGCTTTGTAAGCATTAAAAATTCCTGATTTACCTTTAAGTAATCCATCATCTAACAAATTATCCACTGCGGTATCAAGTCTACTAACAAAAAACGACGCAACCGAAGCAATTCTACTTACTTTATCTCCTCCAGAATTTAGATAATCGCTTAAACCATCCTTATATGCAAGAGCAGACCTACGGTAGGATTCAACTGAAAAAAGTAGAGTGACATTTACATTTATACCTATACTAATTAATTTTCTAATTGCTATAGCACCAGATTTAGTACCAGGAACTTTAATCATAATATTAGGTCTATTTATAGATTCCCAAATTCTAATTGCTTCATCAATCGTAGCACTAGAATCATTTGCGATTTTTGGTGAAACTTCAATACTTACATAACCATCTCTAGCAGAAGTTTTTTCATATACTTCATTCATTAAATCTGCAGCAGATTGAACATCAGAAACAGCAATTGCTTCAAAAATTTCTGAAACATTTTTCCCTTGTAAATGTAGTTTTTTTATCTGTGCATTGTATAAATTTGTTTCAGAAACAGCTTTATCAAAAATTGTAGGATTTGAAGTTAACCCTGACACTCCATCTTTTATTAATTCTGATAATCCATTCGATTCAAACATAGTTCTAGATATAGAATCCAACCATATTGATTGTCCCAATAAATTAATTTCATGAATTTTTGTCATTAAATATTTAAACTCTTTATAATTTTGTTATTAAAAAGTACACTAATATTTTATGAAAATTAAGGTTAAATTATGAATAAAATACAACAATATCTTTTTGATTTACAAGAATATATATGAAAAAAGTAACTGAAAGATTAAATCTTCATGACGGCAATACTCCATATAATCCACCAGAATTTTACAATTTTCATGATGGTAAAATTTTTACAGGTTTGACGGTAGTATCATGGAACTTAACTGACACTGGACCTGATTTAGGAGGATTGTATATAATTCTTGGTAGTCACAAATTAAATATCCCGTGTCCAGATATTATAAAAAAAGAACATGAATATGTTTTAGTTCCTGAAATTGAAGCTGGATCGGTTGTGATATTTAATGAAGCTCTTACTCATGGTACATCTGAATGGAAAGATACCTTTAAACGTAGGTTGTTATTATTTAAATATAGTCCCCCTCAACAATCCTGGGGTGGAGATTATCCAAAAATACCTGCAGATAAAAATCTGCTTACAAAAAGACAAAAAATGTTGTTTGAACGACCATATTTTTCAAATAGAAATCCACTTTGATTACGGTACTATAAAATGATTTATAATTACATTGTAATAGGTAGCGGATCATCAGGCGGAATAATCGCTTCACGAATATCTGAAAACTCTGAAAATTCAGTACTTTTATTGGAAGCGGGTAAAGATTACCAAAATATTAAGGATTTACCCAGTAATATTCGTAAAGGATTTGCTTTAAATCTTCCTGACGGACTTTCTGAAGAAATAGAAGACTGGTCATATAAAGGTTTTAGGAATAATAACAATACTATTGATATTCCTAGAGGCAAAATAATAGGAGGTTCTAGTTCTATTAATGGACAAATCTTTCTAAGAGGAATCCCAGAAGATTATGATAATTGGGCAAAAGAAGGAAATAACTTATGGTCATACAAAAATATTCTTCCATCACTCAATCGAATAGAAAACGACCTAGATTTTAGTGGAGATTTCCATGGAAACACAGGAAAAATTCCAGTAAAAAGATTCCCAAAAGAAAAATGGTCCCCAACTGATCATGCTCTTTACCAATCAGCTATAGATATGGGCTTTCCTAATTGTCCTGATCAAAATAGTCCTGATGCTACCGGAGTTGGTCCAGTTCCTATTAACAATAATGGGCTATCCTTACCAGATTTCAAAGAAGGTTTGAGAATTTCAAGTAATATAGCTTACATATCTGAAACCAGAGAACGTTTGAACTTAACAATAAAAGGGAATAGTTTTGTAAAAAAAATCTTATTTAATAGATCAAATAAAAAAACCACCCCTAAAGCTTATGGAGTAGAAGTAGAATCAGGAGGAAATACCTATTTTATTGAGGGAGAAAATATAATTCTCTCAGCTGGCGCTATAGGTTCACCACATTTACTACTTTTATCAGGGATCGGTCCAAAAGAGGATTTAGAGCAATTTGATATTGAAGTTTTTAATGACTTACCGGGAGTAGGTAAAAACTTAAGAGATCATCCTACAGTTCTACCTAGATATAAGTTAATCGATAATTTTCCTGAAGAATGGTTTGGTGTACCAGATAGAATATGTTTAAGATATACAGCAACAGGATCACATTTAAAGAACGATATGATAATTTATGCAAACTCTGTTCTTTCACCTCCAACAGCTGGAAATCAGGCTCACTATTATGGAAACTTTCATAACTCTGATAAATTTAAAAATTATCCTAAAGAAGAAATGTATCTAATTTGGAGAGCCAGAATTAATTTAGCAATTGGATCTGGAGAAATTAAATTAAACTCATCTGACCCCAAAAAATACCCGTATATAAACTATAATTTCCTTCAAGAAAAATTTGACAGGAAAAGACTTAGAGAAGCTCTAAAAATCGCACTTAAACTTGCAGATCATCCAAATTTTGAAAAATGGATATCAGAGAAAGTAACCCCTACAGAAAAAAATTTGCAAAATGAAAATTCTATCGAAGAATGGATGATAGAAAATGTTTGCCATGGACATCATATTTCAGGTACATGTAAAATGGGACCTTCTACAGATAAAATGGCCGTAGTAAATCAATATGGTAAAGTACATGGAATAGATGGGTTAACAGTTGCTGATGCATCAATAATGGTTAACTGTATAAGAGCCAACACAAATGTAACTTCACTAATGATAGGTGAACGGATTTCTGAATTCATTCTAAATGGTTAAATTTCTTATAAAATGTTCTTCCTATATTTAAAAGTTCTTAAAGATTATTGGAAATCCACTATGTGGTTTTCTTTGGGGATGATACTCATAGGTATTTATGTAACAGCAGTTTGGCCTAGTTTTGAAGATTCCTCTGAACAAATCGATCAAATTTTAAAAAGTTTTCCTGATGCAATTACTGCTTTTATAGGTGACACATCAATGTCAACTATAGAAGGGTTCATGAATATTGAAATTTTTGAATTTTTCGCACCTATTATAATAGCTGTCTATGCTATTACAAAAGGAGCAGATTCTATAGCTCAAGAAGAAGAAACACATACACTTGACCAATTACTATCCCTGCCAATATCTAGAATTTCTATATTACTGCAGAAATCATTTGCTCTCATAACTGGAATTTTTGTTGTTTGTTTCAGTTTATGGTTAGGACTTCAGATAGGTGGAATAATAATGAATTATTCTATCCCTCAATGGAATATACTAAGCGCTATTTTTAGTTTATATATATTTGGAATTACAATGGCATTTTTATCAATATTTCTCAGCTCCTCCACAGGTAAAAGAGGACTCTCTGCTGGTATAAGTGCGGCTATAATTCTATCTTCTTACCTAATTAACAGTCTAGGAAAAATAATTGACTCTATTGAACAAGTACGATTTATATCAATTTTTTATTATTATAATGGTAATTCTGTGATAGTTAACGGAATAAAATCAAACCATATTCTAATTATGTTTTGTGTATCAATTATTTTTTTAATAGTTGGAATTTTAATATTTAACCGCAGAGATATTAGGAACTGATTTTCTGGTCAAACTTCAAAAATAAACTACCTTTTGGTAATCCGTTTTCCAAGGAGATATCTTTCCACTGATTAATGATACTTATTTAATTAATATGATTACCACTATATGTAAATTATTAACAGCTTCATATTCAATTTAATAACACAGGTTGGTTTATTTCTGCTGATCTATACAGAGCCGATATAACCGCAGTATTACGTAGACCATCTTCGGGAGGAAATTCTGGGGATTTCCCAGTTAATATGCATTCTGAAAATTCATCAAATTGTACAATAAACCTATTCGGTGCTTGAATTGCAATTATACGTTCATCAATATTATTTCTACCATCCCCCATTTTAATTATGATAGGACCAGAATCTTCAAACATCCTAGGAATTTCGATTCTACCTTTTGATCCGCGTATAGAAATATAACACCTAAAAGGCTGCTCCATACTTGAAATAATATTAGCTAGAGCCCCACCATCAAATTCCATAATCCCTGAAAAAGTAGTATCAATCCCCCAATTTCCCGAATCTTTAGAAATCCCTAAAACACGAATAGGCTCTTTATTTAACACGAACCTTATTGCATAAATTGCATAGCAACCTGCATCCCAAAGAGAACCTCCTTTAAGATCTTTAGAAAATCTAATATTAGATTGAGTATTTCCTAAAATATCAGTTTTTTGATGTACAGAATCAACAGCACTATAAGAAAGAGAAGAATCAATTGTAGAAATCTCCCCTATAGCACCAGATAAAATCAACTCTCTCGCTTTTCTTAAATGTGGGTTCCATCTATGTGTAAATGCCTCAACTAATAAAACATTATTAGCATTCGCGGCATCTATCATCTTTTTACATTCTTCAACTGTAATTGCGAGTGGTTTTTCACATAAAATATGTTTCCCTGCTTCAGCAGCTTTAATTGTCCATTCACAGTGTAAGCTATTAGGAAGTGGATTAATTACAGCATTAATTTCAGGATCATTAATTTGTTCTTCGTAAGAAGAATAGTACCGTTCAATATTATATTTTTTTGCTGCGTACTCAGCTTTTTTTCTATCTCTAGAAGAAATCGAAACTATTCTAGAGTTTTTGGATTGTAAAGCAGCTGGTATATGAGCATTTAAACCAATCTGAGAGGTGGAAAGTAGTCCATATTTAATAAAATTTTCTTTCATGTTTTTGCAATTAGTTAATAAAATATATTATAAATACTATTATAAATACTATTAATATTACACTTAAAAAAAAACGTTTCGAAATCTTGATCAGAATACCATATGCCCACCTAAAAAGTGTGTCTCTAAGTGAAATTTTCATCTAAATATACTTCTTATACTAAAAAAGTTAATACTAAAAATACTACAATCGATAATGTAAGAAAAAAAAATCTTAATTGTAACCATTTGAATATTTTATATTAATTGTTAAAACAAGAAATACTATCAATTCAATAAAAGAATTTGTTGTCTAGTTTTGTTGGGTAATAGTTTTATAAAAATCAGATTCTTATGAAAAACATTTTGTGAAAGTAACAACAGCATCTTATAGAAAATGCCACTAGAATCTCAAAGTAATATCAATCGTAGATATGATGTTGATTCCATTAGAGTGATCGCATTAATCCTGCTAATAATATATCACATAGTAATAGGTTTCCAACCGTGGGGATTTTGGATTGGTTTTATTACAAATAAAGAGTCCATAAAAGATATTTGGGTATTTATGGAGATGATAAATATTTGGCGTATACCAATATTATTTGTTGTTTCTGGAATGGGTGTATGTTTTGCTATGAAAAAACGTAACTGGATTCAAATTTATCAAGAAAGAACAATTAGAATCTTTTTACCATTACTTTTTGGCTCATTCTTAGTGTTCCCAATATGTCTATTTTTACGCAGTATATATTATGAAGAAAAATTTTCCTATTTTCCTAATCCTGGACATTTATGGTTCTTAGGAAACATCATGTTTTATATAGTGATTTTCGTTCCAATTTTTAGTTTTATAATAAAAAATAAAAATAAAATTTTTGTAAATTTTTTCTCTAAAATAATAAATAACCCCATCACACTAATATTATTTTTCAGCTTGCCTTTAATAATAGAAACTTTGATTTTCAAACCTGAAAGTTATGCGATGTTCGTAGGCAATACTCACGGATTAGTTAATGGAATGATATGTTTTTTTATAGGTTTTATATTTATTTTATTTCAAAATAGTTTTTGGAAAACTGCTAAAGATTTACGTTTTATAACTTTGACTGCAGCTTTACTATTATATTTAATTAGAATTTTTTTTTATGATTCATTTAACACTGATTCTTCGATACAAATTTTGAATGTAATCAAAGCTATTGAATCAACAACTTGGATTTTAGCTATTTTCGGGTTCGCAAATATTTATCTTAATAAACCTAGTAAATTATTATCATATTTAAGTAAATCTGTTTATCCTGTCTACATTATTCACTTCCCAGTACAATATTTATTTTCAAGTTTGTTTTTTCCCTATAATATTCATGAGTTTTTAAAATTATTTTTACTGTTATTTTTCACTTATGGGACATGCATTTTATTATTCGAAATAATTAAACGAATTAGATGGATTAAAATATGTTTTGGAATAAAATAATTTTATTTATATATTATTAGATTAATTTCCAGAAATATAAAAAAATCAACTCTTATACCCAATTTAAAAATCATATAAATTAATTTGCTTTCTTTTAATAAATTAAGTAAAATTTCAGTAATTTAACTACCAACTGGATAGAAAGATTATTGATTTTATGACCACTGTATCTAATAAACAAAAAATTAGAGAAAATTTTGAAACTGACGGTTATGTATTAGTAGAAAATGTTTTGGATCCTCATAAAGTATTAGATCCTATAATTTCTGAATATGAAAATGTCCTTGATGATTTATGTAGGGAATTGTATAAACAAAAAGAAATTAAATCCTTACATGAGGATCTAGAATTTGATGAAAGAATTATCCAAATTTATAACGAAACAGGAAGAGCACATAGCCAGTTTTTTGATTTTTCTTTACCTTTTACAGATGTAAAATCCAACACTCCTTTTTGGAGTGGACCTGCAGTCTTTAACGCTTTGACAGATAGTAAATTACTTGATATTGTCGAAGAGTTGATCGGAGGTGAAATAACCTCAAATCCTGTTCAACATGTAAGAATTAAACCCCCTGAAGATAGATTACCTAAAGATGAGAACGGTTTCCCAATAATAGGAGCTACAATATGGCACCAAGACCACGGTGTTGTTACTGAAGACGCAGATCAAACAGATATGATTACTGTATGGTTTTCATTAACAGACACACCAGTGGAAGCTGGGCCACTAAAAGTTGTGCCGGGAACGCATAAAGGTGATTTACTTACTCATTGTACGAATTATGTAGGAAGTGAGGAACAATTTAGAAAACTTCGCCAAATTCCGACAAAATTATTTGCTCAGGATTTAGGTGTTCCTTTACCAATGAAACGTGGGAGTGCAATATTTATGCATAAACGTACAGTTCATTCATCTTTACCAAACATTTCAAATAGAATGAGATGGAGTTTTGATTTACGATATAACCCTACTGGTCAAAATACTGGAAGAACTATGTTCCCAGGATTTGTAGCTAGAAGTAGAAATTATCCAGAATCAGAACTAAGAGATCCGATTGTTTGGAGAAATATGTGGTTAGAATGTAGGGAAAAAATGTCAAGAATAAATCAAGAAGGATCTGATGATATTAATAAATTTAGCAGATGGTCCGATGGACATCCTGACTGTGAATCATAATCACAAGTAATATCTATAAATTAGAAAATCCCAATTGTCTCCAAACTTCATAGGAAACTATTGCTACTGCATTAGATAAATTTATACTGCGGTTATTTGGTTGCATTGGAATTTTTATCTTATTTGGTATAGTTTTATAAATTTCTTCGGGTAAACCTATATCTTCAGGACCAAATAACAGTGTGTCGTCAATTTTATATTTTATTTCAGTATATATAGTTTTAGCTTTTACTGATGTTGCAAAAATACGATTAGCATCATGCTTAGAAACATAGTCATCAAAAGAAGAATGTATGGTAACTATTGACATATCAAAGTAGTCTAAACCTGCCCTTCTTAAATTTTTATCTTCTAGCGAAAATCCTAAAGGTTTAACTAAATGTAATTTAGCACCAATATTGGCACATAATCGAATAATATTCCCAGTATTATGCGGAATCAGAGGTTTATATAATAATATATTTATCACTTTCTAAAATAATTTTACTATTATTCATCTACTCTTAAATATTGGTCCGGCCAAGATGAACATTTATTCAGTGTCTTTTCAGCATACATTGGCCAATATGGATTCCTAAGTAATTCACGACCCAAA
>Ga0310344_10002846_pt1 | contig 12982 bp, 9 predicted proteins | sample HC15DNA20200_MG_FD_203801 | JGI IMG/M metagenome (GOLD analysis project Ga0310344, IMG submission 203801) | Marine microbial communities from station ALOHA, North Pacific Subtropical Gyre - HC15-DNA-20-200_MG | ecosystem: Environmental > Aquatic > Marine > Oceanic | place: Pacific Ocean: North... | reverse complement strand
TCCGAGCGCGGCGCTCCATCGGCAGCAAGGCCGCATAGACGAAAGCGTTCACGGGCGTCGGTACCCCTAACGCCTTGCCGAGTCGCGCCACGGCGCCGCTTTGCACGTCGAGCTCCGAGGGGAGCCCGTCCATGATGTCGCGCTGCATCGATGCGGTGACCCCAGGCGGTGCGCTGTCGAAATAACCCAATGTGACGGCGGCGGCATCATCGGGCAACGCGACCCCGCTTGCCCGCCCGACGGCTGCGATCTCATCGAGCATCGCGGTAAGCAATGCCCGGGTGCGCGGCTCGGTGCGGAACGCCCCCGCAGGGGCGCGCGTCACCGCGCCGAGCCCACTCCATGGGCAAATCAGCATGAACTTCCGCCATAGCGCAACGCTGATGTCATCGGGGATCTCTGCTTGCACACCTTTCGCATCGTCGAACGCCGCCTTCAACGCCTCCACCCTGGAGGAACGCGTGTTGTCGAGTTCACCGAAGCGAATCGTAGGGTCCGCCCCCAGATGCCGGATCCAACCCGGCGCCTCGATCTGAGCGGCGATTTGGCATAGACCGCCGAGCACGTGCTGCGCGCCGAGGACCTCACTCAGTACACTGGGAGCCTCGACCCCGTTTTGCAGAGGAATGACCGCGGTCCCGGGCTTAAGCATCGGCTGCATCGCCCGTGCGACCTCCTCGAGCTGCCACGCCTTGACCCCAACGATCACCGCGTCCACAGGGCCGATTTCCGCCGGGTTTTCCGTCACCGGAACTTTGACGCTAAAGTCCCCGGCGATGCTAGTGATCCTGAGCCCGTGGGCACGAACCGCATCGAGCGTCGCCCCGCGTGCAATGAAATGCACGTCGACGCCCGCTTCGGCGAGACGCCCTCCGAAGTAGGCGCCGACGGCGCCCGCTCCAAATACCGCGATTTTGAGATCCGATTTACTCATTTCTGCTCCTCGAGCGGACTCCGTCCTGAGCGCCGCGTTAGGCGTGACCCTTTTACTCGGGGGTCAGATTTGAAAAGTTTGATCAGGTTTCGCCGCGATCCAGCGCGCGCCTCCGACGCGGCGCTCATCGAGGCCGGCCACCGCGCGGAGCACCGCCGCCTTGTAGCGGCGGGCGTGATGGGATACCACGATGCGGGTGGGGCGGGCGCTCTCCGCCAAGGCGCGGATTGCAGGGACGTTCGTGTGGCCGGGCACCTTACGGCGCACGGAGAAGAGCTCATGAAAAAGGAGGTCCACGCCACGGTAGAGGGCGTCGGTCTCCGGCGTCACAGCACCGTCTCCACTGAACGCACACGACCTGCCGCCTTCGGTGAACCGAACGCTCAGGTTGGTCACCCCATGCTGAGACCGCGCGGTATCGAGCGTGAGCCCGCCCCAGCTTGAGGCCGTTCCCGGCTTGACGACCACGAAGTCGAGCGGAAAGTTCAACCGCGCCCCGAAACCGGGAAAACCGAGCTCGAGCGCCTTGCGCACGAAGCTGCTTACGCCCCGGTGCCCAATGATGGAAAGGGGTTTCTTCCGCCGCTCCTCCCAGTACCGAACCAGCAACGGAACGATGCCGAAGGCGTGATCGGCGTGCGTGTGCGTGAAGTACACGGCGTCGAGCGATCGGTGAAGGCCCCCGGCCCATAAGCGTTCTGGGATCTGATAGCCGCAGTCGATCAAGATCCGTTGGCCTCCCGCGCTCAGCAAGTAGGCATTATTTCCGAGCCCGCTATCGAACGCCTCCCCGCACCCGACAACCCGTACTTCCATGGATGGTTACCTCGACCTTCGAATGACATGCTACTTTCTCCCAACACCGAAAGTAGCACGTCAAGACCACATGACCGACAACCCACCGCTGATGACCTTAGCCGAGATCCGCGATCGCCTCGATCTCGGGGATTCGCAAATGCTCGAATGGCTGGCGACCCGCGCCAATCTGGTGCGGGAGGTCGCCCGAATCAAGGGGCAGAAGGGTGATAGCTTGCAAGCCGCGGACCGAGAAGCGTCGATGTTCGCGCAAAAGCAGATCCAATGCCGGGTGCACGGCCTCGATTTCGATTACGTCTCGGAGATCGTTTCGTTGATGATCTGGCACTCGAAGCAAATCGAGTGTGATGAGCTCGGACTCGACACCTTTCTCGACACAAACGCCGTGCCACAAGAAGCGCTCACGGAGCAGCTTCTGAAGCTAACGGCCATCGAGGCACCGCGCTATGACGAATTTTGCCGCGGCAAAGACGCGGAGACTGTTGCGAGCTACCTGGACCGAGAGCTCGAATGGCTCGACCATGCGTGCGTCGGTCTCGACTCAAACGGCTTGGCACTGGATCTCGGATGCGCAACCGGACAGACCACTGAAGCGCTCGCGAAACGGTTCACAGCCGTTCGGGGTTACGACATCTCGTGTGAGATGGTCGAGCATGCGCGCAACCGAACAACTTGGAGTAGCAATGTCGCGTTCGAGGTCCGGGACCTCGATGAGGCCATCCCCGTCGCCGACGGCTCGGTGACCTTGGCGGTCGCTAACTTCGGAGCCGCCTCGGAGCTCAGGCCCGACTTGCTCTGCGAGATCTACCGCATTCTAGGCCCCGGCGGGCGGGCCTTTCTTTCGTATTACAACCGCGATGCCCTCGTCAATCACTGGATTTACCCGTGGCCAGCCACCATTCACTCTCACCTCAATCCCCACAACGACACCCTCGAGGTGTGGTCGGGAGATTCGGTGTATACGATTCGCGCACGCGGTGAGAGCTGCGCATCGGTTCGCGATCAGATCGAAGCGGCGGGCATGACAGCGGAGATCTGCGAAACGTACCCGACACTCCAGCCTATCCTGCCCAACTTCATCGTAAAGAACACCCGCGCCCGGGCCGTATTCGAAATCGGACAGTCACTAGATGCGCACTTGGCGCGTCCCGAGGTCGGCAAGGGCACGTACATCATCGCGGTTGCAACCAAACCGGGCGACCCGTAGCGAAGTAACAAAACGGTAACGCACGACTCTGCCCCCTCGGTCATATTCGCCGCGCACAGTGCCGCGTCAACAGACGGCTGACGCCCCAACCCCCCCGGGGCGATTCCGCCATCAGATGACCTGCGGACCGAGCCATCTCTCATTGTTTCGGGGTGTTACAACGACTGTCCGGAGGCCCCTGGCTCCACCGAATCGATGCCGCGACCATCGGCGCCCCGTGCGCCGCTGCGTTCTATCCAGTCGGATGCAGCGGGTCGGGAGCACACGCAGCAGCCGCGTTCGCGCGAGTGCGACTCGGCGCCAACCGAGCAAATGAACGCCCTAGACCAATGCTCGGAACGTCAGCACGTCCTTAGAGTGCAGCACCGCGTTGCGAGAGAGGCATGTCGGCAAGGCTTTTCGGAATGAAAAATCTAGCCCGCGGCTTCGCTTTGCTCCTCGCCGTCATTGCGCTGATCGGCGGGGGGATATTGCTTTCGGTCCAGGCGCTCGATCTCTCCCGTTTCGGGGACACAGTTGGGAAGCATCTCTCCCGGCACCTCGGCCATAGAGTCCAGATCGAAGGCGACGTTCGGCTCGCGCTCAACCCAAACCTTAGCTTGTCGATCGACCGCGTCATGGTGACCAACGCCGACGCCGCCAGCAGCGGCACGCTTGCCAAGATCGGGCGTGTCTCAGTCGATGTCGAACCACTCGCACTTCTCGAAGGGCGGCTCGACGCGCGGGCGATGACACTTACTGATATCGAAATTTGGCTAGACGCCACCGAGCCGGGCAGCAATTGGTTCTCCAGCGCTGAACGTGAACGCACCATGCGCCACCCCGCACTCACCCTGCACAACTTACGCTTGCATTTGCGTACCGCGGCGGGGCCGCGCACGCTGCGCGTCGCGGCTTTTGATGGCCGTTTCGTCGACGAGCAGCGGCTACAGGGAAAGCTAGCCGCCACGGTGTCGCCAGACAATGGCCCGCTCGCCCAGGAGCCCCTATCCGTTACCGGCCGGCTCGAGGTGGACCCTAACGCCGGTTTCTCCCTCACGGACGCTCGCGTCACGCGGGGACCCTGGAAGGCCGAAGGGGCGCTCCATGTCAGCCTGGCCACTCAAAAGGCACAAGCGACCGCCCGATTGACACTCCCGGCGTTCGGGCCAGGCTGGTGCGAAACGGGCTCAGACGCGATCGACCTTTCACCGGTTCCGTTACCGGTGCTCAAACCGCTGTCCGGCTGGACCATCGACGCTGCTTTGACCGTCGTGGCGGCAACGGGACGCGCGCAAGGCGACCCAGTGCCTGGGAAGGTGCACCTCACCGTGCGCGACCGAGCGGCGGTGGTCCGCTTCTCGCGCGCCAGCCACAAGGCGAAAATTGCTCTCACGCCCCCCGGGCTGCCGTCCGGACGCTGGAAGGTAACGGCGCAGGCAACGGGCGCCGGGGCGTGGCCCGAGGCCCCGAATTGCCTCGCGCCTCCCCACATCGCGGGGCAGCTTGCCGATTACCGCTTCGCCCTCGCGACCGAAGCCGCGACGTACGGTGATCTTCTGACAAACCTATCCGGGGAAGCCCACTTGACGCTTCGCGCTGACGGCAGCCCGCTTACGGTCAACGCCTCGGCGAATGCAGGCCGCATCGATCGATTCGAGGTCCGGCCAGCGGATAAGGCGTTTACGCTCACCGGGCTTACCGGGCCGCTCACCGACCTGTCGGGCGGGTCATGGCAACTATCCGGCACCGCGCAGGCACCGGGGCTTCAAGGCACATTCAACGGTACGCTGGCCCACGGTCGGTACGAGGCGACAGTGGAGGTCTCGACGTCGCCTCGAAAGACCTCCGGCCCTGCCCTCACTGTCTCGTCGCGCCTCGTCGTCGCAGAAAACGGTTGGGCGGCCAAATTTGATTCGGGCGAGCTGGCCGGGGAGACGATCACGGGTGACGCCACGCTCACCGACCATGGGCGAGGCATTCAGCTTGAAGGCGCACTCACAATACCTTCCGTGGACCTCCGCGCATTCGGTGCATTGAAGCAACCCGACGCCGGGGAAACCGAACAAAGCCTAGAAACCACAGGCGGGTTGCCACTCGACGTCGCGCTCGACATCAATGTGGGCAAAATCATCGGGTCTGCCGTCACCGCCGAAAACGCTCGCATCACGCTTCGCGCGCGCGCGGCGGCATCGTGGCACACAACGCTCTCGTTCAATGCACTCGAGGCCCCGTGGACAGGTGAGGTCAGCTGGAAACGCGAACGCGACCCTACGCTTGCGCTCGAGCTCCACTCAGCAGCGATGCCCGTGCTCGACGGTCTCGATCTCCGGCACGTCGAGATCTCCGCTACCGCCGGTGTGCCCCAGCTCCTTAGCGACCCCGAATCGGTACACGTTCTAATACGTGCCCAATCCATGGAGTGGCACGGGAAGTCGTGGCCAGGGGGTGTTCGGGCGAGCGCGCTCGAAGGACGATATAACCTAGATGCGGGATTACGGATCCGGTCTGACGTGCTCGAGGTACTGGCTCATCGGTTTGAAGTGACGTTGTCACTGAACCGGGACCACACGGACAAGCGCACCGCCTGGACGCTCGACCTCGGCCTCGAGGGTCCGGCAGGATCGCTACACTTAGCCGGGCTGGTGCACGACCGGGCAACGTTGGGTGGGTCCACGTGGACACTCAGCGCCAAAGGGCCTTCGGTCAATGAGCTGACCAAGGGCTTGCAGCTTGGCGAGTGGCCGGCGGGGCTCGAAGGCGCCTATGCGCTAGCCGGCGATGCCCGGCTCCGCGTCAATGCAAGCGCGACGGTACTCGATTTTCCTCGACTCAAACTTTCCCTCACGCCCGTCGGTACCCTCGAGGGTAAAGGCCAACTGGCGCTGAAGCGAACCGTTGGCGCGTCTGATGTATTGCAGCTCGAACTCACCACGGATCGTTTGCGTTTTCGCGCCAAAGCGCACGCGGAGAAGCATCAGAGGTCGCGCCGGCTGCTTCCAGATATGGACCTCCCAGCCTCTTTTCCAACGTCACTTGCGCTCGACTTACGCGTAGACGCCGACGTAGTGGAACACCCGCTGCAACGATGGGGGGACGTGCGAGCGGCCTGGCAGCAAACGGCGGGGGGCCTGGATGCCAACCTCAAGGTCGGGCGGGTCGGCGCCGGCGGAACCCTCGGGATTCACCTGGGAGCGGACTCGCCGTCCGCTGCGGGCATGCGCTGGGCGCTCCGCGTCAATGCCGACGAAGCGGATATGGGATGGGCACTGCCGCGGGCCAACGACCGGCCCACCGCGTGGCCCGCTGACCTGGAGCTTGAGTTGACCGGCCAAGGCAAGACGCTCGCCGGGGTGCTCGGCTCGAGCGATGGTCGCGCCTACTTCTCGGCCGATGAGACCGAGCGCGGGGCCGACGACCTCGAACGTTGGGAAACCAATCTGCTGGCATTACTGCTCCCACGCGCGGGCCCGCCACAACGCCAGAAGCTAAACTGTGTAGCGCTCGACGCTGGCATAGCGGACGGCGTTGCCCGAACGACCACCTTTCTTCTCGATGCCGAGACCGTCACCGTCGCCGGAGAAGGCACCCTAGCACTTGGCTCCGAGCAGCTGGACCTCGTCGTCACCCCGAAACCGAAAGGCATTACCTTACTCGACGCCGCCGGGCCGGTACGCCTGGCCGGCCCACTGCTCAACCCGAAGGTCTCTCTCATGCCCACTGGCGTCGCAGTCTCAGCGGGCAAGATCCTGTTGGGGGTCGTCACGCCGTATGCGTTATTAGCAGGCTTCGTATCGACTCTGGCGAACGTGGCAAAGGACGAGAATCGGTGTGAAACAACGCTCGATCGAGCAGAGCAAGCGCGGGCAACTGAGGCGCGTACCGCATCGGCCATGGATCCGGGGACCGGAGACGACAGCAAACATCGCGAAGCCAAGCGCACCCAATAGCGACCTCCGACACCGCCTAACCCGTCAGGTGACCCTGCTTGACGTACAGCTCGCAACCCTTGGGGGCAATGAACCGCGGAGCGATTCCCGCGGGAAAACGAAACCAAGTCCCCGGACCCCCGCCCGGCTCGTCTCCCCGGGGGGTGTCCGGTAGCCATCGTCCCTCCCCAGACAGAACGAGCAGTTCGATGCCGCCGTCGTTGGGGAGGACTCGCTCCTCGTTCCCGGCCTCCCACCGCTGGAGCGACATGCGGTCGGTAAACTCCGCGGCTCCGTAGAGGACCTTTCGGGTGACCCCGGGCTGGTCCGTTGCCTCCCACGCGAGTGTCGACGTTTCAACAGCCAGGCGCGTCCGGGCGCCTGCGTACTGCCTCAGCTTCACGAAGAGCACGCAGCCGGCCAGAGAAAAGGGCGCATGCGTGAATCCCTCCGGATTGAGCAGATAGGTGCCCGCCGGCCAGTCGCCATACTCATCGCTAAACGTGCCCTCGAGCACCAAGATCTCCTCGCCATCGGGGTGAGGGTGAGCGTGAAATGCCGAGCCTGGATCGTATCGAACGATGGAAGTGACCACCCCGGCTTCCGCCGGGCCACTTAAGTGCAGCCGCTTTCGCCAAACCGTAGGGCTCGGACTTTGTTGCCACGCCATCGCGTCTGCATCCGCGATGGCGATAGCTTGCTTATCGGAATTGAACTCGTGTTGCTCTGACATGCGCTGGCGTCGACGAAGAGTGCCTAGTGGGCTAATGTGCCGTGCACGTTCAAAAACGCCAAGCGGTCCCAAGGAAGGAGCATCCGGATGAAGGTTGGATTCGTCGGTGTAGGGCACATGGGCGGCCCGATGTGCAGAAACATCATCAAGAACAGCGGCCATGACGTCATCGTCTACGACCTCAGCGCAGAGGCGATCGAAGCGTGCACCGCGCTCGGCGCAACCGCGGGCACCTCAGTCAAGGATATCGCCGCCGAGGTCGATGTCATCATGACGTCACTGCCCATGCCGAAAGACGTCGAGCGCGTAGCGCTCGGCCCCGACGGTATCGCCGACGGCGCGAGAGAGGGGCTCGTCTATTTCGACTTGAGCACGAACTCACCAATTATGGTGCGCAGCATCGCACAGCGGCTGGCGCCGAGCGGGGTCACGATGCTCGATGCCCCGGTCAGCGGGGGCACCATAGGCGCTGAGAAAGGAACGATTGCCATCATGGTCGGCGGCGACAAGGCGGTATTCGACGAGCACTTACCGCTGTTCGAGTCGTTCGGGGCCAACATCATTCACGTCGGTGACTTGGGCACCGGAAGCATCGCGAAGATCGTGAACAACATGATTGCATTCTGCAATATGGCCGCGGGTGCCGAAGGCATGATGCTGGGCGCGGTGGCGGGCATCGATCCCGCCGTGCTGAACCAGGTCGTGCGTAATTCCTCGGGGAACAGCATGGGTTTCCGCGCCGTGGCCAAGAAGTCGCTCGAGCAGGATTGGGAGCCGAGCTTCGCACTCGACCTCGCCTACAAGGACATGCATCTCGCCTTAGAGCTCGCCGACGAGCTGGGCGTGCCCTTGTCTTTGAGCCCCTCGGTACACAATCTGATGCGCATGGCCCGGGGTCTAGGCTACGGGCAGCAAGACACCGTCGCGATGACCCGGGTGTATCAGGAAACCCTGAACCGCAAGATCAGCGACACCTGAACCGGCCCGAATTAGTCGCCAAACTCGTTGTCGTGTCGGTCGAGGTATCGCGTAATACGCTCGAGCGCTTCGACCAGCCGGTCTTTCGACTGGGCGAAGCAAACGCGGAAATGGTCTTCGTTGCCCGGCCCGAACGTGTAGCCGGGCGCGAGGCCCACATCCTCCTCGCGCAGGACGCCATTGACGAAATCCAAGCTCGACTGCATCCCGCGCACCCGCGGAAACCCGTAGAACGCGCCCGCAGGCATCGATAGTTCGATGCGCGGGTGGATCGCCAAGATGTCCATCACCGCGTCGCGCCCCGCCCGGTACATCTCCCGGAGCTCTGCCACCACAGGCTCGCCTTGCTCGAGCGCGGCGACGCCCGCTTGCTGCACGAACGCGGGCGCGCTCGTGTTGAAGCACTCGCTCAGCACCGCCATCTGCTCGGCGTAGCGCTTCGGCGTGACCATCCAGCCAAGGCGCCACCCCGTCATCGCGAACGCTTTCGAGAACCCATTCACCACGATGACAGGATCCTCGTCGTCGGCCACATCGAGAAACGACGGCGCGACCTCGCCGTTGAAAACATTTCGATGGTAGACCTCGTCGGCAATGATGACGATGCGCCGTTCACGGCAGAAGTCGAGCAACGCCGATTGCTCCTCGCGTGACATGACCCAACCAGTGGGATTACACGGCGAATTGACGAAGATCGCTTTGGTATTCGGTTTTGCGGCTTCGTACACGTCGTCCAGCGCCAGGTACCAGCCTTGCTCTCCGCGCTTCTGTCGCACCGTATCGAATGCCGCGCCGGTGACGGCGAATGTGCGATCGATGTTCGGCCATGCCGGGCTCACGATGAGCGCGTGATCACCAGTCGAGAGCGTCATCTGGGCCGCCATGGTGATCCCGAGCATCGATGACCCCGGAATGGTGATCCGTTCGAAATCGATCTCGCGCCCATAGAGGCGCCCTAGATAGGCTTTGATAGCCTCGCGGAGCTCCGCCCGCCCCCGAGTGTGCCCGTAGAAGGTCAGCCCTTCGTCTAGCGCCCGCTTCGCCGCCTCGCGAATGAAATCGGCGGTCACGACATCACCTTCGCCGAACCACAGCGGAATCACCGCCGGATCACCGATCCGGGTCATCGCTACCTTGGTGATTCCGTTTTGCTCGAGGCACTCAATCTCGGGTCTGAGCAGGGCCATTCGTTTCTCCGATAGGCACGGGGACGGCGCAATCTACCGTTGTGATCGCCCTCCCACAAGGGAACACATCCCGCGTCGACCTATCGGTCACCGGCATTTCTCTCAGTCGGCGCGCGTAGAATGCCTGTCCGCGGCGAAACCCGACGAGGTGCAGGCGGTGACGGGTCAAATCTTCTACGTGATGGGGCCGTCGGGGGCGGGGAAGGACTCGCTCCTCGACTACGTGCGAGAACGGCTCGGCCGGCAAGCCCGGGTCTTGTTCGCCCACCGCTATATCACGCGACCGCCGGGGGGTAACGAAAACCACATATCGCTCAGCGAAGCGGAGTTTGCCGCACGATTGCGCGCAGGCTTGTTCGCCTTCTCCTGGGCCTCACACGGCTTTCACTACGGCATTGGCATCGAGATCGACCTGTGGACGAACGCCGGCTTCGATGTGGTGGTAAACGGATCGCGCGAGGCCTACGCAACCTTGCCCCGAGGGCGCGAGGTGCTCGGTGTTCTCATCACCGCCTCAACGAGCACGTTGCGCAAACGGCTGCTCGCCCGAGGGCGGGAGAGCGTGGAAATGATCGAAGCACGGCTTGCGCGCTCTCACGCCCTCGAGGTGCCAACGCATGCGTTTGCAATCGCGAACGACGGCCCGCTCGATGAGGGCGGTGATGCCTTGCTCGACGTGCTGACGTCAGCCCCTCGCGCCTAATCGCATCCTACCGCGGGAGCGTTGGTCATCTCAGGAAATCGGGGCGGCCACGCACGCTGATGCGCCACAGGAGACGGGCGTTGTCCTCCGACCGCACGAGATCGATCGGCGTCGCCCGATGCATGGTCTGCAGCGTGTCCCAAATGACGAGGTCTCCGACCTCATAGCGGTGCCGGTAGATGTGCTGCTCAGACAATGCGTGCGTCTTTAGGCTGTCGAGAAGCGCACCGGCATCTTCCTCCCGCATGCCCTTCACTGCGTGTGCGCCGTGACCCAACGCGTAGAGCGCCGGCGTGCCGATTACCGGATGGCACATCACGAGCGGGTGGTACGTCACCGGCACGCGCGCATCTTGTTTGTCGTTGACGATGGGATTCACCGCAAGATCATCGTCGCGAAGCTTTCCCCGGCCATATTTGTGTCCAACGTCGAGCCCGCGAACCGTTTGCTTCACATCGTCGTCGAGGCTCGCGTAAGCGGCAGCCATGTCGCAGAACTGCGTTTCTCCACCTTCCCGCGGGGCCTTGATCGACAAGAGCATGGTCGCGCTCGCAGGCACCTTCTCGTAAGACTGGTCGGTGTGCCACAAGGCGGCGCCATTTCGGATCTTTACGTCCTTGTCCTTTTCCTCGGTGTTCCCGACCACAAGGAGTTCAGGAAACCCCGGCATACGCATATGGTCGAGCACGTGGGGAATGGGTGCACCCCATCTTCGGCCGAACGCTAGATACTGTTCCTTCGACAAATGCTGATCGCGGATACACAGTACCCGGTGCCGATAAAGCGCCGCGCTCAACTCGACCAGCGCGTCATCATCGAGCCCACTGGCAATGTCTGCGCCGCGCACCTGCGCGCCGAACGATCCTTCCAGCCGTCTAATGTCCACCTGATCCTCCCCCGTGTGCGCCGCCCACGTACCTGCCCAAGATTTGCTAGCCTTCCCCCTTTAATTGGAACCGTCAAGGGAGCAGAGGTATGAAGCTCATCAGTTTCGAGCATGGAGGTCGCGAGAGCTACGGAGCGGTGGTCGACGATGGGGTCGTTGATATCGGGAAGCGCCTCGATGGCCATCCGACATTGCGCTCCGCGCTCTGCGCGATGGAGACCCTCCAGGCCGCCGCGGATAATGCACCCGACCATGCTCTCGCCGATGTGACACTGCTGCCTCCGATCACGGACGCTTACCGCATCGTATGTGTCGGGCTCAACTACCGCACTCACATTGAGGAAACCGGCCGCGAGACCCCTGCGCATCCAATCTTGTTTACCCGGTATGCGGATTCTCACGTCGCGCACGGTCAACCCATGATTCGACCGCGCGCTTCCGAGCACTACGATTTTGAGGGCGAGCTGGCGTTCATCGTGGGCAAGGCCGGCCGGCACGTCTCGCAGGCCGATGCGCTCTCTCACGTGGCGGGATACGCCTGCTACAACGATGGCTCGGTACGGGACTTTCAACGTCACACGAGTCAGTTCACGCCGGGGAAGAATTTCCACCACTCGGGCGCTTTCGGCCCATGGCTCGTCACCGCCGACGAGCTGCCGGATCCGGGGGCCATGGTCCTGGAGACCCGATTAAACGGGGAGATAGTGCAGCACGCAGAGACCTCGGACCTGCTCTTCGGAGTACCCGAGCTCATCGAGTACATGTCGAAGGTGTGGCCGCTTCGCGTTGGAGACGTCATCGCGACGGGCACGACCGGTGGGGTCGGCGCAGCGCGCAAGCCGCCGTTGTGGATGAAAGGCGGCGACCAGATCGAAGTCGAGATCTCCGGCGTCGGCTTGCTAGCCAATCCGGTGATCGACGAGGACTGAGGCACGCACCGACGGCCCCGCACACCCGGTGGTGCGGTGAGCCGGAGGCAGTCGTTACCTTGTCTTGTGCACGGTCGAGCGCCTAAGCCGCGAGGCAAGCGCCCGGGCGCAAGCGCGCCCGGGACGTCTGGTTGTTCACCGCGCTCGGCCGAAGAGAGCTAGTCGAGCTCGAGGCCGTCCATGCCGGAGTTCTTCCGGGACTGAGCGACCATCTCACGGATCTTCGGACCCAGCACCGACGGATCCTCGGCAGTGTCAGTCTCCGCACCGCGCCGCCAGCCTTCGCAAACCGCGACCATGCCGGCACCGGCTTGAATAACGCGGCCCGTGATGTCCTGCGCCTCTTCGCTCGCAAGATAGACCACCGTGGGGGAAACCCACTTCGGCTCGCGCACCGCGATCTCTTCCTCGGTGTACTCGCGCAAATTGTCCGTCATGCGCGTATAGGCGCTTGGCGAGATCGCATTGACGGTGACGCCGAAGCGGCCGAGCTCGCGCGCAGCAATGATGGTAAACGCGGCGATGCCGGCCTTGGCCGCACCGTAGTTCGTTTGCCCGACATTGCCGTAGATGCCGGAGGTGGAGCTCGTGTTAATGATTCGCCCGGGCACCGGTCCGTCTTTTTGTTTCGACATCGCCCGCCAGTAAGCGGCGGCGTGGCGCGACGGCGCGAACGTGCCCTTCAGGTGCACTTGGACCAC
>Ga0310344_10002844_pt1 | contig 12987 bp, 12 predicted proteins | sample HC15DNA20200_MG_FD_203801 | JGI IMG/M metagenome (GOLD analysis project Ga0310344, IMG submission 203801) | Marine microbial communities from station ALOHA, North Pacific Subtropical Gyre - HC15-DNA-20-200_MG | ecosystem: Environmental > Aquatic > Marine > Oceanic | place: Pacific Ocean: North... | reverse complement strand
AACAAATTCTTTTAAATTAGAGGAAATAATTAATGGAATACTTAAAGAGTATAAGTTTAAAAAAATTTATATAGCTGATTTAAATGCGATTATGGGAAAGAAAAATAATTTTAAAATTATAAATAAGGCTGTAAAAAAATTTCCTAATATTGATTTTTGGATAGATTATGGTGTAAAAAATTTTTTAGATTTTAAAAAAAAGGAAAATATAGGTTTCAAGACTATAATAGGATCAGAAACTTTGGAAAATATTGATGAATTTAAGAAAATTCGTAAATATAAAAATAATGATTTTATATTATCTTTAGATTTTAAAAATAATTATTTTCTAGGTCCATCAAATTTATTAAAAATAAAAAAACTATGGCCAAAAAAAATAATTTTCATGATGCTTGATTCTATTGGTTCAAAAAAAAGACCTGAAATAATAAAATTTAATAAAAAAAATTTTTTTTTAAAAAAAGATTTTTATATAGCAGGAGGAATTTCAGATAATCAAGATATAAAATTCCTTGAAAAAAGAGGCTTTAAAGGCGTGATATTGTCAACTGCTTTACACGAAAAAAAAATTATTTATAAAAATTTGTAAAAAAAAAAGCGGGTATAAAACCCGCTTTTTCACTTTTTAAATATATTTGAAAAGTATTAAACTTTTACATTTCCAAAAGGATGTTCTGCAGATGCTTTTTGAGCCACAACATCTTTAGCTTTAGGTTCGTTCTTAATAGCCCTTTCTAAAGATTCTTTTGTAGCTTGGTAGTTATAATCATAAATTTTTTGATCATTCTTTGCATCCCAGTGAATAAACACTCCAACGCAAACAAAAACATCATCAGCTTCTCCAGATGGAATAGTTCCGTCTTCTACAGAGTCAGCAATTGCTCTAGCAACAGCAGCCTGTGCTGGACCAAACATTTGAACAGCTTGTTTAGCACCTTTTATGGTAACTTTATTAAACATAACTGTATTTGGTTTACAAGGCAGATTAGGCGCTACAACAGCTAGAAGTGATGTGAAACCATCTTTATTGTTTGTTAAAGTATTACAAAATGCAGTTTCAGCAGCACTACCTTTAGGACCGATAAGAAGGTCAATATGCGCAACTTCGTTACCGTCTCCTACAAGAGACTCACCAACAAGAGTTTTATTAATTTTAGCCATGGATATCCCTCCTAATTTAAATAAATTACTAAAAAACATGACACAGTGATTAAAAACTACATGTTAATGATATTTTTCAGAATTATCTAGAGTTTTTTTATTGTTTTTTTGTCACAATTTTAAAAAAAAGTGTTGCTACAGTTAAATCTGCTGTAGTTCCAGGATTTATTCCTTCAGATTTAAGTTTTTTGTCAAAAATAAGTAGTTTTTTTTTTAATGTTGTTATATTTGTACTATTTTTCGCCATAATATAGTACTTTTTTGCATCTTTCCTTACTTTTTCTGCAATTTTATTTCCTTTTTTACGAATTATATGTGTATCTTTGAATTTTTTAAGAAAAGTTAAGTAAACGCCAGTTAAAGCCCAATTAATCTTACCCCATTTTTTATAAAAAGTTTTAAACGCTGGCAAACCTGTCTTAAAAATATCTTCAAAACCATTAAAATATTGTAACGCAATTAAATCTTTCTCTTTCGAAAATTTCATTGCCTGATAAATTGTTGTTTTAGGTAAAGTATTCACATCATATTTTTTTGATTTTCCAAGACCCCCTGGAGCGGTTAAAGATATTGCCTTAAAAATTGGAAAAGAATTTTTTACATTTTGTTTTTTGATTAATGATTTTATTTTCATTAATAATCTTTTTTCTTCTATTAAACCTTCTTTTTCCACTACAACAACAATAGGGGCTAACATTAAAATTATTCCTAAATTAGTATTTTTTTTTATCTTCTTTTGTATTTGCATAACAGTATTAATAATTTTTTTTCCTAAGCTTAAATTATTCTGACTTAAATATTTTGATACAATTAAACTTGATCTAAAAAAATCTTTTGTAGTCATATCATGACTTTTACTATACTTATGAACATTTCCTGGTTTTAAAGATTCCATCTCAATATCACAGACAAATCTAATATTCTTTTTTATAAAATTTTTCATTATTTTAATTTTTTTATGAAAGCTTTAGCTAGAATTAAAGCTATACTTTTTTTTGTAATTTTTTGTAACGCTTTCCAAGCTGGGACGCTATTAATTTCTATTACTTTATAATTATTCTTATTATCTTCAATAATATCTATTCCTGCATAATCTGCATTTACTAGTTTTGATGCATTAATAGATATTTTTTTTATTTTCTTATTTGGCTTAAAATTAAAAGGCTTTCCTCCCTGACTAATATTTGTGATTTTTTTTTTATTTTTTCTAACCATTGATGAAATAATTTTGTTATTACAAACCAAAATCCTATAATCTTGCCATTTTTTTTCTGAATTTATTTTTATATTTTCAAATATCTGTAAGTAATATACTTTTTCGCTATTTTTATTTAATTTCTTATTTTTTAATAACTTTAAACCTTTTCCTTGAGAGCCAAAAAGAGGTTTCCATATACCATAATTTTTTTTTTTTTTTAATTTTCTTAGAATGCTTTTTGCTTTTTTTAGTTTTTCAGGAACCCATGTATTAGGAGTATTTATTTTTTTATTGCTTAATAAAAACGTTGTCATAGATTTATCAGTAGATTTCTCAATGCAATTTACATCATTAAATAAAACTACTTTCAATTTTTTTAGCGCATGAAGAATAGTTAGTCTTCTTGTTATTTGTTGAAAGGTACCTTTCCCAATAGTTCTTATAATGCATCCATCGGGTAAATTATTTAAGAATCCAGGAATAAAAATATTGTATTTACTTTTGGTATCTATGTAACAATCATCTAAAGACAAGCATGATACCTTGCATTCTAGATTTTTTAATTCTTTTTTTAATTGATTGCTATGCCAATCATGTGAATCTGAGAAAATAATTACATTTTTATTTTTCTTCATATTCAAATGATTTATCTAAAAGATCATTATTTAATTTACCTTCAATAAAAACTTTGCCAGTATCTAGAGAAGTAATTTTTACCTTACCAGGACTAAATAAATTTGCGTCTATTGCATAAAAATCCCCTTTATAATTATTAAAAATCTCAGCAAATGGTTTTCCATAATCTTTAGAAGAAGTACTAGGAAGATTTTTTGCTAGCTTCTCAATTTCTTCATTTGTACCTGTTACTTTTAATTCAACATTCCCTCCATAAAGTATTGCATCATTAGTTCTGCCCATAGATGTAATAAAATTATTTGAGATAGGTGGAATTGGGGCTGAACCTGAAACTTCCTTAACATTTTCAAGTGGAAATTTTAAAGTATGTAATTTATGCAAACCTACTTCACTTACTCTAGATACCACTTGTATAACACCTGAAATACTTTGTGTAGGAGTTAAAATTAAAATTATATTTTTTGGGTCTCTTTCACAATCTTTAGATATTTTTTCTATGACTTCTTTAGGAGGCGTTTTATCTACTTCCATTACCAAATATACGAAATTAAATTGATCTTTATAATTTAATTCATTAAACAAATCCTCTCTTCTTGCTATTGCTCTTCCTGGACCAGATGCAAGAGCATAAAATTTTTCATGAGATAAATTCCATCCAGCATATTGGCTAGCTAAACAAGATATAACAGGATGTTTACTTGATACTTTTGTTTCAAGAGGCCATTTTAAAAATGTAGAAGTTTTTTCTAATTCTATTATACCTAATCCACCCATACAAATTTCAGCAATTAACTTTCCTGCTTCTTTACTTCCTTTAGTATCAATGCCAGCATCTATGATAGTACAATCTAAAGGACCTTTTTTAATTAGAACATTAAATTCTTTTGAATTATTAATTAATTTATCTACTAACTCTTTTGAAAGTTTTGAAACACTTAAATTAGCATTCATAATAATTATAGAAATTATTTTTTTATTTCTTGTGCAATTTTATAAGCTTCTCTGAAATCTAAGAACACAGGTTTATCAGAATCGCACATTAATTTTAATAATTTATGTTGTACTTGAGCTTTAATTTGACCTACTGCTAACGCTCCAATACCTAAAACATTTGTATTTTTTATTTTTTCCTCATCTGAATTAGCCTCTAAACCTTCTATTCCAGGTGGAGGAACGGCATTTACATCTGAAACAACTTTTAAATTTTTTGCTTTTTCAAAATGCTTTAATAACAATGCTTCTTTTCCTGCAGCTGCTGCACATAAAATAACATCAGCATCCTCAGCCATTTTTGTTTTTTCTTCATCCGTGATACCCATAATTGCTTCTAAATCAACATCATATTTTTTTTTATATTCGCTTACTCTTTTTTTAATAGGATCAATCGCGCCATCCCTATGTATTATCATACCTACTTTTGCACCTTCTTGGGCAGCGATAACAGCGCATGCACCACCAACAATACCTTTTGCGCCAACTATTTGTACTTTTTTATTTTTAAGATCAGTTTTAAAATTATTTAATAATGCATTTTTAACACATGCAATCATAGCTGCAGCCGTAGTAAAAGATCCTGCGGGATCTGCAAAAACCGATATTTCAAAAGGAGGAACCATAGCCTTTTTTGCCTGTTCTAACATTTCAATTGCTTCTTCAGCATCTTCTCCTGCAATAAATAATCCTGTTTTCTTACAATCATTTGGGTGTCTCGAAAAGACAATGTCTTGAACTAAATCTGGGACATCTTCAATTGTTATATTTGTATAAGTTGCAACTTTATCAAAGCCTGAGTCATATGCCATATTTATATCAAAAGGGCTTACAATTTTTGTAGGACTTAAGGCATGTAAAATAAATGGTTTTTCTTTCGTCATTATTTAAATTGAATATCAGCTCCGTTATTTTTACCCGAGCATATTATAAATTCTAAATTTTTACAACTCGAAAATCTTTTTATTAGGTTTTTTTGCATTTGTTTTGCTTTTTTTAAATTAGGAAAAAAGATAAAACCACTTGGTCCCCAAGATGTTTGACCATATCCTTTAACATTTTTCTTTTTTATAAAATTTAAAACATTGCTAACTGAATTACTCGAAAATTTACCTCCTTGAAAAGCTTGAAATTTTTTACCCATTTGATTTTGTAATTTTGTTATTGCTTTACTAAACTTACTAAAATTATTCTCAATTAAAGAAGGATAAATTTCTAATAAAACCAAACTAGTTAAATCAATACTACTTTTTTTTAAATTTTTAAGATTTTCAAAAGCATTCATTTCTTTTTTCCCATGTAAGCCTTGATTAACATCTTTTATTAAAATAATTTTCCATTCCTCTGGAAAACACACTTTACCAATATTTGTGTTAAATTTATTCTTTATTTTTAGATCAATTAAAAAACCCCCTTGATTAAAACCAATTAGTCCAATCCTTGACCTTAAACCTCTATTTAACATTTTTGCAATTTCATCTGAGTTCAAATTCATATCATTTAAATATGAAATAGCAGTTCCAATAGATAAAGCCAATTGAGTTCCTGATCCTAAACCTATATGTTGAGGAGTAGTTTTTTCTATATTTACAGAAAAATTTGGCTTAATTCTTTTTTTTTTACTGAATTTTTTCAGAAAAAATAAAGCTTTTTTTGATACTTTGCCTTTAAATTCCATTTTAGTACTTTTTTTAACAACTATTTTTGTTTGGAATTTATCAATACTTAAACCGATTCCTCCAAATTTAGAACCATAATTATTACTTAATTCTAAAAAACCAAAATGTAGTCTTGCAGGAGTTATAATTTCTATTTTTTTTTTTAACATTTAACTTTCATTTTATTTCGTTAAACTTTTCAACTAAAATATCATAAGTATATTTTTATATTTTAATAATAAATTTATAAGGAAAAAATCATGGGTAAAGATGATAAGGTTTATAGTGAAGCAGAAATAAATGAGAAGTTAAAAAAAGATTTACCATTGTGGGTATTTGAAGGAAATTGGATTAAAAGAAAATATAAAACCCAAAATTGGAAATCAACTCTTATGGTAATAAACACAGTTGGGCATTTAGCAGAGGCTGCTTGGCATCATCCCGATATAACAGCATCGTATGCTTGGGTTGAAGTACGTTTAACTAACCATGCAGCAAAAGGAGTTACAGATAAAGATTTTGAACTTGCAAAAAAAATAGAAGATACTATTCAATGGGATCCGTCTAAAGATAAAGGCTCTTTAGAAGGCACTCCTAAAGAAGACCAAAGATTTTCGTATATAAAATACGATAAATAATTTTTTTTTTTATTATATGAAAAATATAAACTTCACATGCCCGTTCTGTTCTTTACTATGTGATGATATTCAATTAGAAATTAAAGAAAATTATTTAAAACCGATCAATTCTATATGCCCTATTTTATCAACTTCATTAAAAAAAAAAGTTGATGATCAATTTTCAAGAGTTAATGGAAAAAAAACTAACATTACTAAAGCAATTAATGAACTATCTTTACTTTTAAAAAAAAGTAAATCTACGTTATTTACCGGAATGGAAACTGATATTAAGGGAACAAAAGCAGCGCTTGATATTATTGATAAACACAAGTGCATTATAGATCATTTTTCTAGCGATAGTTATGTAAAGAATTTGAAGAGCATGCAAGAAACAGGAGGTTTTTTCCTAACTTTATCAGAATTAAAGAATAGATCGGATACCATTATTATAATTCAGTCTTCCGGTGAAGAACTTCCGATGTTATTTGAAAAATATATTTTTCCAAAGAATACAATAAACAATTTAAAAAAGAGAAAAGTTATTTTTATAGGTTCTAAAGTTCCTAAATTTTTATATAAAAATAAAAGAAAAATTAATTTCGAGTACATTAAATCAGATTCTGATGATTTACTTAATTTAATATCAAGTGTTAGAAATTCTATTAATTTGCAAAGTGAAGAAATAAAAGATAAAAAAATTTTAAATTTTTTAGAACTTTTAAAAAAAACAAAATATGGATCAATTTTATGGACAGCATCTGAACTTCAAAATGATGTAAGTGATATAATTATAAATGAATTAAATTTACTAATCCAAGATTTAAATAAATTTACAAGGTTTTCTGGTTTATCATTATCAGCATCTAATCATATTTTAACAGTTAATGAAGTATTGTTATGGCAAACAGGTTTTCCTATTAGAACCAGTTTTGCAAATGGATTCCCTGTTCATGACACAGAACAGTTTTCAACAAAGAAATTACTAGATAATAAAGAGGTAGATTTAGTTGTATGGATAAACTCTTTTAATGAAAAGAATATTATTATTAATAAAAAAATTAAAAATGTTTTAATCGGAATTCCTACACATTCTCAAAAAAATAAAGTTGATATTTTTATACCTGTTGGGACACCAGGATTAGATCATAATAGCCATTTATTAAGAGTAGACAAAGTTGTTTCAATGCCATTAAAAAAAATTAGAAATATTTCACTTCCAAGCGTTGAACAAGTATTGAATAAAGTTAAAGAGAGGATTGCTAATGATAACTAAATTACAAAATGCAAGAATTTATGATCCTATTAATAGGATTAATGGGAAAATTAGAGATCTATATATTAAAAATGAATATATTATTGAGAAGCCTAAACGTAATGAAAAAATATCCAAAACAATTAATCTAAAAAATAAAGTTATTATGGCTGGTGGAATAGATATTCATAGCCACATCGCCGGGGGAAAAGTTAATCTTGCTAGACTATTATTACCAGAAGAACATAGAAAACATTTATATTCATCCTCAAAAGATTTAAGATCCGGATCAGGTTTAGGGACATGTAGTTCATTTCATATTGGTTATAAGTATGCCAAGCTAGGGTATTGTGCAGTTTTTGAACCAGCTGTGCTTCCGTCAAATGCAAGGTCTGCAATAATCGAAATGTCTGATATACCTTTTGTTGACAAGGGGACGTATACAGTTTTAAGTAATGATGACTTTTTGTTAAAGCTAATACAGAAAAAATCAAACCAGAAAAAAATTAATGATTATGTTTCTTGGATACTTAATTCAACAAAGGGTTTGGGTATTAAAATTGTAAACCCTGGAGGTATTAACGCTTTTAAATTTAATCAAAGAGCACTTAACCTTGATGAAAAAAATAAAAAATATGGCATTACACCTAGATCTATATTAAAAGTTTTAACGAAATCTTTAATCGATTTAAAAGCTCCACACCCTATACATGTTCATGGATGTAATTTGGGAGTTCCTGGAAATGTTAATACTACAATTAAACAAATTAGCGCAGTTGAGGGCAAGCCAATGCATTTAACTCACATACAATATCATTCTTATGACAATAAAGGAGATAGAAAATTTTCATCTGGAGCAAATATTTTAGCTGATAAAATAAATAAGAATAAAAATATTACTTGTGATGTAGGACAAATTATGTTTGGTCAAACAGTGACTGCATCAGCTGATACGATGAGTCAATATAACAATCATCATTTTGCACGTCCAAAAAAATGGATATGCGCTGATATTGAATGCGATGCCGGTTGCGGAATAGTCCCATTTGAATATCAAGATAAAAATTTTGTTAATTCTCTTCAATGGGCTATTGGGCTAGAATTATTTTTATTAATTAAAGATCCTTGGAGAATTTATTTAACCACTGATCATCCAAACGGTGCAGCATTTACTGCTTATCCTAGATTAATAAAATTATTAATGGATAAATCGTATAGAGATGATGAATTTGAGAAAATTAATAAACATGCACAAAAAAATTCTGATCTATGTAATTTAAAAAGAGAATATAGTCTTTATGATATTGCAATTTTAACAAGGGCAGGACCTGCAAAAGTTTTAGGTTTAAATAATATTGGGCATTTAGGAGTTGGTGCTAAAGCAAATATAACGGTTTATAATGATAAAAAAGATAAAGAAGAAATGTTTGATAATCCATTTATGGTTTTTAAAGATGGAAATTTGATCGTAAAGAATGGAAAAATACAAAAAGTTTTCAACGGCAAATTTTATACTGCAGAAACTGATTTCGATAAAAGTATTGAAAAAGAAATTAGCCCTTATTTTCAAAAATATATAGGAAGAGGAATGGAAAGTTTTAAAATACAAAATCAAGAATTATGGGATTACGAAATTGAAACAGAAAATATTAGGTGTAATAGAAATGATTATTAATGGAATAAAAATTGAGAATACATTTGCTGAGGCCTTTCCAATGAAGTTGGTACGACTTATTATTACCGCTGATTCTAAGTATTGGTTAAAGCAAGCAGCAAATAATATTACAGGTTTTGCAACTTCAGTAATTGCTTGTGGTTGTGAAGCTGGAATAGAAAAAGAAATTAAACCCTCTAAGACTCCAGATGGTAGACCTGGAATAGCTGTACTTCTATTTGCTATGAATAGTGAAGGTCTGGCTAAACAAGTTTTAAGAAGAGTTGGCCAATGTATACTAACATCGCCAACTACCGCATGTTTTTCTGGTATAGATACAGAAGAAAAAATAAATTTAGGAGATGCAATAAGATATTTTGGTGATGGATTCCAAATCTCAAAAAAAATTCATGATAAAAAAATATGGAGAATTCCTGTTATGGAAGGGGAATTTGTCATAGAGGACAAAACAAGCATTGCTAGCGGTATTGGAGGAGGAAATATATTAATTATTGGAAACTCAAATCAACAAGTTTTAAAATCGGCTGAAGCAGCAGTAAAAGAAATGAGAAAAGTAAATAATATAATATTACCATTTCCAGGAGGTATTGTAAGATCAGGATCGAAGGTTGGATCTAAATATAAAAATCTCATAGCATCAACTAATGATGCTTACTGTCCTACTTTAAAAGGTATAACCAAAACAAAATTAAGTATAGATAACGAATCTGTTTTAGAAATTGTTATTGATGGCACAAATGAAAAAGATATAGAACAAGCAATGAAAAAAGGAATTAATATTATTTGCAAAAAATATAATAAGGGTATTAAAACAATTTCAGCAGGTAATTATGGTGGGAAGTTAGGTCCATACCATTTTCATTTAAGAGAAATTATGAAATGAGTTATTTGGTTTTTAAATTAAAGAAAAAATTAGAATTTAGAATTAATTTAGCTTTGTTAATTCCAAACAAAATTGCAAATAAAAAAATTTCTGCAATTAAATCTTTAGGAATAATGTATGGTAAAGAAAAAAAAGAAATTTCTAATTTTTTTTCCATTTCTGGGAACTTAAGAAAAGGTATTCTTTTTAAGGGTGACTTAACTAAATGTGATTTTATTGGTAATCAAATGAAAAGCGGAAAAATAATAGTTCAAGGAGATGTTGGAGATTATTTAGGCAATAAAATGAAAGGCGGAAAAATAATTGTTAATGGATCTTCATCTAATTATACAGGGTCTTCGTTAAAAAATGGTGAAATTATAATAACTAAAAATACTGGCGATTTTTTAGGAAGTTCAATAAAAGGCGAAAAATTAGGAATGTGTGGTGGTGCGATTATTATTAAAGGAAATGCTGGAAATAGAGTGGGATATAAAATGAGATCCGGTATTATTTGTATAAAAAAAAATGCTAAAGATTTTGTTGGTTGTCAAATGATCGCAGGCACAATAATTATTAAAGGTAAAATTGGCTCCAATGTTGGACTTTTAATGAAAAGGGGTACAATTATTTTAGAAAAGCAAAAATTATCAGAATCTTATTTAAACTATAGCGGAAAAAATAATTATATTTTTTTGAAAGTCATTCAAAATTGTTTAGAAAAATTAAACGATGAATTTAAAGATATTTTTCCCAATACCTATATAAAAAAATATTTAGGTGATATAAACTGCAAAGGTATGGGAGAAATATTGATTCTTAACTGATTTTAACTATTTCATTTAAATGGATTCTTTAAGTACAGTAGTAGCGTCTCTTTTTGTTTGGATTTCATCACACTTATATGTGGTTAATGTTGATTATAAAGAACCAAATTATCAGCCTGAAATAAAATTTATGGAACATAAAGAATTATCAAAAATCGCATGTGAAAAACCCTGCCCTGTTATTGGATGGTATCCAACTGAAAATCAAATCGAAGGAAAAGAAGTTTTGTACATGATTAAAGGAGCTGATCCAATCAATGATTTATGTATTAGAACTATACTTTTGCATGAGCTTATTCATTTTTGGCAAGATTATAATAACGCATTTGAAGAACCTGGTGACAGTCAAAAAGTAATATTTACTAGGAGAGAACAACAAGCTCATATTTTAGAACATTTATATAGAGGTCAACAATACGATATATATAGAAATAAAACTGGTAAAGAATATAGACCAAAATGCTGCAAGCAAATTGCATTTGGCAGATGTGTAAATAATCCAGGTTGGATCAAACAATATATAAAAGAATAAATATTTTTTTTTAAAACACTTATTTTTAAGTTACAATTTCTTCTATGACCAATTCTTTAATTAATTTGGTTTTAACATATCCAAAAAGATTCATTCTTTTTATTCTACTGATAACTTTAGCCGCTGGATGTTTTATATATAAAAATATTTCAGTAAATACATCAAATACAGATTTGCTTTCTAAAGAGTTAACATTTAGAAAAAATGACATAGCATTTAAAAAAGAATTTCCTCAATTTTCAAATACTATAATGGTTGTCATAGATGCTAGAGAGAAGGATGTTGCGCAGGACATTGCTTCCAAATTTTATCATTTTGTAAAGATTAAAGAAGATGAATTGTTTGATGATATTTTTTATCCAAATGAGTTAGACTTTTTTAAAAAAAGTGGATTTTTATATTTATCAGAAGATGAATTAGAAGAAAGCTTAGATGAAATGTCTGCCTATCAGCCTTTTATTTCCAGACTTTCTCAAGATCAAACATTATATGGTTTATTAAACACTGTAAATCTTTTTTTGACAGCAGATCTAAACGATCAATATATTCAAAAAATTAATAAATTATTTAAAAAACTTCCTGAAGTAGAAAGTAATAATAGTTTAAGTTGGAGCAATCTTTTTTCTAATAAGTCTGAAATTAATCATAGAGAGATAATTTATTTAAAACCAAAACTTAATACCGGTAGTTTTTTTCCCTCAAAAGACTCTTTAAATTTTTTAAAAAACACTGACCGCATATTTGACGATTACAAACATGCTAATCGTATGAATATATATCAAAAAGATTCAAAAAAAAATTTCGATATTCGTTTAACTGGCACAGTCACAATGGAACAAGAAGAACTTAGTAATTTAGAAAAAGATTCTAAAAAGGGAATATTTATTTCATTATTATTTGTTTTAATCATAATTAGCGTTGCTTTTTTTTGGCGCATGCATTTAATTCTTGGAAGCTTAGCAACTTTAATAATAGGGTTGATTTGGACAACAGCCATTGCCTTGCTTCTTTTTCAAGAACTAAATTTAATTTCTATAGCATTTGCCGTACTTTTTATTGGCTTAGGAATAGATTTTGCAATCCATTATTGTCTAAGATCTGTAGAACTTTTTGATAAAAAATCCGATAATTTTTTAATAAATACACATAAAAGTATATCGAAAGCATTATTTTTAACCGCAATTGCAATAGCTATTGGTTTTTTTAGTTTTGCCTTTACTTCTTTTAAAGGAGTTGCGCAGTTAGGAGCTATTGCTGGTTCAGGAATGTTTGTTTCTTTATTTTTAACTTTATTTTTTTTACCAGCATTTTTAATTTTAAAAAAAAACAAAGAAACATTCTCGGGATGGAATGATTGTAAAAAAATAACATTATTTTATTTTTTTAATAATAAAAAAATTAGTAAAGTTCTTTTTTATCTATCACTTGCTTTAATTTTAGGTTCTATTAATAATTTGGAAAAAATTCAATTTGAAAATGATCCAATAAAACTACGCGACCAAAACACAACTTCTGTGCAAACAATGAATGAATTAATAAAAGATAAAAATGTTAACCCGCATAGCCTAGATATTTT
>Ga0310344_10002842_pt1 | contig 12991 bp, 13 predicted proteins | sample HC15DNA20200_MG_FD_203801 | JGI IMG/M metagenome (GOLD analysis project Ga0310344, IMG submission 203801) | Marine microbial communities from station ALOHA, North Pacific Subtropical Gyre - HC15-DNA-20-200_MG | ecosystem: Environmental > Aquatic > Marine > Oceanic | place: Pacific Ocean: North... | reverse complement strand
CAAGCCGGTCTCGTTCCAACTCTCTGTGTCTTGTTGCTCTCTTGCGTTAACAAGATTTCTTACTTCGGCAAGAGACATATCGCTATTAAATCTGGGAAGTGTCGTGGTAGGAAGATCGGCGAGTGGTGATAGGGATCTGGTAAAGGTGCAAGGGGTCACTTCGCCACTCAATTGGTCGAGACGGAGCAGGGTCTGTTCGTTGACTCGAATGAGCATGTACCGATCCATCAGCGAAGCGGTAATGATGCCTGCGGTGATCAGGGCGGCAGAAAGCACGATGGATAGATTGGTATTCATAGGCCTAGGGGAAGTCTAAAAGTGTGAAACAATGGTTTGAGAAAGAAGAGTACGACCTTAAAACTATGTAAGGAGAGAACATGAAGTTCGTCAAGAATTTTATTAAACCAGACATAAAAGTATTGGTACTTCTTATCTGCGCGGTGATGATAGCTGTGCCTGACGCTTCGGCGCAGAACTCAACATCTGAGGTGCGGTTTGATATTACTGATGGCACGCGACTATTTTATCGTGTAAACGAGCAATTAGTAGGAGTTAGTTTTCGAAACGATGTGGTTGGTATTACAGAAAACATCTCTGGAGCAATTGTGGTGAATCGCGACGGCACGGTAGACACGAGTGAATCACAATTGATAGTTGATTTAAGGACGTTTTCAAGCGATCAAGCACGTCGAGATAATTATGTACGGACCACAGTGTTTGAGGTGGCCCAAGCTCGTGGATGTCAGCCTGATTGTGAATTGCATTCTCCGGAGGCCGTGTTTGTTCCGAGGCGTGCGTCGTCGTCTCCCTTGCCACCAGAGGATGGCGAGGGGTTTTTTCCAATTGTTGGGTTTGAACTGATAGGTGATATGACGTTACATGGCGTCACGCAGGAAATAACGTGGGAAATGCTCCTTACCTACAATATTGATGCTGGTATTGTAGAAGGCAAGGCTCAAACAAGTATTACCTTCGACATGTTCGACCTTACAAAACCAAGTCTCCCATTTTTGTTGACAGTCGAAGATGAGATTCGTCTTGAATTGGATTTCAAGGCGTCACTTTCTGGTCTGTAGGTGATGGTTCCGCTTTCCGTTTTGGACCTGGCTCCTGTGTCCCCTGGGGCATCGCCACGGGAAGCGATAAGGGATGCTGTCGCGCTAGCTCAACGTTGTGATGCGTTGGGTTACGCACGATATTGGTTCGCCGAGCATCACAGTATGCCCACGATTGCAACATCGGCACCTGAGGTGCTTGTGGCACACGTAGCGGCCGTGACAACTCGCATTCGAGTTGGTACAGGTGGAATCATGCTGCCTAATCACAATCCCTTACGGCTCGTGGAAATCTTTCGAACCTTGGAGGCATTACATCCCGGCCGAATTGATTTTGGTGTTGGGAGAGCTCCTGGTACTGATCCTGTGACAGCTTCTGCATTACAAGGTGGCACTCAAAAGAATCCAAATGTACACCTTATGGAATTATTAGCATTCGAAAATTCAGATTTCCCTGACGATCATCCATTTAAATCCATTGTTCCGATGCCATCTGATGTGCGGTTGCCCCCTGTTTGGATGCTTGGTTCGACGATGGCCGGAGCGGGAATTGCAGCATCGCTTGGCTTGCAGTATGCCTTTGCTGGCCATTTTGCAATGAGAGATGCGCATGAGGCGTTATCTATGTACCGTTCGCAGTTTCAACGTGGGAATAGCGGCCAAGAGGCACGTGCGATTTTGGCAGTGACCGTTATTTGTGGAGAGGACATAGAGCATGCTCAGAATCTTATGTTGCCTCTTAAGTTAGCCATTGTGAGAAATAGAATGGGCCAACGAAGTCAGGTGTCATCGATGGATGAAGCTTTGGGTTACCGTTTTTCGCCAGAAGAAGAACGTTTGGCAGCGCAGTTTTTTGAGGGAGCCATTATTGGTGGTCCTGATCAGGTTCGTGTTGGTTTGAAAAGATTGGTAAATGACTACGAGCCTGACGAATTAATGGTAGCAGCATTCCTTCCAGACCGAGGAGAACGACTGCGCGCGTTTGAGCGGATCGCGATGATTGCAGGTCTAGGTCCAGAGAGCTAACGATTATGAGACTTGTTATAGCCTTTTTGGTGTTCGTGCTTTTAGGAATTTATCTTTTCTATAGTTACCGCATTTTACCCGCCACTGCAAAGAACCGCTCGTTGTTTGTCGAAGCTACTGTTGAAACAGAGTCAGTTCCTCGAATTTGGGACGCGTTGGATGATCCTGCGATCTGGGTCAACTCAGAGAATACAAGTGAGAGCTTGATTCTTGGGACTGACAAATGGACGGGGTTGTATGTGTATAACTTGGGCGGTCGGGTTCTACAGCATGTTGATGGGCAACCCTATAACAATGTTGATATTGTGAGCCCGCCTTGGGGTGATGGCAGTAAAAGTGTCGTTGTGGCGACGCAACGGAATCCTCAAGGGATAGCGATACTAGAGTTGGATCATCGAACATTGAGAGTCGAATTACAGCACCCGATCCCTGTTAAATATGAGGAGCCTTCTGGAATCTGTGCGTACAGAACGAAGTCGGAGGTGTTTCTGGTCTTGATTACAAAACTGGGCGAGATTGTCCAGTACGAACTTGAGGAAGATCTAAGTTTAGTAGAGCGCAGGTACTGGTCCGTGGGCAGTGAATCGGAAGGATGCGTCATTGATTCGTCTGCCGCAACGTTGTATTTCGGTGAAGAGAATATCGGAATATGGAGTGTGCCTCTCTATCCCGCCGCAGATATGGAGATGGACTTGTTTGATGGCGTAGGTGAAGGTAGTTTGGTTGCGGATGTTGAGGGGTTAACGATCTGGGACAGGGGGGCTGACAAGTATTTAGTTGCATCAAGTCAGGGAGACAATAGTTTTGCGGTCTACGATTTGAGCTCTTCGTTTTATGTGGGCTCTTTTCATGTGTCTGGGGGCAATGAGTTCGATGGAGGTGTGACTGATACCGACGGGATTGCAGCGACCGGTACGTCGTTGCCAGATTATCCAGAAGGTTTGTTAGTGGTGCAGGATGGAGATTTAGTAGGGTTGCTTGGAAGGCAGAGTTTTCGGTTTATTGACTGGAGCCGGGTGATGGATGTTTTGTACTAAGTATAAGTAATAGGAAAGGACTGCCGCTATGCGATGGGACTACAGTTTGGGTCGACGAGGACTGGTGTCAGCGTCTGGAGCCGGTATTGTTGTAACAACGGCCAGGGTACTTCACGATATGCGAGTGGGTGATGTATGTCCTGAAATTGTGGGTATTCCAGCATGCGCGATTGTAATGGTGGGTCACCTTCTTCTTCTTGCGTACGCATTACGGTTTCCAAAGGGCTCCGGGTGGCTGTTTGGTGGAGGTGTGCCGGCATTGATTCTTCCTTTTTTCGGATTTTATCAAGAACTCCTGAGGCCTGGGTGGTGTAAGAGTAGTTTGCCTGGTGGTATTCCGGATTGTTATCTGCTGCCAGCGATCAGTGTACTCGCGATCGTGTCGTTTATATTTATGCGACTTGGCAGACGATGACGCGCGTTCACTTTTTCATGCGATCGACAAGGCCGCCCTTTTCCTTATATGCTCTGCCGGCGGCAGCGAATCGTCGTGTGTTGTTGTTGTACCGAAGAATGCCTGCCTTTAGCATGACTTCAATGACATCTCGGGCTCGATAACGGGCGCGGTTGTCTTGGAGCATCTGAAGGGCCATAAGGCGAGGCGTTTCATAGCCCAGCAGGGCGTCTATGACTTCGTCTACTTGGTCGTGTGATTTTTTGGTCATGACTTTAATTTAATCTTTGCTGAATTAGTGGCACGAATATTTGTTGATCGCTTCATGAATCCCAAATCGAAGGTAAGCCCGGGTCAGGGTGGTGGTAAGCTCAGAGAATTCTTTTTCACTTAAAGCGATAGTTACGTGATTGAGGGTGAGATGGATGTTGCCATGAGCGCAGCGTCGCACACTGACGGCCTTTGGTGAATTTTCTTTTTTTTCATTTGATGTTGCCTGGTTTTCCATAAGGCCTCCGAAGTGAATATATGTTATTGAGAACCGTTCTCAATAGTATTAGTATATACGACTTTTTTAGTCGTATATATATATTTTTTTAGTTACCGCGATTATCGCTGCTCGTCCAAGCCTACGAGTTGCTCGCATGCTTGGCTTGCCTTAGAAAAGGAGTTGAAGGCAACCGAAGAAATTCCACAGAACGTGGAATTCGATAGGGCCTCCTCCCAAGGCAGATTCTTGAGGCCGCTGTCTCGTAAGAAATGCACAAACTTTAATGTTCGAAAAGCATCAAACCAATCAGAAAACCACTTTCGACGGACCGAACACTTTTTTGTCTGCTGAGTTATTTCGTGTATAGCCTGAGGTGCGCCAAGCCGTTCTAATACATACGAGAGCCTCTGGTGATCGTCGTGTGGAATGAGCCTGCAGGCTCGATCAAATATTTCAAGATACGTTCGCGAAGAATCAGAATCCTCTAACTCCGAAGCAGCCGTTATCCAGGCTTTCAGGAGATCAAAAATCCTTGGATTGTAAATTAGGTACGGATCGGTGCTATGGTAAAGCTCGTATGTCGACCGTCCTGTACCGAAAGGCACACGGAGCGAGTGACGTGCATGGATGTCAACGGCATTACTGTCCGCTACCGCGATCGTGCCTACTTTCGCTAGCTTGTTTAACAAATAGAAATCCTCTCCCGCTTCACGCTTTGGGATGCCACGCACACGAGCATAACTAAGGGGATCAATGGCTATGCAGCTGCCGATTGTATGAAATCCATACGGCGATCCCGCATATCGTAAGCCAAGCACATAGTAGCGAAGAAAGACCTCATATTTATTATGGGCTTCATCTAACTTACTGTCGCCAGAGGGAACATGTCGGAATCGATATAGCAGGGCGGCTGCCCCTTCTGGAAGTTTCGGATCGAAATAATCCGTGGGTAGGCGTACGTCACAGTCAGTCGTATGAATGAGGGGACTCGTATTGAGCTTTGCATTAATAGACGACAAGCCGATGTCGCATCCGATTTTACGGGCGAGGCCAACACCGTCGTGAGGAGAAAAGCGGCAGCCCTCGGAAGTCCGGTCCACCGCGATCAAATCAAAGCCATTGTTTGAACTGTACCAGCAGGGCGAATTCCCAGAATGTCTTAGCTTAATTGGGCGATTGTGACTAGATGTTTTTAACTTTTCGAGAAGGCTATCGTTTTGGTTGTACACGGCAGAAGAGTCTGAGTCTCGTGCATTAATTATCACGATAACCAAGGTTCGAAATCCCCTGTCTGCCACCTGATCCAGGGCCGGACGAAGCTTGTTTAGAAAATAAGATGATTCATTGTGTGCGGGAATGACAAGAACATGATCAGCATCATGCGGAAGTTGTGTGCCCACAGAAGCTTCCGGTTCTGCGTAAGTTTTAAGGTATTTCGTGATGACAGGTTTGACTCGGCTCGTCATTTCAAAGTGACTGAGTATTGAAGTTAAAGAAACGTTTAAGTTTTAACTCGTGCCTTCCTGTAGAACTCCTGGAGAGGGTCCTCGGACATTCCAAACAAGTCCACACCACGACAGCAAGACAATGATGTAGTGGGTGAAATCAATTTCCCACCAATAAAAGCCCTGGCGTTCTGAACCAGGATATCGATGGTGATTGTTGTGCCACCCTTCTCCACCGGTGATCAGAGCGAGCCAGAAACTGTTACGGCTATCGTCATCTGTGTTGAATCGCCGACTTCCTAGAAGGTGGCCAACAGAGTTAACTGCAAATGTCACATGATAAAGGAGGGTAGTGCTGCAAAAGAAAGCCACTACGAGCATTTGCCATCCCGAAGTATCCAGCGCCGGGTACGTTGTCGCGAGCCATTCTCCAAGATAAAAAAGCATGACACCCAAAGTAAGCGGAGCGATATAGTGATTTCTGTCAAGCCAGACCAGTTCACGATCTTGCATAAGGTCCGGCACCCATTCAGTTTTTGTACGGTGATTCTTTCGACTCATGACCCATCCGGCATGCGCCCAAAAAATCCCCTTTACTCCAGGTGGATGAATATCGTCTGCAGTGTCAGCATGACGGTGATGACTGCGATGATGACCAGCCCACCACAGAGGACCTCGTTGAGCGGCAGCTGTTCCAATCCATGCCAAAATAAATTGAAATATCCGCGTTGTCTTAAAAGATTTGTGACAGAAATATCGATGATAGCCACCTGTTAATCCGAACATGCGAATTGCGAGAGTCAAAGTCCCGAGGGCCATAGCCACCGGACTAATGCCGGTCCAGAAAATGGCTATACATGCGACGTGAACAGTGATGAAAGGAAGATTTCTAAAAACATCTAGACTGTTGAGTTGGTCTTTAGATTTTTTGGGCGATGTTGAGCGACGATCCACTATTTACTCCTGACTATTTCACGGCTCTTTTTAATGTGTAACAGATTATAAAACGTAACGTAAGAAAACTTATGAAACGTTCGCGCCGTTATTTTTTCCTTCACGTTTTTGAAACCATGGGACGAAGGTGTTAGTTGTTAGTGTGTACTCTCTATAACCCTGTTTAGACGTGTTGAGCTCTTTTTCAAGTAGAACAACTCCTGAAAATTTCAATAGTAAAAGTGTCATTAACGTTGGGCTGATCAATATCCAGAGTGTCGAAGGTGTGGTAATTGCAAAACAGCTTAGTCCCCACCATAATACGGACTCTCCGAAGTAATTTGGATGGCGAGTGTATCTCCATAATCCATGATTACAAACCTGGTTCCTGTTTTGAGGGTCGGTCTTGAATCGTGCGAGCTGGTAATCGGCAATTACTTCGAATAAAAAACCAAATAGAAAAAGTGCTATACCTACTATGCTAGTTATTGTGATTAATTCTGCTTCCGGTGTTGCTAAAGCTAGATGTAACGGAAAAGACACGACCCACGCTACAGCCGCTTGGAACCAGAACACAACAAAGAGACTCCTGAGGGTCCATTGAGCTCCCCACCTACTGCGCATCGCGAGATACCGCGTGTCCTCGGAGTGCCCCCAGTTTCTCCATAAAAGATATAAGGACAGCCGCAAGGCCCAACTGTGAACTGCGAGAAGAATAATGACTTGGCGCGGCCCGATGTTTTCTAGTGTGCCCGCATAAGACCAGCTTAAGACAATAAAAGCAATTCCCCAAAATATGTCTACGATGCTACTGTCTCGGATGAGGACACTGACAAGCCAGATAAGACTCATAAAACTGAGAAGAATGAGTAAAGCTTCTAATGAAGTGGAGAGAGTCATGGCTCTTATTAGGTTCGACGGACTAAAAGTTGATCAAAGGTTGCGCCCGTTTTTAGCTGGTGTAATTGGATCAGTATGTAAATTGAGATTGCAATATTTCCGAGGGTCATAAAGAGGATAAACCACGCTATTCGAGCGGCAGTTTGGCGTTCTTTGTATGCGACCCATATAAATATTGTCAGAAACCCGAAATACGCGTCGGCGAGTGTCGCGCGAAACCAACCGTCTTGCCAGAGTTTCCCCGCAGCCTCAAAGATCCCTCTTTCCAGGCTGGCAGTCACTGTTACAAATAACATGCAAATTAAAATACTCCAAAAGACAAGACGAAATAAGGTGGTCATCCCTCCTCCTCCACGAAGTCAAAAGTGTCTCAGTTAGTCATTATTAAATGAGCAGTGCTCAAAGGAATCGATGGTTTCTCGCATTACGGCACAGGGTTTAGAAGATAGTGCGAAACGTACCACTCAGTCCCATTCTTGTAGCCGAAGAGTTCTGAACACGCTAAGAAAAAAAGACGCCAGCGTGCAACTGTGATTGCCGAGTTTGTGCCGTGGTTTTGGTTAGACAAAATTTTGGTCACTTCTGTGCGGTTGGCATCAAGGTTTTTAAGCCAGGCTTCGGCAGTACGTTGATATTCGCATCCGCTAAGTCGCCAATGAGATTCGACTTTAGTCTGTTGTTCGAAATGAAAAAAAATGTCTTCAGATGGCATCATTCCGCCTGTGAAGAAGTGGCGGGCCATCCAGTCGTCGCTGTCCGCATCTTCAAAAAAATATGGGAACTGGCGGTTACAAAAGACATGCACAAATAGTTTGCCGTCTGTGTGAAGCCAAGAACATAAACGAGTGAGAAGTAATTCATAATTTCGCATGTGCTCAAACATTTCGATAGAAATGATTCGGTCGAAGGTTTCTTGAGGGATGAAAGAAGTGATATTGGCCGCAATTGCTTCAATGTTTTGATATCCACGTTGGTCAGATTGGTTGACGATATGATCACGCTGTGTCGTTGAATTAGATACAGCGACGATCTGTGAGTGCGGAAAGTGTTCGGCAATCCAGAAGGCTAGCGATCCCCATCCGCATCCTAGGTCTAGGATGCGCATGCCGTCATTTATTTGTGCGCGTTCACAGGTCAACTGAAGCATGCTTTCTTCGGCCGATTGGAGATCGATGGTCTCATTTTGCCAGAGTCCGCAACTGTACTTAAGTCTAGGTCCAAGAACGTACTTAAAGAATTCTGTTGGGACTTCGTAATGTTGAGTTTTCGCTTCATCAGAGGCAAGCAGTAAAGGGCTGTTTCGCATAGCTCTTAAATGCTGCTCCGTGCGCTCTTTAGTGTTAGTTAATGCTGTGGTCAGTCGTTTCCGTAGTAAGTACCGAATGCCTTTTCGCAAAATCCAGTCTGGAACTAACTCGTGTTCTGCTGCTGCAATACCAATGTTCATGAGGTCCGTTTGTGAAGCAATAGTTGGACATCTCCTACTGTGTGTTCAAGGAATCCGCCTTCGCAATAGCAAAAATAGTACTCCCACATGCGTAAGAGCCACTGGGAATAACCTGCGTTTCTTAGTTCTGGCCAATGTTCCGTAAAAGCTGCTCTCCACAAACGAAGTGTACGAGGATAATGCTCAGAAATATCCCAACTATTTTCAATGTCGAACGAGGTCTGTTGCGTAAGACGAGATTGGATATCTGTCAATGATGGAAGAAATCCTCCTGGAAAAATATAGCGTTGAATCATGTCGACAGAGCGGCGATATGATTCGTACAGCTCATCTGAAATAATAATTGACTGTAGTAGCATGCGTCCGCCGTCGGTGGTCATGGTATTGCATATTTGAAAATATTGGTTTAGATACTGATCGCCGACAGCTTCAATCATCTCTACAGATACGACTTTATTAAACTGTTTTCCAAGACGTTTTGGAAGGTCACGATAATCACTCTTTAAGACTATTATGCGATTCTGTAAACCTTGCTTTCGTATAAGTTCACTGACGTATTCAAACTGTTGAGATGAGATAGTTGTTGTCACAACCCGACAGTCGTAATTAGTGGCGGCGTGAATTGCAAGGCTGCCCCAGCCGCTTCCTATTTCTAGGAGTTCGTCATCAGGTGAAAGTGCCAGTTGTTGACAAATCCTGTCCAATTTATATTTTGAGGCGTCCTCAAGACTGCTACCAGCGGAAGGGAAGATTGCACACGAGTAAGTCATCGTTCTGTCGAGGAATGTTGAAAAAAAATCGTTTCCTAGATCGTAATGAGCCGAAATATTACGCTGGCTTTGCCTTTTAGCATTTCGTTTTGTAAAAAGATTTATGCGATGAATAATCCAGGTTAGCGATGTGAGCCACCCTTCCAACCTGCTGGTTGTAGAGCGATTGCGGGCCATGATGCGTATCACTGCCGTCAAGTCGTCCGTGTTCCACCAGTTATTCGCGTACGCCTCGGCAGCGCCGATGCTGCCGCCCAACCCGAGTGCGCGATACAGACGTGAATCCCTTACATTGATTTGAGCAGATAATGGAGTAGGTGTTGCCTCACCAAACGAATAGGAGGTGTTGCCCTCAATAATGTTGAGACGGCCTTCAGGTAGAGAGGATAATGCTCGATGTACTAAGATTCGCAGACCTCGATCCAGAATCGAGATTTGAGGTTTCTGCTCAACTATCGCGTGATCATGCATGGTCTCACCGTCTATAAGATAGCTTACTATTGAGTTTAGACTTCGATAGCAATTTTTGTTTTGTCAATTACAGGAAAGCGATTTTTTTTCTCGTCGTGAAAGAAGAACCATAATTCTTTTATGGGTCAAAAGTGAATTTGTGCAAAATGAAGATAGAGAGGAAATTAAGAGGGCAATGCGTGTCGCGGTTGTAGGGGCGGGAGTCACTGGCTTAGTAGCGGCCAGACAGTTATACGAGCAACATGATCTCGTCGTATTTGAGAAAAATGCTTATCTTGGCGGTCACGCAAATACGGTGACCGTTGAGGACTCGGGTCGAGAAATTGCTCTTGATACCGGCTTTATTGTTTTCAACGATCGAAACTATCCCCGCTTTAATGCTTTACTTGCTGAACTTGGAGTCGAGTCTCAACTTAGTGAGATGTCGTTTGGTGTGAACTGTGATGCGTGCAACGTTGGCTACAGTAGTAGGGGTATCCGTGGTCTATTTGCTAGTCCGAGACATTTTTTCAACCTGAGCGTCTACCACATGGCGGTTGACATTCTCCGATTTAATAGATGGTCGGGTAATTTAAATTCTAAAAATCGGCTGTTGAATAAAACGGTTGGGGAGCTACGAAAAAGCGGGATGTTTGGTGATCCATTTTTTCGCCATTATCTGGTGCCGATGACGGGTGCGATCTGGTCGTCAACTGGTTTGGATGTTGACGATTTACCATTAACATTCGTACTTGATTTTTATCGCAACCATGGACTCTTGCAGACCTCCGGGCATCCCCGATGGCGAACTGTCGTTGGAGGGAGCAGATCATATGTGGAGGGGCTAGTAAAGCCTTTTCGGAAACGTGTGCGACAGTCAACGCCGGTTCAAGGAATTCGCAGAAAAAAAGGCGGTGTTGAGCTGCGGACTCAAGAAGGGTGGGAATTTTTTGACAAGGTAATTTTGGCCACTCATACAGATGATGCTTCACGGTTGTTGGAGGATGGAACTGATTCAGAGCACGCGGTATTGAATGCTATTCCGTACCGTAAAAATGAGGCAATTCTTCATACGGACGAGAGTGTACTTGCTAAGGCGCCAATGGCACGAGCGTCTTGGAATTGCTCTATTGTAGACTGTCGTGATCCTGATGAACCGCTTCGGATTACCTATGATCTGAATAGGTTGCAACGACTTCAAGCTAGCCGGCAGTATTGTTTGACGCTGAATAGTGCGGGACTGATTGATCCGGAGAAAATTCTCTTGCAAATTTCTTATGCGCACCCGGTGTATACCCGGGATGGTCTGGTTGCACGAAGAGAACTAGCTGCGATGAATGGGAAGTGGAATACTTTTTTTTGTGGGGCCTACTTGGGGAATGGCTTTCATGAGGATGGCGTCGTAGCGGGAATGGAGACGGCAGCGTTGGTTCAGGAATCGGAAGGAGATGGGTGAACTCTCGAATTTTTACAGCCACGATCAGGCATCGTAGAAGTCGACCACGAGTGCATGATTTTCGGTATGACATTTTTATGTTGTACCTTGATTTGGATGAAGTCTCATGGATTTCACATCGAGTCCGTTGGTTCTCTCATAATCGAGCAAACCTGTTTTCTTTCTATGATAAAGACCATATGGACCGGTGTGCCGGTTCAACAAAAAATAAGGTTATGGATTTTTTAAAGCGCAGTGGCACTGAAATTCCAGATGCAAAGATATTTCTCCTAACTAATTGCCGAGTTCTTGGGTATGTATTTAATCCCATTAGTCTTTACTATTGTCATGATTCTGGCGGTGCGCTCAGAGTTGTAGTCGCTGAAGTTAATAATACGTTTGGGGAGCAGTATCTCTACGTGGTGCGATGCGTGACGGCTGGCAATGATCAGGAGAAGAGTTCATTTAGGAGTGGACGAATTCCTAAGGCGTTGCATGTGTCACCGTTTATATCGATGAATGCTTGTTATGAATTTCATCTCTCTCCCGTCTCCAAGACTTTAAAGGTTGGTATCGTGGAATATGAAGAAGACAAACATGTGCTTGATGCACAGCTCTGGGGGCAAGCGGTACCGTTGACGAGCGGATCGTTGGGGAGAGTTTTTCTTCGGTATCCACTAATTTGTTTCAAAACCATTTATTCAATTCATAGCCAGGCTCTCCGCTTACTCGTGAAACGTCTTCGGTTCTATCGGCAGCCCTCTCCAAGTGAGCAACAAATCCAGCAGGAGGATCTGTTTTCAGACTTGAGGCAGTCCTAGGTGTTCGTCACAAAACTGTTGCGCGAAAAAGCCATATTTCTGATGACAAGGGAGCGATTGGAGAAATTATTATTAGGGTAATTGACCAAGACAATCATCAGTCGAAAATAGTCGTTGTTTGCTGATTGAGCCCTTGATTTCTACGCTACCGGATTCGTCTAGTTTATGAGTATGGAGTCAGAGAGACAGGTAACGGTAGATCGATAAATCAAAAGGAAAAGCGTGAATAGTTTTTCCGGTAGACGATATACTTTTGATTAAATAAAAAAGCGGATTCTCCGTTAAACCTCAGAGATAATAAATTAGATTTTATCGGTTAGAGTTTTTAAGGACTATAAGTCATGAAACCACGAAATAGTATCTGTGTACCTTGCCTTCTTGTTGCCGTGTGTGTGGGAGTTTCAGTGATAAGTGGCTGTGGCGGGATGCCTGGGGGGGCAATGCCGGTGGCCCAAGAGGTCGATGCCGGTCTTCCGGCACTTCCAAGTCCTGATCTATACGCGGGATCACCTTACTTAAGGGAATTACGTAATTCCTTGGTTTATGGTGAGATTTGGGAGAGATCGCAATTGTCAAAACGCGACCGGAGTCTAATTACGATCGCTGTTTTACAGGCCTTGACACGTGAAGAACTTGCAATTCACATTCCTCGTGGATTGGATAATGGACTTACGCCTGAAGAAATTTCAGAAATTATTCTACATGTCACGTTTTATGCGGGGTGGCCAACAGGTGTGCAAGCTTCGTTAACAGCGTCTGAAGTTTTTAAAGAGAGAGGGTTATCGCTG
>Ga0310344_10002841_pt1 | contig 12992 bp, 14 predicted proteins | sample HC15DNA20200_MG_FD_203801 | JGI IMG/M metagenome (GOLD analysis project Ga0310344, IMG submission 203801) | Marine microbial communities from station ALOHA, North Pacific Subtropical Gyre - HC15-DNA-20-200_MG | ecosystem: Environmental > Aquatic > Marine > Oceanic | place: Pacific Ocean: North... | reverse complement strand
GCAATCATCTTATGACCATAAGAATTATCTCTATTCCAAGTATCTCCCCCTACATTTGATAAATGGGCATGAGTATCAATATGACCAGGAATAGCTAGGTTTCCTTTAAGATCTATTACAACCTCTGCTTTACTAGAGTCTGAGTGTTGTTTGACAGAATCTATTTTTCCTTTAGTAACTGAAAGGTCAAATAAACCATTTGTTTTATTATGTGGATCAACTACGTGAGCATTAGATAAAATTAAATCAACCATAACAGAAAAATATTGCCTTTTATTTGATCTTGCCTTTTACTTGGTCGGAAGCTAACATAGCTTGAGTCATTTGCTGAAGGATTTCATTCGAACCTCCTGCACCATACGGTATAAGTACTGCATTATTTTGACCGGTCGTACCAATATCTCTTAGAGCGTCAAAATATTGGACCATCATAACCATGTTCATCACATCCTGGGTTTTTACATCACTTCCTGTCACCTCCTTCAAATCTCCAATTGAAGCCTTAAATCCTTCGATGATTGCTGCCCGTTGCTCAGCTACACCTTTTCCTTGTAATTTTTTTGCCTCTGCATCTGCTTCTGCTGATTTTACTTGCCTGATTTTATCCGCTTCAGCTTCATTTTGGGCTGCAACCCTTAACCTTGCCGTAGCGTTTATTTTATTCATAGCATCCTTAACATCCGCAGCTGGTTCTATATCAGTAATTAATGATTTCACTATTGAATAACCAAAATCCTCCATCGATTCTGCTAGTTCACTTTTGACAATTTGCGCTAATTCATCTTTAGTTTCAAATACTTCATCTAAAGTTTTTTTTGGCACCTCTCCCCTAATCACATCCAAAACATAGGATGTGATCTGCAAATTTACATCTGTCAATCTGTAATGAGCCTCAAAGATTTTGTCTGTTATAGCTAAAAATTGAACAGAAACACCCAAATTTACGAAAACATTATCTTGTGTTTTCGTTTCTACAGGTACATCCAATTGACGTATACGTATAGATTCTTTACCAGCAACTCTTTCAATTATAGGTATCCTAAAATGTAATCCTGGACCAAGAGTTTTTTTAAATTTACCTAATCTTTCTACAACACCCATTTGTTGTTGAGGAATAATTTTTATACTTAAGACAAGTAGTACAATTACTACAATGGGTATAAATATTAAGCTATCCATATTATTTTCCTTCAACTATTTAATTATTATGATTTATTAAAATAGTTTCTCATAATAAAATATTAGATAGGTTGGCAAATTAATTCTATTTTAATTTTTATTGAACATCTGAGTTAGGTTACATATCAAAATAAATTTATGAAAAAATTAATAATTTATATGATTATACCTTTTTTATGTATCAGTAATAGTAATGTAATAAATGGTGAAGATATTGCTCCAGATGGGTTTAAAAATATTGCTATAGAAAATTCTGGACCTTATAAAACAATCTTGCAAATGAGTCCTCCAGAACCAATCTCTGGTCCAGTAAAATTTGCTCTGATAATTAATGAAGTTAATTCTAAGTCTCCTATTATCGATGCAAAAGTACAATTTTTCGCTGAACCAGAAAAAGGTGAAAAACAATATACTCCAGGATTAAATTCTCCCGAATTCAAAAATATTTATATAGGTATGTTAGAACTCGATAAACCTGGTCTCTGGACAATAGAAGCAATAATAAAATCTTCTATCGGTGAAGGAAATATTATAGTTCCTATAGAAATAAAAAAACGTTCTCGGGGAGATAATTTTATTGGGGGAAATATTCTTTTTGTAATAGTAACTATTATCTTTATTTCTATTCCATTATGGTTAAGAAGAGAATCAAAAAAAGCTTTAGCTAAAAAGAAAAACTAGCTAATTCTTCTGAAAACGTAAACAATGCTGGTAATCCACCAGTATGTAAAAAAATTACTGTTTCATTTTTATTGAAATTTTTTTTTCTAACTTGATCTATCAAAGCAGCCATTACTGTCCCAGTATAATTTGGATCGCAAATTATGGCATCTGTTTGTGCAGATAAATGTATTGCTTCGGCTACTTGCGAAGTCATTACACCATAACCCTCTCCAACATAATTATCTAAAATTTTCATATCCGTTTCATAAAATGTCATTGGAACATCTAAAAGATTTTGAATATCCTCATTATGACGAAAAATATAACCCTCCAAAGGCATATCATAATTTACAGTTACTCCGGTAAATTTCCAATCTAAACCTAAATTTTTTGAAGCAATAATTAAACCGCATAAAGAACGCCCTGCAACCCCAATTATATGAATGTTATTTAGTTGATTTTCTTCAATCTGATTTTTTAATTCTATCCCTGCTTCCACAAATCCTATCATCCCTACCAATTTTGGAAATAAATGATCTTCTAATAAATATACTTTATGTCCTTCTTTCTCATATTTTATTTTCAATTTTGTCGCATAATCGTGAGCATTAATAGATTGTTTTTCATCTAGCAAATGTAACTCTGAACCTAAAATTTTATCCAACAATAAATTCCCTTGAATTTTACGATTATAAGCATTTTTCAAAATTAGAATATATTTCAACTTTGTTTTATTTGCCGCAGCTGCAGTCATACGTGCATTATTTGAATGATAATCCATAATATTAATAACTGTGTCGTATCCTTCATTTTTAATTACTGGCATCTCAAATTCATAGTGGCGAGCCTTATTTCCGCCGTAAACCAGACCAGTCATATCTTCACGTTTAACCCATATTTTAGGACCATTTAAGGTTTTTGTTAAATTAGGCATTTCCTCTAAAGGAGTTGGGGTATGCGCAATTTTAATACGTGCAAATTTATCAATTTTCGATTGTAATTGTTTTACAGATAATTTTTTCTTGCTTATTTTATTAATCGACAATAGAACTAATAATCCTTTAGACTGCCATCTTCATAAATTAAAGGTGGTCTAACATATGCTTTTTTTGGATAATGTTTAAATGCTTCTTCATTTAGTTCAATACCAATACCAGGTTTATCTGGAATTAAAAGATACCCTCCTTCTTTCTTTAAAGGTTCTGTTACTAAATCGGCTTTAACACCTGAATCATCATCAACAGGATACTCCTGTACGGGGATATTATGTAATACAGCATCTATCTGAGCGCATGCTGCAGTTAACACACAACTTAATGGATTGTGTGGAACAACTGATGCATAAGATGCTTGTGCTAATGAACCAATTTTGATCATATTACTAATTCCTCCAACTAAAGAAGGATCTGGTCGTAAAAATGAAGCTCCATTATGATTTAATAATTCCCTAAATTGATAAATAGTATAAAGACGTTCACCCATAGCAATAGGAATTGGTTGACGCATAGCTACTTGTTCCCATGCATCCATGTTTTCAGGTTCAATAGGATCTTCAAAAAAATATAAATTATAATCAGATAATGCATTCCCTATCGCAATCGCCTCAGCAGGTGTCAATCTATTCACTACATCAATCATAATATCTATATCTGGTCCAACAGAGTCTCTAACTGCTTCTATCCGTTCTACAGCATGTCTTTGCATAGCAGTATAACTCATTTTCTCTAAACCAATACCTTCAGAAAAGGATCGGTTACCAAAACTACCAAAAGGATATAATCTAACTGCAGTAAATCCTTCTTCTACCCTAAGTTTAGCCTCATCACGTAAAGCATCTATATCCGTTGAGGATAAATGAGTATAAAGACGTACTTTTTTTCTTACTGGGCCACCTAAAAGTTCATACACTGGTTTCCCTAAAGACTTACCTTTAATATCCCATAGAGCAATATCCACGGCACCTAGCGCTGACATTACATCAGACCCACCTCTAAAAAGTTGACGTCTAAACATATGTTGCCAATTATCTTCTATTTTATTGGGATCTTTCCCCAATAAGTATTCTTTATGATACTCCACTCCAGCTCTCGCAACATAAGGTGTCCCACTTGTCCCTGATGCAGGATGTAATTCTCCAACACCAGATATTCCTTCATCAGTTTGAATTTTTACATAGTCATACCTGTCAGCAGACAAAACCTCAATAGATGTGATTTTCAAGATATACTCCCAACATTATTTTTATATAAATTATAATAAAACTTAAAACTCTTATATCATTTAAACTTCATGATTATAATTTATATAAAAAAACACGAGGAAGATTATGTCAATATCTGGAGAATGGTTTACACCAAAAACTCTGATATTTGAGAAAATTAATGTTCGCGGTTCCTCTGAATGGATCATGTTTTCTTTATCTGATTCAAATGGGATTACCGGATATGGCGAAGTAACTTCTTCTCAAAATGATAAATCTATAACCTCTATTATTGCAAAATTAGCTAATAACCTTCGTGATATTAAAATCACTTCCGATTATGATGTGATTAAATTCAATAATATATCTGAAAAAGATCTAGAAAAAAACTTTCTTCTAGCTACAGCTGTTAGTGGTCTACGTTCTTCTATAACTGATGCTTTATCTCGTCAAATAAATCTGCCTCTATTTTTATATTTAAGATTTCTTTTTAAAAAAAAGGAGATAAAAAAATCAAAAGTTAAACTTTATGCAAATATAAATCGTTCAATGCTTACAAACAAATATGGTAAAGCTGATCGTTCACCAGAAAATTTTGGGTCAATGGCAAAAAAAGCTAGAGATAAAGGTTTTAAGACAATTAAATGTGCACCTTTTGATGAATGTGACCCTCCATATATAAAAAAAAGTCTCCCACCTGAAACAGAACATGGATTAGAACGTATACGAGCGATAAAATCACAATTGGAATTAGATAACGAATTATATATAGACTGCCACGCTAGATTTGATGAAAATTCCGCCAGTTTTGTAGAAAACGAACTTTCAAATTTAGAAATCAATTGGTTTGAAGAACCAGTAAATCCATTAGAAAAAGTTGATTTTAGTAAAAAGTTACTTTTAAATTCATCAATTCCAATTGCTGGAGGTGAAAAAGGGTATGGATTAACACTATTCTCTAAAATGATAGACGAAAATATCGTAGATATAGTAATGCCAGATATAAAATACTGTGGAGGACCTGTCGAAGCATTTAAAATTGGTACTGAACTTGAAAACAAAAAAAAAGGTTCTGTATCGATGCATTGTCCATCTGGACCAATATCATTATTAGCAAGTGCACATACAACTTTGGCATTTGAATATAGTTTACCTTTAGAACATGCAGTGTTCGAAAACCACTGGAGAAATAAAATGTTGGAGCCTTTCGAAAAAATTAAAGATGGTTATTTTGAAATACCTGAAGGTAGTGGACTTGGAGCAAGAGTGGATCCATTAATTATTGAACTTTATGGTAAAAAATGGTCAGAATAACTAAAAATATATTCATAGTTTTTTTTATAAGTATGAATATTTTATTTTTCAGTTGCTCAACAAGCAATAATAGTAAATTATCTGAAAATATCATTCCAACTGAAAATATCGAAATCCATACAAATAATAATCTTAAAATTAACAACGAAGGAAATAATTCTAAACCTGTATTAATTGATTTTTATTCTGACACTTGACTAACATGTAAGGCATCGTTACCGGGAATAACGACTCTTAAAAGCCGTGTTGGAAATCATGCAAAATTTATCACTTACGACGTGAAAAACCCCGATTCAATTCCTATGTTAAAAAAATATAATGCTTCTTTAGTTCCCACATTTATAGTTTTGGATAAAAACGAAAAAATAGTATGGGAACAATTTGGTGGAATTTTTAACTCTGCAGAAGCACTAGATGCTTTATTTGATTGTTATACAGAAAAAGATTTAAATATAAATCCTTGTTAATTAAATTTGGGTATGATTAATGTAAACTTCTCTGAAGAGGTTATCTAAACAGAATAAAAATTAATATGTCTAAAATCAAAACAAAAGAAAGAGTAGCTTATTTCAATGGAAATATAGTTCCAGAATCTCAAGCAAAAATCCCATTCAGAGATAGGGGATTTAAATACGGTGATGCAGTATTTGATATGACAAGAACATTTAATCATAAAATTTTTAAACTAGAGGGTCATATCAACAGATTTTATAACTCTCTAAGATATGTACAAATAGATCCAGGATTAAATGAGAAAGAAATGGTTCAAAAAACTGAAGAAGTTTTGGAAGCTAATTTACATTTGCTTAAATCTGATGATGATTTTTGGGTAGGACAGAGAGTATCAAGAGGTATTGATTTGGTAGGTGGAGATATGTGGGACACTGATGGGGGCCCGACTGTAATTATCGAATGCATGCCATTACCATTAAAACCAAGAGCTCGATTATATAGAGATGGAATAGATATAATGGTTCCATCAACCAGAAGAATCCCTCCTGAATCTTTAAGTCCAAGAGCAAAATCTCACAATTATTTAAATTTAGTTATGGCTGATTTGGAAGTAAAATCACAAGATCCTGAAGCTTGGGCAATTTTATTAGATACAAGAGGCTTCCTTAGTGAAGGAATAGGATCTAATATCTTTACAATTAAAAATGACGTCATTTATACTCCTAAAGAACAATATGTTTTAGGTGGAATATCACGGGAAACTGCAATTGAATTGGCTGATAATTTAGGATTAAAAGTCATAGAAAAAGATATAGATCTTTTTGACGCTTATACAGCAGATGAAATTTTCTTAACATCAACATCGTTATGTATTTGTGGAGTCAGATCAATTCAAGGAAGAAATTTACTTTCTAATGGGGCTGCTGCTGGTCCTATTACAAAAGCCCTTATGAATGCATACGTTGATTTAGTCGAATTTGATTGGATTAATCAATATTTAAAAAGATTAGAAAATAGTTAAAAATAATTTTTGGATTAGGTAATTAATTTGTATATACCAGTTAAGGGTACTTGGGAACGTCTAAATCCTTCGGAAGTTAATATAAATCCCACTATAACAAAAAAAGTAGAAGCCTTTGCAAAAAAGTTTGATTGTGGATTCCCAACTAATTTAAATGATGTCGACGTTTCAGATGATCCTCCAGAATGGGCAGGGAAAATTGGTCCTATGAAAGATAGAGGTATACCAAGCGGATTAATTATAAAAGATGGTTATATTATTTCTGAATGGGGTAATCCTGAACGAACAGATATGATCTTTAGCGTAACTAAGAGTTTTCTACCATTAATAGCTGGAATTGCTTATGATAATGGGTTAATTAAGAGTGTGGATGAAAAATTAATTGATGTAGAGAAAAAAATTGATCTTAAAATGTTCGATGGCAAAAATTTGGATGGGTATAATTCTGAACAAAACAAACATATTACTTGGAAACATTTATTGCAACAAACTAGTGATTGGAAAGGAACTCTTTTTTCCAAATCCGATCTAGTTGATTGGAACCGTAATGTCCCCGGCATGACAACAATTAGATCAAACAGAATGCCCCCTGGAAAACATTGGGAATATAATGATGTACGGGTGAATAGGTTATCTCTTTCTATATTATGTTTGTTCAAAAAATCACTCCCTAAAATTTTAAAAGATAGAATATTGGATCCTATTGGCGCAAGTGATACTTGGGTGTGGCATGGATATGAAAAACATTCTAATATTCTTATAAATAATGAACTTTTCACCTCCGTACCAGGTGGAGGACACTGGGGTGGTGGTATATGGATGAATTCATATGATTTAGCTAGATTTGGATTACTTATGCTTAATCGAGGTGACTGGAAAGGTAAAACCATTATTTCATCTAACTGGATCAATAAAATGTTAAGTCCAAGTGTTATTAAACCAAATTATGGATTCTTAATTAGAATAAATACACATAACAATATATTTGGTAAATATACTTCAGAAAAATCATTTATTGCCGCAGGTGCTGGTGGTAATGCTGTTTTTGTAGACCCTAATAGAAAAATTATTATTGTTACTAGATGGTGTAAAAATCCAAAAGATATAATTGAATTATTTATAAAATCTCTAAATGGAAAATAAATATAAAAAAAAATCTACTTTTCCAAAAACAATAAATGACAAGAGAAAACCACTTTCTATTAAATCAGGTTCATTTGCACTTTTTTTATCTACAATTTGGTCTGGAAATCCTGTAGCAACTAAAGCAGGATTGTTGGATTGTGAACCATTACGATATGGTTATCTAAGATTTTTTCTTGGAGGCATAATAAATCTTTCTTGGGCAATAGCTACAAGAAAATCATTCAAGCTTAAAATGAATGAAATTAAACCTTTGTTTTTACTTGGATTACTTTTTACGGCTCAGATAGCATTTCTGAATTTTGGACAAGATTTTACTACCGCAGGTCATGGGGCTATAATGATCTCAACATTTCCATTGTGGACATCTATATTTGCTCATATTTTTGTCCCAAATGACAAATTGTCAAAAATCAGATTAATTGGGACATTTATAGCTTATTCAGGTGTTGTAATAGTGTTTTCCAGAGCACTATTTGATACCTCAAATATGAATACTATTTTTATTGGTGATTTTTTTTTGATAATTTCAGCCATCTTACTAGGGTTACGTCAAATCTATATTTCTCAGCTTGGGCAGATTATTTCGCAGCATAAATTATTAATCGCTCAAAGTGTTTTTGGAATAATATTTTTTGTAATTGGAAGTATAGTTTTTGAAAATAGTGAAAAGTTTTTTCTATCAACACAGTTAATTGTTTCTTTGTTTTATACAGGAATTATTATTGCAGGATTAGCTTTTATCGGCCAAACTTGGCTATTAAAAAACTACCTCCCTTCAAGAGTAACAATTCTTTCATTAAGCCAACCTATTTTTGGAATATTTTTTAGTTGGATTATCCTGGGAGAATCAATTGGTTTCGAACTTTATTTAGGTGCAATATTAGTGTTTTTTGGTTCATTCCTTGCTCAAAAAAATGATAAAACAAATTAGTACCGTATTCTTAGATGAAGACATAATAAAAAAACGTCCATATGATAGTAAACAGGATAGATATATAGGATCGTGAAGTGCTGAAGACAACTCTCCTAATGATGTTTAATGAATAATTTAAACCCTTTCTTAATCAAAACAGATAATATAATTACAGGTTTTAAGAATGAAAAACCTAACCCCTATTATATTTTCATTGAAGAAGGAAAAATTAAAGAAATTGGACTACAATCTGAAATTAGAGATTCATTAAAACAATTTAGATCTTTTAATTACCCAAACTGTACAGCATTACCAGGATTAGTAGACGGACACACTCATATGATTGCTCCAGGTGATGGAACAGGGGGTGATGATATTGCAAAAGAAACAGATGAAACTTTGCTTATCAGAGCCGTTAACAATGCCAAAATATTTCTTGACTCCGGTGTAACGGCAGCAAGGGAAAATGGTGCGAAAAATGATATCGGGTTTATTTTAAAAAAGGCAATAAACGATAGAATTGCTGAAGGACCAAAAATGATAGTATGTGGAAGACCTATTACTATTACCGCCGGTCATATGGGATACTTTGGGTCTCCTGCTGACGGAATAACACAAATAAAAAAAGAGGTTAGAAAATTAATCAAAGAAGGAGCAGATTTTATAAAAATAGCTGCTACCGGAGGATCCACTGTTACTTCTAACCCATTAAATCCCTCATTTTCTGTACTAGAACTTAAAACTATTTCAGAGGAAGCTCATAGAGTAAATAAATTAACAGCTGCCCATTGTACTTCAAATAAAGGAATCCAGTTTGCTCTTGAAGCAAAAATTGACATGATAATTCATTGCGTATTTGATGATGAAAACGGTAATTTTCACTATCAAGAAGATTTAGTTGAAAAAATACTCAAAAATAATTCTTGGGTTAATCCAACACTACAAATTAGTATTTTTGGATTAGAACATTTGAAAGATAAAATGAAAAAGAGTAGCGAAACTTCTAAAGAACAAAAATCTATGTTGGATAAAATGAAAATATCTGTAGAAAACAGAATAAAAACTGTAAATAAACTTACAAAATCAGGAGTGAAAATTATGGCTGGATCCGATTCTCCTTGGGGGTCATATCCACCTGGTCAATTTTATAAAGAAATTGAAGCTTTACAAAAGGCTGGAATGTCAAATTATGAAGCAATACTTGCAGGAACAAAATACTCTGCTCAATCGATCGGTTTAGGTGAGCAATCTGGTGTTCTTGAGATAGGTAGAAATGCTGATATTTTAATAGTCAAAGGTAATCCACTAATAAAAATTTCCGATCTTTCAAATCCTATCCAAGTTTACAAAAAAGGAATAAAACAAAAAAATGAATTATAAAGGATTTTTATTTGATCTCGATGATACTTTAATCGATAGAAAAAATGCTTATGAATATATGTATAAAATCTTCTATGATTCTCATAAGGAGATTAATTCCTCATTAACATGGGAATCTGCTAAGGAATTTTTTTGGAGTTTATCTCCAAATGGTGCAGCTGACCAAAAAAAATCCATAGCTGCTATTAATAAAAAATGGCCCTCTATTCCCAATGATCCTGTCGAACACAAACGATTTTACTTTGAAACAATGATTAATGGATTAAACGCTTTACCAAATTCTTACAAATTTATAAAAAAAATCAGTTCATTAAATATTAAGTGGGGAATAGTTACTAATGGTGATCATTATCAATTTAAAAAAATCGAAAAAGTAGGATGGGAAAAGATAATACCTTTTTTATTAGCTTCAGATATTTATGGTTCAAAAAAACCAGAACCGGAAATTTATCACGAAGCAGTTAGACTATTAGATATTGAAATAAATAAATATGATTATTCAAAAATTCTTTTCGTAGGAGATAATCCATATACAGATATATTAGGTGCTCATAAAGTAGGAATGAAAACTGCTTGGATTAAAATGGATAGAGATTATCCAAAAGATGCACCTTATCCTGACATTATAATTAACGATGTAGAAGAATTATTAGATTTAATGTAGATTAAACTAATTATGATAGCTTATATCTTCTAAAACCTTCTGCATAATCAGCTCCAATGGTTTCACCTAACTCTGAACGTCTATGTTTCATCCATTTTGAAGCTTCATCAGGATTCTTTACTTGACTAACATGAGAATGTAAAGATTTAACAGATTTTTCCACATCTTCTTTAGATATCGGATACCAATAATTGGAATTTTCTCCAAACATCATAATCCATACTTCTTTAACTTTATGTGTATCGTAACCTTCTGAAATTAATTCAGGAAATGTGAGATGATCTCTTGCTGCGGGAAAAACAGCAGATAATGCAGCCTCTCCTGCAGCAAAATGATCTGGGTGACCTAAATAATTTGATGTCATTAAATCTCTTTTAGGATTAGTAGTGATTAAAAGATCTGGTTTCCAACGTCTTATTTCTCTAGATATATCTCTTCTTAAATCCAAGGTAGGTTCTAAATATCCATCAGGATGGTTAAGAAAAATCACATCTTTTAAACCCAAAATTTCTCCTGCTTTAATTTGTTCATTCTTTCTTATCTCTGATAATTTATACCCATCTATTGATCTATCTTCCGTCCCTTTTGACCCATCAGTACATAATACATACACTACTTCAACTCCTTCTCGACATAATCTTGCCACCGAACCTGAACAACCCCATTCAGCATCATCAGGATGGGCAACTATTACCATTGCTTTTTTTATCATATTTTCTTTTTGATCATCCATATCTAAAATTATTTAATCTTACAAATTAAATTTTAAGATGATTTGAAATTAAAGAAACACAATACACGATCTTTTACAGATTGATTCCGATGAAAAACACCTCCATGAGAGTCATCTAAAACAGGAAAAAAAGTTGAGGAACTCAGTAATTTTGAAAATTGTTGAGTTGGTTTGAAAATAGGATCATTTGTTCCACATAAAATCAACGCCGGTATATGGTTTTGATTTAGAGAATTCTGACATCCTTCCCACGAAAATAATGCTTTAGTACTAAGTGATAATGCTTTTGGATCATTTATTGGTCTATCAGGATTATTTATTCCAAGTGCACGTTCCAAAGTTTGGATTCTATTGGAATTTATAAATTTCAATCTCCTTTTAAATTGTTCTATATATTGTGAAGGTGGAAAACCATGCATCGCAATAACAACAACTTTATCTAAATTTTCTTTGTAAGAAGACATAAGTTGATATCCAATTCGACCGCCCATAGAGAAGCCTAAAAAAGAAAATTTGCTCCAACCAAACTTATACGCTAATTCCATTACTAATTCGGTGCGAGCTTGAACAGTGTATTCCTGAATATCTAAAGGTTTTACAGAGTTTCCATGCCCAATTGCATCAAAAATCAAACAAGTAAAATTTTTAGATAATTCATGTATCCAACCAGATTTTATCCAATCTTTTCCCCACATAGAAAAACCATGATGTAAAATAATTACAGGACCATTACCTGATATTTCATAATAAATTTTTTTATTATCAATACTAATGAAAGGCATAAAAATAATGATTTATAAAAAACTGAAAACTTAATTCGTTATTAAAATTGTTCCTTGTTAAAAACTAAAAGAAAAGACAAATATCATGAAAAAAGCTTTAATTTCAATAATAATGGGTAGTAAATCTGATCTAGAAACTATGAAAAATGCATCTGAAGTATTAGATGAATTAAAAGTACCTTATGAAATAAAAATAGTTTCAGCGCATAGGACACCAGATTTAATGTTTCAATTTGCAGAAAATGCTAAAGAACGAGGCATTAAAGTGATTATTGCCGGAGCTGGAGGGGCTGCGCATCTCCCCGGAATGACTGCATCCAAAACAATTTTACCAGTGATAGGAGTTCCTGTTAAAAGTTCATCTTTAAATGGTCTAGATTCACTACTATCCATAGTTCAAATGCCAAAAGGTGTACCTGTGGCTACAGTTGCAATTGGAGAAAATGGAAGTTCAAACGCTGCATTATTAGCTGCACAAATTTTAGGATTAAACGATCTTGAATTACAAGAGAGGATCTATAAAAGAAGAAAAAAGATTTCTGAG
>Ga0310344_10002840_pt1 | contig 12992 bp, 9 predicted proteins | sample HC15DNA20200_MG_FD_203801 | JGI IMG/M metagenome (GOLD analysis project Ga0310344, IMG submission 203801) | Marine microbial communities from station ALOHA, North Pacific Subtropical Gyre - HC15-DNA-20-200_MG | ecosystem: Environmental > Aquatic > Marine > Oceanic | place: Pacific Ocean: North... | reverse complement strand
CGACGCCGAACGGCCGTAAGGTCGCCATCATGCTCGAGGAGGTTGGAGTACCGTATAACGCCATACCTATCGATATCGGACAGGACGAGCAGCATACATCGGAGTTTTTGAAGATCAGCCCGAATAATAAGATTCCGGCAATCGTAGATCACGATAACGGTATGAGTCTCATGGAGTCCGGCGCGATTCTGATGTACCTCGCGGAGAAGACCGGACAATTGATGCCATCCTCGGGGGAAGCCAAATGGCAAGTGACCGAGTGGCTCATGATGCAGATGGGTTCGGTAGGTCCGATGCTTGGGCAGACGCATCATTTTGCATTTTATAACCCAGGTAAATCTGCGTATGCGGAAGAGCGCTACCTGAAAGAGAATGCTCGAATCTATGGCGTTCTCGATAAACGTCTTGGTGAAGGCCAGTATCTGGCGGGGGACTACTCTATTGCCGATATCGCAACCTGGCCATGGATTGCACGTCACCCACGGCAGCAGATGAGTTTGTTCGAATACCCGAATCTGCTGCGCTGGTATCTTGAGATTGCTGCTAGGCCAGCAGTACAACGTGGCTATATTGTTCCGAAGCACGTTGAGGATATTCCAGTACCGGAAAAGTAACGCTAGCTATCGTGCTGCTATAAGATCGGGTAGAGCATCCCGCAAAGCGCGTATATGGTCGGGCGTGGTTCCACAGCAACCGCCGAGTAGGCGCGCCCCCTGGGCTACCCATTGTGTCGCTTGTTCAGCGAGCTGTATAGGTGTCATTAGATTAGTGAAGTTCCAGTTCGGCGCAGAAAAATCTCCGAGTTCTGGGTAAACCCCGATTGGGCCCGACCAGTTCGACTTAACCTCGAGTAGGGCTGGTCCAGTGGCTTTGGGGTGTGTATGCATGATGTTCACCACGTCGATATTAAGCGGGAGTAGCGCGTCTAGTGGTTCGGAAAGAGGGGTATTCGGGAAATCGAAGCCGACCAGTGTGTCGCTGTCGTTTGCGAACTGGCAGCTCACGCCGAGCCATATTGGTAGCCCTACTGTACAGGCAGCCTCAACGGCCATAAGAGCGTGATAGGTATCCTCCATCATTTCAAGTGCGATCAAGTCGACGCCGCCTTCGGCAAGAACTTCGGTTAGTTCCCGATAGGCATCGCGCTCTGTCTGTTCGTCGGGGTAGGCCGAGATATCGAATCTAGGGGGTAGGCAGGAAATCGAGCCCGCAATCGCGACCGAATCCTGCGCGACGAGGTCGCGTGCTTCAAGAGCGGCTTCAATGGCCATGGAGTTAATTTTGTGAAACTCGTCGCCTGCACCAGCTGCCTCAAGCACGAAACGGCTACTGCCGAACGTGTTTGTTGTGATGATCTCGGCGCCGGCACGAATGTAGTCCGCGTGTATCTGTCTCAGGAGCCCTTTGTGTGTAGAGGCAGCAACACCGCTCCAGGCACCTTTGTCCATTGCGATACCGCGGCGCTGAAGCTCGCTGCCGGTACCACCATCCAGAATGATTATGTCGTCGTCACGTAAACGGTTCTGCCAGTTTGTCTCCATAATTTTATATTACCGTAATGAATTGCTAAGACTCGGTAAGCGTTTCTCAAAAAACCTTGTATAGTCGCTGCGGTTGAGTCTGAGTAGTCTGTTTTCGGGATCGTTGTCTAATCGCGATGCGCTATCGAAGATTCGTGACAAGTCGATCCATTTGTCCGTTGAGTTAAGAAACAGTAAAAGCTCTGCAATCGTGCGGCGAGAGGGGTTAGAATAGGCCCCGCTCAAACGTCCTGTTTTAAACTAAACTAGTGGTCACCGATAGAATGTGACACGGGAGTAAACCCATGAAAAATAATGTTTTTATCATCTTTCAGCTGGTTTTTTTTAGTTTGATGTTTGGGATGAGTGCTGGGAATACGCAGGAGTTAGACGGGGAGGCAACAACGCGTTTTGAACCAGTTGCCGGTGATGTGCGTCGACCTGATTTCACGTTGACTGATATGGAGGGTGTTTCCCGCACGATGGACGAATGGGACGGTAAGATCTTGCTCGTCGACTTCTGGGCAAGCTGGTGCATCCCCTGCCGTCACGAGATGCCTACCTTTAACGCGCTTCGAGAGAAATATGCTGATCAGGGATTTGAGGTTCTTGGCATTGCGGCGGACGACTTCGAGAAAGTTGAAGAATTTCTCGAAGAAGTTCAGGTTGATTTCCCCATCATTTACGGTGAGATGTTCGACGTGATGGATCTCAGTGCAGAGTACGGTAATTCGTTCGGGGGTCTTCCATTTAGCACCTTTGTTGATCGCGCCGGTAACATGCGCTACGTTCAGAAACCCGGCGAGGTGTCTTTTGAAGAAGCCGAGGAAGTCCTTCTGCGTTTACTAAATTAGCCCGTAGTTGCTGCCGCGCTTCTAAAGCGTCGGTGGCAGGTTCGCTAGTCTATACTCTTATCTTATGAGTGATTTACAGGCTAGCTTGACTGATGGGATCGCTAGTCGATCTCAGCCCGAGCTACTAGTCGGTTTGAATGCAGTGATTTTCGCTGTCACGCGCGATCAGCCGCGTGTGCTTACAGTTGGTCCTCAGTCGGCAAGTTTGGGTGATACTTCCGACAAATTTACTACGACCTCTCGAGCTCTACCTTTCGGTCCTTTTAACCGCGAGTATGATCGGACGCTCGAACTATGTATGCGCGATACTGTTCGCAAACAGACAGGTTTTGAGCTCGGTTACCTGGAGCAGCTCTATACATTCGCGGACAAGGGACGCGATCCGAGGGAAGGTTCGGGTGGTAGCCGCGTACTATCCGTTGCCTATTTAGCGCTGTTGCAGGAAGGTGCGGTTGCTGGGGCCGAAGATGCAACTTGGGAAGACTGTTACGGTTTTTTCCCCTGGGAAGACTGGCGTGATGGAAAACCGGCGCTGATGGCTGAGATCGAGGAGGTATTACTCCAATGGTCGGCCGCCGAAGAGCAGAGATCCCCGGGATCTGGGACGCGGGAACGAATCGAAATCTGTTTCGGTTTGGGTAACGGTGGTTGGGATGCTTACAAAGTTCTCGAGCGTTACGAACTACTCTACGAGGCAAGACTCGTTGACGAGTACTGGCTCGATCGCAGACTGGCGCCAACGCACTCGTTGACTGGGCGGCTAGGACGACCAATGGCTTTCGATCATCGCCGAATCCTCGCTACTGGGTTGGGTCGTGTAAGGGGGAAATTGCGTTATCGTCCCGTCGCGTTCGAACTAATTCCAGAAACGTTCACGTTACTAAAATTACAACACGCCGTGGAGGCAATCGCCGGCCTCCGGATGCATAAGCAGAATTTTCGCAGGCTTGTAGAGCGCAGTGGCTTGGTTGAGGGTACGGGGATACGTGAGGATAAGACGGGCGGCCGGCCGGCTGAGCTGTTCTGCTTTCGGCGTGCGGTGTTGCGTGAGCGTCGGGCGCCTGGTGTTGCCTCCCTGCGCTCGCCACGTCCAACTTAGGGGCCCGTCTCTAGGGTGGCTGTGTTATACTTTTAGTTCACTTATACTCATTTTGAGCACAATAAAAAGTCATGATGAGCACGCACCTCGAATACACCCCCGAAGTTGAGAAAGCAACACAGGGTATTTACAACCTTGTCCGCGACGTTATTCCTGCCATTGAATGGCCGGTGCATGCACCGTACGTAGCGCTGATCAATGAACTTAAGGTCGAGCGCAACGCTATCTTGCTAGCCCATAATTACCAAACGCCGGAAATTTACCATGGTGTTGCTGATTATACAGGCGATTCCCTCGGCTTGGCCGCGAAGGCAACCCAGACCGATGCTGAGATTATCGTGTTATGCGGTGTTCATTTCATGGCGGAGACGGCGAAGATTCTTAATCCGGAGAAGACTGTATTAATTCCTGATGTAGAGGCGGGTTGTTCCCTTGCCGCCTCGATTACTGGTGCGGACGTGAGGTTATTGAAGGAACGTTATCCTGGCGTACCCGTCGTGTCGTATGTGAATACGAGCGCTGATGTTAAGGCCGAAACCGATGTCTGTTGCACTTCAGGGAACGCTGTTCAGGTTGTCGAATCATTGGGTGCCAGTCGCGTCATCTTTTTACCTGACGGTTACCTTGGCCGTTATGTGGCTAATCAGACTGACGTAGAAATTATCCTCTGGGAGGGTAGTTGCGAAGTTCATGAACGATTTACGGCGGCTGAGCTTCGCGGTTACCGTAAGACAGCACCTGATATTCAGGTAATCGCGCACCCCGAATGTCCGCCCGACGTGCTGGACGAGGCTGATTTCGTCGGTTCGACTTCTGGGATGATTGACTTTGTGGACAGGGAGCGCCCGCAGCGTGTAGTCATGATTACAGAATGTTCCATGAGCGATAATGTTGCCGTAGAGTTTCCCGACGTTGATTTTATCCGGCCCTGTAATCTCTGTCCGCATATGAAACGAATCACGTTGCCAAAAATTCTTCACTCACTGCAGACGCTGGAACACGAGGTCCTCGTCAATCCCGGTATGGCAAGGAAGGCGTATGGTGCAGTAAAGAGGATGCTGGAAATTTCTTAAAGTTAGAGTTGGGGCAATGATGGCCAGTCAAGTCGATAGCTCAGTTCTTATCATCGGCGGTGGAATTGCGGGGTTGAGTACGGCTCTGCGTCTGGCAGATGAGGGGCATAAGGTCCTAGTGCTGAGTAAAACCCGGCTCTCCGACACGGCGAGTTTTCAGGCGCAGGGTGGTATTGCTGCGGTAGTGGCGCCAGAGGATTCACATAGCTCGCATCATTCGGATACGCTTATTGCCGGCGCGGGACTCTGTCATTCGGAAACGGTTGCTCGGGTAGTAGAGCAGGGTGCCGATTGCATCCGCTGGTTGCAGAATCACGGCGTAGAATTCACGCGTACCGATAGTGGTAGTGAGCTTCACCTCACGCGGGAGGGGGGGCATAGTCAGCGTCGAGTAGTGCACTCAGACGATGCGACCGGGATCGCGGTGATGGGGGTTCTAGTCGATCGCGTTCGCCAGAATATGGCGATTCAGCTTCTAGAAAATTGCTTCGTCGTTAGTCTCGTCACCTCCAGAGAGCTCGGTTTTGCAGGTCCGAATCGATGTGTAGGCGTTCGCATGCTGGATAGTTTTACCGGCGTCGTAGAGACGATTTGGTCAAACGCTATTGTGCTAGCAACGGGTGGCGCTTCCGGCCTCTATGAACATTCGACGAATGCGTCGACTGGGGATGGTATTGCAATGGCCTGGCGAGCGGGATGTTCAATCGCCAACATGGAGTTCGTGCAGTTTCATCCGACTTGCTTGTATCAACCGACGGCGCGGAAGGCGCTAATCAGTGAGGCGGTGAGAGGGGAGGGTGGAAAACTACTACTGCCAGACGGTAGCCGCTTTATGCAACGATACGATTCGAGGGGCGAACTAGCACCACGTGATATCGTCTCGCGTGCTATCGTGAACGAGTTGACCGAGAAGAGTCTCGAGTGCGTGTATCTCGATATCAGTCACCAGCGTGCCGATTTAATCGCCGAGAGATTCCCAAATATCCGCGAGATCTGTGCCGAACATGAGATCGATATGGCGAAGGAGCCGATTCCCGTAGTGCCAGCGGCGCACTATACCTGCGGTGGGATAGTCACAGACGAGCATGGTCAGACAGATATCCAGCAGCTTTATGCACTCGGCGAGTGCAGCTTCACAGGACTACATGGTGCCAACCGGCTAGCGAGTAACTCGTTGTTAGAGGCATTGGCATTTGCGAAGACAGTTAGTGGAAGCATCTCGCAACAGTTGAACAATAGGTTGCCGTTGCCCTGCACGATTGAAGTTCGTGACTACGGAGAATTACGGTCTCATTCGTCGCTAGAAAAGCAAGCAAAGCGATTACGTAGGCTGATGTGGGAAAACGTTGGTATTGTAAGGTCGGGAGCGGGTTTGGCGAGAGCTGAAAAACGGCTTCAGGAGTTGGAGCAATGGCTCGACAACGAGTGGGAGGATGGTCGGGCGCGTTCCGACGTGCTCGAGTTCCGCAATCTCGTCACCGTTGCGCAGCTAATCACGAAAAGTGCTCTGCAACGGCGCGAGAGCCGCGGCCTTCATTTTAATCAAGATTATCCTAATATGCACAACGATCCGCGAGACACCGCGCTTCTCCCCGACTAGCTACGTCAATAATCGAACGACATAGGATCGACGGTTCGGGCACGTGAATTTACATTTTCTTTAATGGGTGATTTTCCGTGCTCCGTAATTATCGTATGCGTTTATTTATTGGTCATAGCCAGTAAAGCCCTCGCTCGTTTGACTACTGGCACGTCGATCACCTTGCCATCAAGCGATGTAGATCCGCGTCCAGTAACCTCCGCCTCGTCGAAGGCAGCGATAACTTTGCGTGCGTAGGCGATTTCCTTTTCGCTAGGCGAAAACATTTCGTTGATGGTGTCGATCTGAGCAGGGTGAATTGCGAATCTACCCTTGAAACCGAATTGCTTAGACTGGACACAATTCTTCCGGAGACCGTCATCGTCTTTGAAACGAAAATAGGGGGTATCTAGAGCGATCACGCGTGCGGCGCGTGCGGCAACGCACAACACGTTTCTCCCATACGCGACCTCGGATTCGGCGTCGAGACGCTCAATACCCATATCATGCGTATAGTCCTCGGCACCGAACGCAACGCCGATAATCCGCCGGCTAGAGGCACAGATTTCGTAGCATTTTACGAGTGCGCGAGCGCTCTCGAGCCATGGAATTAGGGATATGCTCCCCACCGTTAAATCGTTTGCACGCTCCAGTTTCGCCAGTAGGTCGGAAACATTTTCTATGTCCTGAGGTCCTTCTATCTTTCCTATAGAGATACCTTTTATATGCGGTCCGACAACGGCGGTAAGATCTTGCTCGGTCCATCCCGTATCGATTGAATTGACTCGTGGCAGGATAGGTATGCCGGTCTGTGCAAGTTTTGGTAGAAAAGACTGAATTGTCGCACGGGCGGTATCCTTTTCCCCATCCGGAACGGAATCCTCCATATCCGGAACAAATATGTCAGGCAAGTAGCTCGAGGCTTTCTCTAGCATATTTTTCTTGTTTCCGGGAACGAAGAGTAGGCTCCTTATGGTTTTCATATTCGTCTCCACGCTGCTGGCACGTTTTTAGAGTAAGCCAGCTCCACGAGCCCATTGATATTTCGCGCCAAGAATAGCGACGGGCAGTTCCGTCGTGTAGGGGCATGCGACGATACCTCGTTCGTAAAGATATTCTGAAGCTTCTTCTACTTCTGTATCGCCCACGAGAGAGGCGACGATAGGCTTATTGATACCTTTATCGCGCGCCTCCTGTACGACACGTGCGCAGAGCTCTGCAAAGACCATCGGAGGGGTGACGATCGTGTGCCAGTAACCGAGTATCAACGAGTGAATACGGTCGTCCTCGAGACCGAGGCGAATCGTTTTCTCGTAAGTAATCGGTGGTTCGCCTCCCGTGATGTCCACGGGGTTCCCCGAGGCGCCGAACGGCGGAATAAATTTCTTAAACGCGACGTCTAGATCTTCGGGGAACGACATCAGCGACATACCGTTGTCCACGATCGCATCCGACAACAGCACGCCCGAGCCGCCAGCGCCCGTAATGATGACGATTTCCTCGCCCTTTGGAGTCGGTAGGATTGGCAGCCCACGTGCAAACTGCAGTAAATCGTTGAGGTTATAGGCTCGAATAACGCCGCTTGCTCTTAGAATATCGTCGTAGATTTTGTCGTTTCCAGCAAGCGCGCCTGTGTGTGATGCAGCTGCCCGAGCCCCTATCTGCGTGCGGCCGGCCTTGAGCATCACTACGGGTTTCTTCTTCGAAACGCGTTCGGCAACCTCAGAAAAACTCCGTCCGTCCTTCAGGTCTTCGGCATGCATTGCGATGACGTCGGTATTCTCGTCTTGTTCGAAGTAAGTCAACAGATCGTCTTCATCAAGATCAGATTTATTCCCAAGGCCTACAATTGCGGAGACGCCCATTTTGGTTGATCGGCTGAAGCCGATGATCGACATACCTACACCACCGCTCTGCGATGACAGTGCAGCTTTACCTTTGACGTCATAAGGTGTGCAGAAAGTCGCGCAGAGATTCGATGGTGTGTAGTAGAAACCGTAGATATTCGGGCCCATTATGCGGACGTCATTTTCACGGGCTGCGGCAACCAACTCTTCCTGTAACTCGTGCTCTCCGACCTCAGCGAAGCCCGATGGAATCATGATAGCACCGGGAATCCCTTTCTCGCCGACTTCTTTCATTGCGGAGACACAGAATTTAGCTGGCACAGCAAAGACCGCGACGTCAATATCTTCGGGTATGTCCCCGACACTCTTGTAGGCTTTTTTTCCTAGAATCTCGTCAGCTTTCGGGTTGATTGGATAGAGCTCACCCTCGTAGCCACCGTTAATAATGTTCTTCATCACGGAATTACCTATTTTGCCTTCGCTATCGGAAGCGCCTATCACGGCGACGGCTGAGGGCTTCATGATGCGGTTCATGGCAGATATGATCGCGTCCTGAGTCGGGCGATAGATTTCCTTGGGTGGCGAGAAATCGACCGTGATCAATGCGTCGACCGCAGTCGCGCCGCTCGCGTTTGCCAGGATCGGATTGAGATCGATTTCCTGAATACTGGGGAAGTCGCTGATGAGCTTGGAGACACTGACGATAATGCGCGTTAATGCGTCGCGGTTCACTGCTTCGGTGCCGCGGACGCCGCGAAGTACCTCTGTTGCTTGGATGCCGTCGAGCATAGAGTTAGCGTCTTCTGTAGTGGCCGGCGCTAGCCTGAACGTCACGTCTTTGAGGACCTCGACGAGAATACCACCAAGTCCGAATGCGACGAGTTTACCGAAGCTCGGATCCGTGACCGCGCCGACAATTACTTCCTGATCGCTTTTGTCGAGCATCTGTTGAACCTGCAAACCGACAACATCGGCATCAGGGGCATAGGACTGGACGCTTTCGATGATCGAGTTATATCCCGTGGTGACCTCGGCCGCGTCGCGGAGTCCGACTAAAACGCCACCAGCTTCTGTCTTGTGTTGAATATCAGCGGAAACGATCTTCATGGCTACCGGATAACCTATTCCGTTTGCGATCATTACCGCGTCTTCAGGAGAGTTCGCAATTCCTTCTTCGGGCAAGGGAATGCCATAAGCCTCGCATACCGTCTTGCATTCTGGTGCCGTAAGTGTAGACCGACCATCGGCCTTTACTTGATCTAATACAGCGCGGACATTGTCTTGCCGAATAGGCATTTTATTTCTCCTTAATGATTAGCAGCTTTTTTCTTACTTACGGCGTGGTGGCCGAGAAAAAGCACCCGCTTCTTTTAGACTATTAATTTCCTTGGCTTCATAACCTAGAACATCGCTTAAAATCTCATCAGTATGTTCACCCAATAACGGCGATCTGGTTACCTCTACGGGGGAATCAGAGAGTTTAATTGGGCAGCCTAGGTTGTGCCATTTGCCGCGCTCGGGATGATCGAGTTCAACATACATTTCACGTAGTTTGACGTGATCGTCGTTGGCTAAGTCTGTCGTGCTCATAATGGGGCCACACGGAACATCAATCTCATTCAAGATTTCCATTAGTTCGCGTTTTGTATGGTGGCGTGCAAAGTCTGTCAAGAGATCCCACATTGCGCCTTGGTTTTCTCGGCGGTTTTCGATTTTTTCGAATCGTGGGTCATGGGCTAAATCCTGCCCCCCGACTCTATCCGCTAATGCCTTCCAGACGTGTTCCTGGACAACTATGTAAAGATAGTCGTTTGGACCTCCGGGTTTACATTGAATGGCATTTCCTAACTGGCCACCGCCTGAATCGTTACCGGCACGAGGTGTAAAGTCTTCAAAATCCTGATGCCAGTATTCGGCTAGTGGCCCACGCGTGAGGCGTTGATGATCGCGCCATTTCACTCGTGTCAAATTCATGACGCAGTCCATCATTGCGCATTCCACATACTGACCACGCCCAGTTCGCTCCCGCTGAAGAAGTGCGGCGAGAATTCCAGCCATCAAGTGCACACCAGTTCCCGAGTCACCAATTTGGGCGCCAGTTACCACAGGGGGGCCATCAAAAAGTCCGGATGTGCTCATTGCTCCACCCATGGCTTGTGCAACATTCTCATATGCTTTAAAGGCTGCATATGGACCCTCAGAACCAAACCCCTTAATTGAGGCCATCACGATGCGAGGATTGATTTTTTCGACTTTTTCCCAACCAAAACCTAGTCGGTCTAAAACGCCAGGTCCAAAATTCTCCATAAGGACATCCGAGGTTTCCACTAGTTTTGTGAAAATTTCTTTGCCCTTATCATTTTTTAGGTTCACTGTGATTGACCGCTTATTGCAGTTAAGCATAGTGAAATAGAGGCTGTCCGCATCCGGGATGTCTCTCAGTTGTCCTCGAGTTGCATCACCCACTGGCGATTCTAGTTTAATAACGTCTGCCCCGAGAAAGCCCATGAGTTGACTAGATGTAGGACCAGCCTGAACATGGGTCATGTCAAGGATTCGGATACCGGAAAGCGCTTTGTTAGAAGTCATAGTAAGTAATTCCCTAATTCTTTAGTGATTCACATATTCGAGTTGCTAGTTGCATTATTTCTTACGCAATTTGCTTTGCGGGTTTAGGTTTCCGATTCTACCGCTTTCGCTGCCAGCAGCCGGATCGATTGCTGCGTTGATGAGAGTTGGCCTTCCAGAATCCATCGCCTCATCAACAGCACGTTTTAGTTCTTCGGGGGTGGTTGCATGCGCACCAACGCCACCGAAAGCCTCAATCATCTTGTCATACCGTGAGTTCGTAACGAAGCAAGTCCATGCCGGGTCGGAATTTACTTCATTGACGTCTGTTCCTCGATAGATGCCGCTATTGTTGAAGACAACGATGCAGACTGGCAGGTTGTATCGACAGATAGTTTCTACTTCCATGCCAGAAAAACCGAAGGCGCTGTCACCCTCAATAGCAAGTACGGGCTTGCCAGTTTCTACGGCGGCGGCGATAGCAAATCCCATACCGATACCCATAACACCCCAAGTGCCAACATCAAGCCGTTTACGTGGGTTGTACATGTCGATAATACCGCGTGCGAGATCGAGCGTATTAGCACCTTCATTGACGAGGATCGCATCGGGTCTCTCCTTTATGACTGAGCGTAGAACACCAAGAGCACCGTGGTAGTCCATCGGAAAGTTATTGTTCGTTAGCCTTGGCGCCATCTTGGCAACATTCGTATCCCTCTTCGTCTTTACCGTGTCGATCCAATCTGTTGGCGGCTCGGGCCAACTAGCCTTCATTCCGTCCAGTAATGCCGATACGCAGGAATTAATATCGCCGATTAGTGGCGCCGCAATTTCTACATTAGAATCGATTTCCTTAGGTTCAATATCGATTTGGATAAACTTCTTTCTTCCGCCCCAAGCTTTGCCCTTGCCTTGGGATAGCAGCCAGTTGAGACGCGCGCCGATTAGCATCACGACGTCGGATTCTTTCAGTACTAATGAGCGTGCCGCACCGGCACATTGCGGATGGGTATCTGGCAGAATGCCTTTGGCCATGCTCATTGGCAGGAAAGGAATATTGGTCTTTTTGAGTAGGGCGCGAATCGTATCATCTGCCTGTGCGTAAGCTGCTCCTTTGCCTAGTAAGATCAGCGGGCGTTCAGCACTCTTAAGTAGATCGAGGGCGCGCTTGACGGATTCGGGCGCAGGAATTTGCTCGGGCGCAGGGTCGATGACTTTGATTAGCGATTTTTCTCCTGCCCCAGCGTCTAGCACTTGTCCAAAAAGCTTAGCTGGTAGATCGAGATATACACCGCCGGGGCGGCCTGAGACCGCAGCACGGATTGCGCGTGCGACACCAATACCAATGTCATTGGCATGAAGTATGCGGAAAGCCGCTTTACAAAGTGGTTTGGCAATAGCTAGCTGATCCATTTCTTCGTAGTCGCCCTGCTGAAGATCAACAATCTCCCGCTCGGACGATCCTGATATTAGAATCATGGGGAAACAATTAGTTGTCGCATTAGCTAGTGCGGTAAGTCCGTTAAGGAAGCCAGGAGCAGAAACTGTTAGGCAGATGCCAGGTTTTTTTTTGAGGTAGCCGGCGATAGCTGCTGCGTTCCCTGCGTGTTGCTCATGGCGGAAAGCAATCACGCGTATTCCTGCGGCTTGCGCCATACGGCCAAAATCGGTGATGGGGATGCCGGGGACGCCGTAGATTGTTTCCACGCCGTTAAGTTTGAGTGCATCAATGATTAGGTGAAACCCATCAGTCTGTTCGCTCTGGCCTTCGGTCGTTTCTGATTCATTAAGGTTCTCTACTGGAACGCTTGTCATTGGATTATCCTTATGATTCTTAGGTGAATGTTTTGGTTACGGCAACATTAGTGTGTCAGTCTAGATAGTCAACGTAATTATTAATGTGTTCGGCTAGGTCGAAAGAATGTTCACGGACTAATCGCTCTGCCATTTCTGTGTTTCTAGTTTCTATAGCTTCGATGATATGGAGATGATCGATAATTGAACGATTAGCTCGATTCCGTTCGGTTATAGTTCGCGCGCGTATCGCGCGCATGTGTACGAACAACGTCTCGGTCATCTGTTTCAGCAACCGGCTCTTACTTAACGAGATGATCTGCTGGTGAAATTGAATGTTGGTGTCGGAGTATTCATCAATGCGGGTCTGGGTTCCGTTTGGTTCCGCGAAAGTGACGAATAATGCGCGTAACTGTCCAATCTCCTCGTCGCTAGCGACTTGTGTTGCCATGCTCTCGAGGGCCGCCCATACGGAAATAATTTCTAGGATTTCCCTTTTAACCTTCCTGTCTACAAATGCGCCTCTGCGCGGTACCATTTCGACTAGCCCTTCCTGCGCCAGTCGCAGTAGCGCTTCGCGAATTGGTGTCCGGCTGACGCCGAGATTTTCAGCAAGGCTGCGCTCATCTAGCTTGGGAGGTTCATTGCCGCTGTAGAT
>Ga0310344_10002839_pt1 | contig 12995 bp, 8 predicted proteins | sample HC15DNA20200_MG_FD_203801 | JGI IMG/M metagenome (GOLD analysis project Ga0310344, IMG submission 203801) | Marine microbial communities from station ALOHA, North Pacific Subtropical Gyre - HC15-DNA-20-200_MG | ecosystem: Environmental > Aquatic > Marine > Oceanic | place: Pacific Ocean: North... | reverse complement strand
CCCTACAGCCCGGTCGCCTTATCCCCGGGCACGGCCCGGTTGTGGATGCTGCCTCAGAACGGATTGAAGAGTCGAGAGTTCACCGCTTGAAGCGTATAGAACAGGTTATAATGGCGCTGCAAGAAGGCGCCGATTCAGTTGAAAGCATTCGGCAGGCCATTTATTCGGACCTCCCTGTCTCGCACCACGTGGCAGCCAATCTCACTATTCGCGCCTACTTAGAGTATCTGGCAGAGGAGGGCCATAAACTGCCAATACTGACAGCTTAGCTGCGACGAGTCCCCACGAGATCAGAAATCAAAGGGTGTTGAGCCACGGGGAATGCAAGGTTGGGGAGATCTTCTATACGGGCCCATTGCCAGAGATCTTCATGTTGTGGTGCGCCACCTTCCCATCGAGCCTCGTGCAGTTCCAGCTGCAACCGAAAGTGGCTAAAGACGTGTCGGACGGACTGAAGCTTCTTTCCAACTGAAATGGATAGGCCCCACTCTGACTTAATGGTGGCTTCAAGTGCAGCTGCAGCCTCCTTGGGATTCTCAATAGCAACATGCGGGAAGTCCCATAGCCCTCCCAATAAGCCACCACTCGGACGTTTCCAAAGGAAGAGCAATTCATCTTTACGGATAACTGCAGCCGCAGCATGCCGATCAGGCTTTGGGGGCAAAGGTTTTGGTGCGGGCCGGTCAGCCACAGTGTTTCGAGCGCGAGCTAAGCATGGATCGTTTAAAGGACACTGCTCACAGGATGGGTGTCGAGGGAGACATATTGTACTGCCAACGTCCATGAGGGCTTGATTTAACGCTCCAGGATGATGTGGAGATATGGCGAGGAGTTCTCTGGCTGCGTTTTCGAGGTCCCGCGCTTTCGGTTTTTCAAGGTCAAATAGACGAGCGAGAACACGACGTGTGTTTCCATCGAGCGCGGGCTCTGGTTGTCCAAATGCGATGCTCGCGAGTGCACCAGCTGTGTAAGGACCAATCCCAGGTAGTGCCCGGAGGGCTTCAACATCCGAAGGGATACTTCCTTGATGTCGGGAAACGACCAGTTCCGCCGTCTTATGTAAATTTTCTGCGCGGGCATAGTATCCCAGCCCCTCCCAAGCCTTGAGCACCTGGTCAATTTCGGCATCGGCGAGGGCTTCGACCGTCGGGAAAAGCTCAAGGAACTTTCTGAAGTATGGCCGGACCGTCGCGATACGGGTCTGCTGTGCCATAATCTCTGCCACAAGAATTGCGTATGGATCTTCAGACCCGCGAGATGGAACATCGCGATTGCGTGAATCAAACCACTCAAGGAGGGACTCTACCGCCCGATGATGAATTTCTGGGTCGCTCACTCTTCAGTGTCCGGGAATGCCCCATTAAAAAGGAACGTGGCTGGACCAATCAGCCGGATCTGGCCCCCTTCCAGAAATTCAACTCCGAGCGTTTTCCCTGATCGTGTCATGATTTCGACACGATTTTGGGTTAATGCTCCTTGGCGAAGCACAAATGCCGCTGCCATGCAACCGCTGCCACATGCGAGTGTCTCCCCTTCCACTCCTCGCTCAAAGGTGCGGACAGAAATAGATGCACCCTCTCTCGCGACCAGATCAACATTTGCTCCCTGCTCGCCTAGTTCTGCCAAGCCTCGGAGCGGTTCACACAATTCTTCAAAATTTTCGATGTCGATTGATTCCACAGGGATGACAAGATGGGGCGTTCCCATGGATACGAGCCAAGCCTTGTGCGGTTTATTTTGGAGGGTTGTGAGCAACTCTTGTTCGACGCGAACATTAATTGAGTAATCGAGCGATACCGACCCGGTCGAGACGCGAGCAAGGATCTCTCCATCGTCGGTCTTCAATGTGTGCTCAGCGTCTGCGAGTCCGTGGTCGACCGCGTACTGAGCCGCACAACGCGATCCGTTGCCGCAAGTTGAGAATTCAGAACCATCTGGGTTGAAGAAACGGATGCGAACGAGGCCATCATGTCGAGAATGAACTGTTATGAGACCATCGGCCCCGACGCCGGTTCCTCGGGAACAGATACGTTGAGCGAGTGCTGCGGCATCGTGAAGCCCGAGTTCTTCCTCTCGGACGATCACAAAGTCGTTTCCCGCTCCGCTGTATTTACTGAATAAAGGCATTTAAGAAGGCGTGTTAGTCACAACGGTTTAAAAGCGGTCGTCATATGATAAAAGCCGGCCGTGGGCATTGTACCCACAGCCGACTTTCGTTTTTCACCGGACCTGACTCGACGCGACGCCATAGCGGGGCACCGCAATCTTTAGGTCGGCGCAGCACTCGAGTGCCACCGGCCGACACCTGTGGACAACAGATGTGATAAACGCCGGGGTTACGCTGCCTCGAGGCGATCGCTTGCCCATGCCGAGTCAGACCCGGCTCTACACCCATCAGACACTAGATCACCTCCTTTCAAAAGTTAACAGTAGGGCATCATAAGTACGACAAATGATGCAGCCATATCCTGTTTCCGGCAACCAGTTATGCTGAGCCAGTTTAGGTGCAGGCTGGAACCTCAATACGGTGCAATTCCTTGACGCTCGAGGCGATGCTCGGGTATTCTCCCCGTCCCCCGGGCATACATCCCGGGGCTCTTGGGGCTCCAACCACACGAGGATTGTATGTCGGAGATTCCGGAAGGGCTCAAATACACGCCGCAACACGAATACATCCAAGACACAGACGTCGAGGGTGAAGTCCTGATTGGAATCACGGACTATGCACAAGGCGAACTTGGAGACGTCGTGTATATTGAGTTGCCAGCACCTAATGACGAATTCGGGAACATGGAATCGTTTGGAATGGTTGAGGCAGTGAAAACTGTGTCAGAACTCTATTGCCCGGTTGCCGGAGTAGTCATTGAAATCAATGAGGCGCTTGAAGCTGACCCCGCTCTTGAGAACACTGATCCATACGGTGAGGGTTGGATGATTCGCCTTCAACTGAAGTCAGATGCAGAGTTGGACAACTTACTCTCAGCGGATGAATATCGTTCGCTTATCGACGAGTCCGACTAGAACCCAGTTGTACGGGCTACGGAAGTATGATTTCGTCTCTGGGGCCCTCTTCCCACATGTTACCGGTGGACATGCCACTCGTAACGGAGTGAATCGTATGCCCTCAACAGGCTTCTAAATATGCAGTTCGAGATGGAACCCTCTGATGAATTTGTTGGCCGTCATGTCGGCCCCTCTGGGCCAGATGTCAACGAAATGTTGGAGAAGATCGACGCCACTTCGATAGAACAGCTCATGGGCGAAACGGTCCCCACATCGATCCGTTTTCAGGAAGAGTTGAATCTTCCGACCTCAGTTTCAGAAGGACGTCTGCTCGATCTTGCGCACGCGCGTGCACTGGAAAACAAGAAGTTCCGCTCCTATTTAGGCCTCGGCTATCATGGGACGATTACGCCTGGTGTTATCCTTCGAAACATATTCGAAAACCCCGGTTGGTACACGCAGTACACGCCATACCAGGCGGAGATATCTCAAGGGCGCCTTGAGGCTCTGCTCAATTTTCAAACTGCTGTCATTGATCTGACAGGCCTTCCGATCGCGAACGCCTCACTCCTCGATGAGGGCACTGCAGCTGCCGAAGCGATGCTGATGCTTTGGGGCAACAAGGGAAACGCGGAGAAGAATACTTTTCTCGTTTCTGAGGCGTGTCACCCGCAAACCATTTCCGTTATAGAAGGCCGAGCTAAACCATTGGACATCGCTGTTCGGGTCATGCCCCATGATGATTTTGATGTTGATGCTCACGGGGACGTTGCATTCGGCGCATTAGTCCAGTATCCGGCGACGAACGGTGCCGTGTGGAACTATAACGAGTTCTGCGAACAGCTCCACTCCTGTGGTGCGGGCGTAGTAGTAGCTGCTGATTTGCTTTCGCTCGCCCTCTTGGTCCCTCCTGGAGACTTTGGGGCCGATATTGCGATAGGGAACAGCCAGCGGTTTGGTGTCCCCATGGGGTATGGTGGACCACACGCAGCGTACCTTGCTGCGACAGATGATTATAAAAGAAAGCTTCCAGGCCGGATTATTGGTGTTACGGTGGACGCCGATGGAAGCCCAGCTCTCCGGATGGCGCTCCAAACCCGAGAACAACACATCCGTCGGGAAAAGGCCACCTCAAACATCTGCACGGCACAGGTGCTGCTCGCCATCATGGCAGGCATGTACGCTGTTTATCATGGTCCGGATGGAATCCGCGCGATTGCGGAACGGGTCCGGAAGATGACGTGGGTGTTGGCGCATGGTCTCCGAAGGTTGGGCCACACGATCGTGCATGACGAGTTTTTTGATACCATTCAGGTTGCACCATCAGGGCTTTCGGCAACGGATGTGTTGGCCCGTGCCCAGCAGCAGGGTATTAACCTCAGAGACTTTAAAGATGGGACCGTGGGGGTCACGCTCGACGAAACCGTTCGCGAAGAAGACCTTGATGATCTACTAAACATCTTCGGTTCTGCCAGCGACCAGGTGTGCGATGCCAGGGCCCTAGCATTAGATGCGGATGAACCGGCCTATCCCTCCGAATTGCAACGACGAACTGCGTACCTGATGCACCCAGTGTTCAATCGGTATCAATCCGAGACAGAGATGCTACGCTATATTCATCGTCTAGAAGCCCGCGACCTGTCGCTCAATACGAGTATGATCCCTCTCGGGTCATGTACAATGAAGTTGAATGCAACAAGCGAGATGACTCCAGTCACATGGGCCGAGTTCGGATCATTGCACCCGTTCGCTCCCGTAGATCAGACTGTGGGATACCAGAAAGTGTTCGAAGAGCTTGAAGCTTGGCTGTGTGAGATCACAGGGTTTCAGGCGTGCTCTCTTCAACCTAACTCTGGAGCACAAGGTGAGTACGCAGGTCTTCTGGTGATTGCAGCCAGACATGAAGCCAACGGCGAAGGACACCGAAATGTTTGCCTGATCCCTTCGTCTGCCCATGGGACAAATCCGGCAAGTGCAGTGATGGCGGGTATGAAAGTTGTGGTCGTCCGCTGTGACGAGAACGGGAATATTGACGTAGATGATCTGCGCATAAAAGCAGCTGAGCACGCCGAAAATCTGGCCGCGATCATGATCACCTATCCTTCCACGCATGGGGTGTTTGAGTCGGCTATCCGGGATGTTACAGAGATTGTCCATGACCACGGTGGCCTCGTCTATTTAGATGGTGCGAACCTAAATGCTCAGGTAGGCCTCTGTCGTCCAGGTGATTATGGTGCGGATGTCACTCACATCAACCTTCACAAAACATTCGCGATCCCACACGGAGGTGGCGGCCCAGGTATGGGTCCCATCTGTGTCACCGAAGAGCTTGCACCATATCTGCCCAATCATCCATTGGCTGATGTTGGAGGGGACAAGGGGATTCCAGCGGTGTCAGCTGCCCCATGGGGCAGTGCATCGATTCTCCTAATATCATGGGCTTACATCGCGATGTTAGGTCAGCGAGGTGTTCGCCAAGCGACTGAAATGGCCGTGTTAAATGCTAACTATATGGCGGCCCGACTCAGCGAACATTTTGACGTTCTCTACCGCGGAGAGAATGGTCGCGTAGCTCACGAATTTATCCTCGACCTCAGGCCACTCAAGAAAGAAACGGGTGTCACGGACGAGGATGTAGCAAAACGGCTTATGGATTATGGTTTTCATGCACCAACCATGTCTTTTCCAGTGGCAGGAACAATAATGATTGAGCCTACTGAGAGTGAGTCAAAGCGAGAACTCGATCGTTTCTGCGACGCATTGATTGCGATTCGGGCCGAAATTCAACAAATCGAGACAGGGGTGGCTGACCGCGCGGACAATCCGCTTAAAAATGCACCCCACACGGCGACCATGGTCGTGTCGGACGATTGGGAACATGGATATACCCGAGAACAAGCCGTGTATCCGACCCAGAGCACGCGTGAAGCGAAGTTTTGGCCGCCAGTACGTAGGGTGAACAATGCACACGGGGACCGAAATCTTATCTGCGCCTGTCCACCGATAGAGAGCTTCGAGACGTCTGAGTCCGACTAAAGATAGAGGAGATCGCCGATGGTCCAATGGATCTTTCACGGTCAATGTTGTTGGGAGGTTATCACTGATAATGAGATGCGTCTCATCATCGATCCGTTTCTTACCGACAATCCCATAGCCGACGTAGGACCAGATCACTTCGAGGACAAGCTTGACTACTTGCTTCTCACGCATGGTCACAGTGACCACATAGGTGATGCTTGGGATCTGATAAGAGCTACGGGGGCGACTCTTATTTCAACCTACGAGATCGTGCGATACGCACAGGAACGCCAGCAGGTTCAAAATGCACACCCAATGCACATCGGTGGCGGTTTCGATTTCCCCTTTGGGCGTGTGAAGCTCACGTCGGCGCCCCACGGCGGGAAAATCGATGGTGAAGGTGCAGAGGGTTATACGACCGTGCCGGTCGGCTTCCTTGTTACGAGCGGGGGCCAAACCGTTTACCATGCGGGGGACACTGGATTGACTAAAGACATGGAGCTTCTTAGGGGTCAAGTTGACGTGGCGATTGTCCCAATTGGTGACAACTTTACGATGGGTCCCGAAGATGCTGGACGGGCGATCCAGATGATCGAACCTTCCATTGCGGTTCCAATGCACTACAAAACATGGGAAATGATCGATGTTGACCCGGCCCGCTTCATAAAAGCTGTAGGTGACGCTGCTGAGGTTCGTGTGCTTGAACCGGGAGACGTGCTAGAGTTGTGAAGCCTGGGGGTTTGGAGAAAGACGACAACACACCGTCCCTTAAGCTTCTCCTCATTGATTACGCTGTTGCGGATGGCTCTACAAATATGGCTTGCGATGAAGCCATGATGGATCTGGTTTCACCGGGGTGTATTGGCCTCCGTTTCTACGGTTGGGACCCTTGGTGCATTTCACTGGGCCGTAATCAAAAAGCTCCGGACAACCTTAGAGAACAATCACCATCGAAGTTGACCGTTGGAGTCGATATCGTCCGCCGTCCTACTGGTGGTCGGTCTGTATACCATGGCCCTGAGATCACGTACGCATTTGTATGCTCGGATCGAACGCTGGGTGGTCCGAGGGCGAGCTATCAGAGACTGCATGCTGCTTTGGCAAACGGATTAGCTGAACTCGGTGTTCACCTCGACCCACAGCAGAATGATAAGTCCGGTCCACGGACGGATACACGATCTTTGGCACCGGGGCCGTTAGGTTGTTTCCGAGATCCTGCACCCGGCGAGCTTACAGCAGGTGGCCGCAAATTGGTGGGGAGTGCGCAATGGCGACACCGGAACATTCTGCTTCAACACGGCTCCATCCTACTACGGGACCGACAAGATCAAGCCGATTTGTTGTCAGCCGGATATGGCGACAAGCTTACGGATGTTAAATCGTCGGCGATCGGACTTGAGGACCTTCTCGGCTCGATTCCACCCATAGAACAGATTGTGGCTATCCTCACCGAAGCGATCGTTACAGGCTTCAGGGCGAACAGAGAACCTGCCATGCTCGACCCGACGTCGGTGAAAAAGCTGGCGACTATGTATCGAAGCGATGCTTGGCAGTGGCGACACGAATTCTCATCGGTAGAGAGTTAACTTGCACCGAACAATTCACCTGAAGGTCATTTCAGGCTAAAATCTCTGCTTGAAAGGGTCGACCACACGTTAAAATTCCGTAATTGTAATTGACGAGCTTTTAACAACGGCTTGACGCTCCCATAGACCGTGTTCTAGCTTGGTCGGCCTAGTTTATAAAGCATGGCGGTGTTTCGAACCACAACCATGCACTAACCGAAACGAATAACCTTACCTGGAGGGCCACTTGATCGCTTCAACACTCTGGTCTTTGCAGGAGAGCTTGACGTTGGGAGAAGGACAGACTCTCCAGCTCGGTGAGATCTGGGAGGCTGGGGGATTCATGATGTGGCCGCTAGGATTCGCCTTGGGGATTGGGATCCTGATAATTCTCTGGAAACTAGTCGACCTGACGACGAACGGCCTCAACAACAAGAAAGTCCTTGCCGAAAACGATGAGTTGGTCGCCCAAGGTCGGCTCGCCGACGCTTTAGCTGTGTGCGACGAATCGAAAGCGCCTGCTGCCCGAGTACTCAAGGGTGGCCTCTCCCGTTACGAAGAGGGAACCGATCGTGCTACACAAGCGATCGAAAATGCCGGCGCCATTGAAGTCGCCGGCTTGGAGAAAGGGCTCGTTTGGCTTGCTACACTTTCCAACGTTGCCCCGCTCCTTGGATTCCTTGGAACCGTGATTGGAATGATCATGGCCTTCCAAGCGATCGAAATCGCTGGTGAAGTAGAAGCAACATTGGTTGCAGGCGGAATTAAGGTTGCTCTCATTACGACGGCCGCAGGCCTGACGATCGCGATTCCAATTAACATCTTCCACAATTATTTTGTGACGAAGATTGATCGCCTCGTAATCGACATGGAAGAAAGCGCTCAGCGTCTCATTGATGCTCTCCATGAACGAGAGGCACGTAGTGCTGCTTCTGGGTGATCTTTTTTAGCAAAAAAATTCATTGTCCGGCGTGTGTGGCGATAGAAAGCTGCATTCCCGGAGAATGTGTTGGATAGCAAAACGGCCCACGCATGCGTGGGCCGTTTTGCTATAAGCCACAGATTATCTAACGAACACAGATCTTTAAAGTTTTGTCCTACATGGCCCGCGCATGGCTTTTGCGAGGTGGAAACTTGCATTCCCAGGCATCAGACAACGATTTTCTTTAGGTGTGTGAAGTATTTACCCTTTACTTCGCCACCAATAGATTTACTTACCACTAGTGGAAATTAATAAAAATGATGATTGATAATTGCTTTGTCCTTAAGCAGGAGGACCAAATGAGCGTCACGCTTCACAGAATTCGATCTCGTTTCTGCAGTGTTCTCGCATTGCTCGCAGTATTCCTTGCGCCGACTATTGTTGCGGCACAGGGAGGCGGCATAGCAGGGACGGTGACCGACGAGGCATCGGGAGCAGCACTGTCGGCTGTTCAGGTCGAGGTTGTGAACACGAGTGGAGCGGTGGTCGCCCAAGGAATCACTGGTCCTTCAGGATCGTTCCGAATCAATGATGTTCCGTCGGGGAATTACACGGTAAGGTTCAATTCCGCGGGTTGGGGGACAGTGACGTTAACCAACCAGCAGGTCTCTTCAGGACAAGTCACGACGGTTTCGGTCTCCATGGGGGCAGAAAGCTTTAGCCTCAATCCGCTTACAGTCACCGTATCGAAGACGGAAGAAAAGGTTCTCGATGCACCAGCTGCCATTTCAGTGGTTCAGACGCGAGAGATTGCCGAACGTCCGGCCACGACAATTGCGGAGTACGTTGAAGCGGAGCCGGGCGTCGATGTGATCCAAACGGGGGTGCAGGGTAACTACGTTACCGTTCGAGGGTTCAACAACCTCTTCTCGGGTGCAACGTTAACCATGACGGACAACCGCATTGCGCGTGTCCCGTCACTCAGAGCCAACATTGCCCACCTGAACCCAGTCACGAGTCTTGATCTCGACAGGGTAGAGGTTGTGCTGGGGCCGGCTTCTGCGCTTTTCGGGCCGAATGCAAGCAATGGCGTTATCCATAGCATCACTAAGTCCCCGATAGACCATCCTGGTACAACGTTTGCGGTGGGTGCCGGGTCGAGGGAGCAGGGGAATACCTGGTCCCACACCGATCGAGACACCAAAGGGTTATTCCATGTCGAAGGTCGAGTGGCCATGGCCCCGAGCGAAAAGTTTGGGTTCAAGGTGTCTGGACAGTATTTCGGTGGAACAGAGTTCACATATCGGGACCCGCTTGAATTAGGCGCTCAAACTGCAGCTCAAGGGTGTATCGCTAGCAGTTACAATCCGTTAGCAGCCCCCTGCGCTATTTTAGCGAATGGTCTTAACCCCGCGAATCCTGCTGACCAAGGGATACTGCGAACGGCTGTTGATAACGTTGCGGCAGGGCGGAACAACGACTTAGAGCGTATGTCGTTTGATGCACGCATGGATTTCCGTCCGAATCCAGAGACGGCCATCGTCATTAACGGCGGACGAAACAACTCCATGAACTCGGTCGATCTTACTGGACTCGGGTCGGCCCAGGTTGTCGATTGGGGATATAACTACGTGCAGGGACGGGTAACCCATAAAGACCTCTTTGCGCAGGTCTTCTTTAACAAGAGCGATAACGAGGACAGCTACCTTCTAGGCACAGGTCGCCCGGTGATCGACAAGTCATCGTTAATGGTGGCACAGATCCAGCATCAATCAAGCCTCGGTGATCGGCACCACTTGGTTTATGGTACTGATCTGCTCCTGACACGACCTGACACTAGGGGTCAGATTAACGGCCAGTTCGAAGACATCGACAACCTCAACGAATTCGGCGGGTATGCACAGTGGGAGTGGAATCTTAATCAGAAGTGGGACGTTGTTGGAGCGGTGCGAGCCGACAAGAGCTCGGGACTTGATGACGTGGTCATTTCGCCCCGCGCTGCTTTTGTCTATAAGCCAGACGTGGGAAGTAGTGCCAGGCTAACATTTAACCGGTCGTTTTCGACGCCAACCACGCTCAACATGTTCCTAGATATTTCCGGGGGTACGCTTCCGGTTGGGGGCCCCTTTACGTTCGACGTCCGAGCGACAGGGAGTCGGGATGTCGGACACATGTACCAGAGGGGCGCGAACGGACTCCCGATGCACATGTCCCCGTTTAACGTGCTCCTTGGCGGTAGCCCGCGAACGTTCTTGCCTACGACTGCTGCACAGTTGTGGTCGGAAGCGGTCGCAGTGATTGGGGCGAGCAGTCCAGCACTTGCCGGCCTTCTAGCGCTTGTTCCAACGCCGACCGACGCTCAGGTCGGTATCAATGCATTGGAGCTGGATTTGGGCGTCGCAGCTGGCCTTCCCGCTCCAGCGGGGTGTGTTGCTGCGCCGTTCTGTAAGGGCGTTAACCTCGCGGCGCTCCAAGACATTCCAGCACTAAAACCGACTATCACCAACACACTGGAAATGGGATATAAGAACCTCCTCACAAATGGGGTTCTATTTGGAATCAACGCTTGGTGGAGCCACATCAGTGACTATACTTCCTCCTTGCGGATGGCTTCTCCGAATCTGTTCCTCAACGGCCAGGACGTGGGTGCACACCTAGCCCAGGCGTTTATGCCCCTCGTAGGTGTTGCTTTCCCGAACGCTGCGACGGCTCAGGCAACCGCAGCACAGCTCGCCCAGCAGTTTGCGATGATTCCCCTCGGTACAGTCACCCCAACAAGCGTAGGCGGTAGCACATCCGCGATGGCGCTTGTATACGAGAACCTCGGAAGTATTGATGTTTATGGCGCTGAGGCGGGAGCGACCTTCTCGGTCAACGATCAGATGTCGGTGGTAACGAACGTTTCGGTTATCGATAAGAACCAGTTCGAAGCTACTCGTGCTGGACAGGATCCTGAGATGATCCCGTTGAATGCGCCGACCTTAAAGATGAATGCCGCGATGACATATCGTAACGATGACGATGGTTACCACGGCGGCCTTCGGTTTAGGGTACAGAACGGGTTCAAGGCGGAGTCGGGAGTCTATGTAGGTAAAGTCGACGGATTCGGGGTTTTGGATCTGTCCGGAGGATTTCGGATTCCTGGGTTCGATGACCTTTGGTTCCAGGCGGATGTGCAGAATGTGTTCAATAATTCGTACCAGACTTTCGTAGGAGCGCCGGAGCTGGGCCGTATGATATTGGCGCGGATGCGGTGGGACGTTAATTAGGCTCAGCTAGAAGCTGAAATGTACTAAAGTGCCCGCTAGCGTTCTCGCTAGCGGGCACTTTAGCATCATAGGTTGGTGTCAAAGCGCGTTTGGGAGCGATTGGGGGTAGGTGTTGCTACGGGAGGTCGCGTGTGTCGGCAAAGGTAGATATGCCAAGCCAGCAAAGAGGTTGGAACCCCCTTCCCGTAGTCCTATTGGTAATCGTGCTTTCACTGGCGACCACAGGTACGTCTAACGCACAAACCAACCCATCCGTGGAACGTGCTCGCACGCTGCTTGAAGCGCAGATGCCCGTTTCCGCTGCTTCACTACTTACCGCAGAGCTTTTAAGTGGGGCTGTCAAAGACGATGGGGCGGTGTTGGTTATTGCCCAAGCTTACTCAGAACAAAAAGCTTGGGAATCGGTTCGTCGTGCATTGTTAGGCCGCCATTTTGCGGACCGCGAACCGCGAGCTGAAGCGACACTACTTCTCGCACGTGCGTATGCGGGTCTCGATAGTACTACCCAGGCCATTCAATTCTACCGCTCATACATAAACCAAAGTATCAATCCTCCTCCACTTCCAGCACGTGTGGGTTTTGCTGCTGCACTTGGCCGTGGAAACCGTTGGAACGAAGCGGCCGCACAGTTGACCCTAGCAGAACGGGATGACCCGGATCTTGGGCGATGGATCCGGGTCTCACGACTCGATGCACTGGCGAAAGCTCAGAATATCACAGCATTCGCGCTCGCCGATTCTATTATTCGTGAAACCCCAGTCGTAGCAGATTCAGTTCTAACATCGGTAGCCAAACTTGCGTTTGACCTCGGAGATCCTACACGTGGAATCGCGACGGCCCGTCGGGGCAGTCCGGGCGTATGGAACGCCCTTGCGGCTGACTATATCGGTCCACACTTGCTTTCCACGGGTGATGTGGCTGGAGCAATTGCCGCGTTTCGAGATGGTCTCACATCAGGCCAATTTGCCCGTAATACAGGCCCCGAACTTATCAAACTTGATGAGTCTTGGCGTACCCTTCGCGACGTTGGGCGGGCAGATGTAGGTGTGGGGTGGAACAAGCGCGGCGCGGAATATCTTTCCGCCGCACTACAAGAGGCACCAGAAGAAGCGAAGCCAGAAATTGTTAGATTGCTGGCGGGCGCCTACACAGCGATGGGAAACCCACGTCGAGGGATTCAGATCTTGAATCCATGGATCGACAAAAAGGAAATTTCCT
>Ga0310344_10002838_pt1 | contig 12996 bp, 11 predicted proteins | sample HC15DNA20200_MG_FD_203801 | JGI IMG/M metagenome (GOLD analysis project Ga0310344, IMG submission 203801) | Marine microbial communities from station ALOHA, North Pacific Subtropical Gyre - HC15-DNA-20-200_MG | ecosystem: Environmental > Aquatic > Marine > Oceanic | place: Pacific Ocean: North... | reverse complement strand
GACGCTGCGGCGACGCCTCGCTCCGCTTGGCCGGCACGATCGCGTCGAACCGAACCATATTGTCCAGGCCTCGCAGCATCTCGGGCGGCGGTCGCGTGCCGTGCACGGCGGGTGGCTCAATCCTGCTGCTGCTGAACTGGCTGCACGGTATGGCGCGCCCGGCCCCAAGTTGGTACGTGTGGCCGGCCCGTACCGCGTTCTTGCTGTGGCATCTCTGCGACACGTACGGCGGCGTGTTGCCTATCCAGAAGAAGATGTGGTTGCTGGTATGATCGCCGCCGCGCCGCATGCCGCCGGACTTGCACGCCAGGTTGAGGCATCGGCTGCTGCCCTCGCCGGTGACCGCGACGAGCATCTGCTGGTCGCCGCGCTTCGGGTTCTCCTTGACCCACATCTGCGCGACACGAATCGTGGGCCAGAAGCGGCGCCCGCTGGCATCACAGAGCTGCCGCAGATACGCGGTGGTTAGCTTGCGCAGCCCGTCGTCGTTGACGGCCGTGTACGCCGCGGTGCCGCGCGGGCGCTTCGGCGCGCGCGCCAGCTTTCGCAGCGAGTCGGCGGCCGCGCCGGAGTGAATGCGCTTCCGCAGCATTGCGCCGGGGCGCGGGGCGCCATCGTACACCACGAACCCCGGCGTCACCGCGCCGTAGGCGCGCACGCGCGTCATATTGACCAGCTGCGTGAATCCGAGGATGTACTCCTGCATCGCGGTGTCGTCAAAGAATCGTCGCAGCTCGCGCCGGTGCAGCAGGGCGGCCGGCGAGCGGCCGGCAAACATGTCGTTGGCCGGGAAGTGCGTGTCAATCTTTCCTTGCCAGGCGTCATGGACCGATCCGTCGCCACGCATTGCCACGTGGGGCCAGTACGTCACCGGCCGGCCGTGCGGATCCTTCTGCGTGCACACCCGGCCGTGCAGCTCGTCTGCCGCGCTGGCGGTGGCCCTCTTCATCTTGTACGATCCGCACGACCGCAGACCGCGCGACCCCTTGAAGACGCTCACGTCAAACACGTCGCACCAGCTGTTCTCCCCGTCGGTGACCCGCTCGTCGTACTTTTCCAGGAACGCCGCCACCGCGGCCTCGCGTATCTGCAGCGCGCTTTCCACCGTCACGCGGAGATGCGGGAAGTGCGCGTGGTAGCCGTACTTGATCGCCTCGCCGTCCGCGAGCGCCGGCCGCGCGCACACGAGCAGCAGCAGATTCTCGTCGCCAGGCTGCATGCCCGGGTAGAAGCGCGCCACGGCGGAGACCAGTAGGCGGAAGTAGTCGTTGTGCAGCTGCTCGATGTCATGCTGCCGCGAGACGACGCGGAGGTCGATGTCGAAAAACAGCGGGAACGACGGCAGCGCTCGCTCAATCTGGTTGGTGAGCAAATACAGCGCCTGGTCCTTGCACAGAATGTCAAGCGCGTACAGAAGCGACAGCTTGTTGATGTGGCGCTCGTTGATGCTGCCCTTGCCGCCGGCAAAGAACGTGTGCGAGATTCCGTCGCCGGCGGCCCCGCCGCCGTTGGTGATGATTGCCTCCGAGATGGGCACGATCTTGCTCTGATAGTGCGCCGGCGTGTTCACGTACGCCTGCACGGCACTGCCCATCGACTCAATGTTGATTCTGTCGAGGGGCGCGTCCGGCACGGCCGCCAGCACATCGCATATCATGCCCGCGGCGGCCGGTTGCCTTTTTTTCAGGGCGAGAAGAAAAGAGCGAGCGCGCCGCCGTGACAATCGACCGCGACCGAAAAAAAAAGCATGGATCCCGTCGCATGGGGGCCGCCGCTGTGGGCGCTGCTGCACACCAGCACGCTGGGAGGCGACGCCGCGGCCTCGGATGCCGCGCTGGCCGCCACCTCGGCGATGTGCGAGTGCCTTCCGTGCTGCAAGTGTCGAGCCTCGATGCGCCGTTTCTTGCCGGCGATCAAAGCGTTGCCCATGACGAGCTTCCAACGGATGTGGATGCTGCACAACGCTGTCAATCGGAAGCTGGGCAAGCCAGAGCTGCCACTGCACCGCGCGCGCCTGAGGTGGAGCGTCTCGACGGTGGACCCCATCGCGCTGCTGGACGCGCTGCTCATTGTCGCCTACAACTACCGCAACTGCAAGCTGCAGAACAAGCTGGCCGCGTACCGCGCGCTGTGGGAGGCCGTCGGCACGCTGTGCGCGCACCACTGCGCGCTGACGGCCCTGTCCGCCCCGCTGCGCGCCGCCGCGCGCGCAAAGGGCACGGGCTCCACGCTTGCGTGCAAGACAAACGAGCTGCGCAACGCCGTCGCCACGACCCGCTCGTGCAGTGCCATGGTGCTGACATCGAGGGCGGCGGCCAAACACTTTGCGCTGGCGCGCGCCGGCAGCGGGCGACGCCCCGCGGCGAAGCGCAAGCGCAACGACTGAGTGCGTGGAGCCGCGCGCGAATCAGCTCTGTTTTTTTGTGTACCCGTGTTCGGCAAAAAGGGGCGGCAATGAAGCTGCGCGCGCCGCAGCAGCATGACTGGGTTGTGGCCGTCCTGACGCCGCTGCTTTTCACCATCGCGGCCGGCATGGCAGGGCAGTTCGGCCAAGCGGCGGCGGCCGTGGCGAGCCACCGCGCCGCTGTCATGCCGGACCGCGAGGCTGCAAATGTCGCTGCAATGGCAACCCGAGACTACTTTACCGCGACACAAGACCGTAACCCCCTGATGGCGCTCGTCCACGTGACAAGCGCCTCGGCGCTGCTCTCGGCCGCGAGGCGCATGTCCACCGACGAGACTCTGTCGCTGGCCCTCAACTCCGATGTCCGCGGCATTGCGAGCGACATTGACGAGCTGCAGCGCAGCATCACGGCAAAGATGGCAACTCGACGCCATGGGCGGAAGCCCGCGCAACCGCTTCCAGCTTGATGATTGGAATCATGTGCTCGCGCACAATGTGCCACAGATCGCGCCACTTGATGTGCGGATACTGAACTTTAAAAGCCGCCGCCACCTCCTTCATATCCTTCTGCAACAGCTCGTTGTAACTCGTCCTGCCGTACAGGTGCTGGATCACGACAATCTCGCTGACGACCTGGGCCCGTGTCATGCTCTGGGCGTCCCCGGTGTGCGTGGCGTACTGCCACGCCAAGCGCGAGTCGTCGCGCACGGTGAATCCGGGGGCCGCCGCCTCGATGGCCGTCGTGAGCTCGAGCAGGTTTTGCCGCGTCTCAAATTGTTCGTCTTCATCGAGTTGCGCGATTGCCGTCTCAATGCTGAATGGCGGACGGGTGCGCCCAGCCGGCTGTTTTTTGGCCCGCATGGTGGTAAATATGGAACGGGCTCTCACGGTGCCACAGACACGCAAGGCACTCAACCACGCGAGAAAACGATGGCAAGCGCACGCGCCCCACAATCCAATCAACCTCTCAGAGATGCTCCCCGAGTGCGAGATGGCAATGACACAGTTCTTCTTTCTGTTTGTTCTTGGGAGGCACCGCGCCGGCAGAGAATGATGCACGACCGCCCGCCCAAGCGGCGGCGCAGCGCGCTACGCATGTTCGCGGCCGATAAAAAAAGTTTTTTTTTTCGTGCGGTCGGCGTGCAGCGTTTTTGGCGATGCATCGGACGTGGGGAGCGCGGATCGCGCACTGGCGATTGGCGCCGGCACACACACTCGTGACGCGATGCGTGTGCTGAGCTTTGACGTTGGGACGCGTAATTTCGCATTGTGCCTGATCGACACCGCTCCGCTCAGCATCCTGCAATGGGAGGTCATTGATACACACGCCGAGTTTGCCATGCCGGCCAAGCCGACCATCGAAGACAAGAAACGGGCGCTGCTCGCGTGCCTGTGCCGCCGTCGCGCCACAATTGTCGAGCCCCTTCGACCGGGCGACAAGGTTGTGATTGAGCAGCAGCCCTTTGGCAAGTGCGGCTCGCCGACGATGAATGTGTTGGCGCACACAATCGGAACATTCTTTCTCATGCAGCACGCCGACGCGTCGCCGGAGTTTAGTGTACGCCAGGTCGCCGCCCGGACGAAACTCAAGGTCACGCCGCAGGAGTGGGGAGCGGCCGGTGCGCACGCGCCGCAAGAAGACGATGCGCCGCCGCAAGACGGCGCGCCGCCGCAAGGCGCGAGCGCAATACTGGAGCAAATGCAGCAAGAAGACCTCGAGACAATGAGGACCGAGGCGAAACGACGACGCAAAACTACGGCCAGCCGGGACAGGCAGGCGGAGTATCAGCGCTACAAGATCAACAAGGGGCGTGGCGTGGAGTTCTGCACCGCCATTGTCTCTTGCCGACAAGAGTTTGAACCGTGGCGCGGGCATCTGCGCTCGTCGAAAAAGAAAGATGACCTCGCTGATGCGATGCTACAGGCGCTCTCCCAAGTCGAGCCAGTACAAGCTCTAGCGAAATGAACGCGTCCATTGGCTCTCACTGTACTACACACGCTTGCTCGGACAACTACTCTACTCTGCGCGGATGCTCACTTGGCGCGCGAGACCAGGCCCCGGCGGACCCGGCGGACCCGGCGGACCCTGGGGCTTGCTACGCTTGGCCGGGGGACCAGCCCCCTCCTGCTTGCGCTTGGCCGAGAGGGCCGACTCGGGCTCCGTCTTGGACTCCTTGGATTCCTTGGGCTCCGCAGTCTTGGGTTCCTTGGGCTCCGCGGTCTTCTTGGGCTCCTCGGTCTTCTTGGGCTCCTCGGTCTTCTCGGGCTCCTCGGTTTGCCGGACGGGCGGCTGTGTGAGGAGTTCCGCGATAGTTTGCTTCAGCTCGCGGCGGTCGTGCGCCAGCTCGCGGCGGTCGTGCGCCAGCTCGCGGCGGTCGTCGTCATTCGGAAACGCTCCCGCGGCAGCGTCGAGAGCCTTACCGAAGCCCATCGCGGCTTTCTTGACGAGCTCGGGTGAGAGCACACAGGGCTCCGCCATGGTCGCAGGGGCACTCTCGCGGGCTGCCATGTCGTGGGGGTGGTGAACGGTGTTGGGGTTTGCTCGGTGCCTTGGCGTGTGATGGTGCCTTTGGTATGTCATGTCAAATGGGTGCGTTCTGACACAATCGATCGCCTGCTTTGGTCGCAATTCACCACGGCCGCGGCGCGGTGCGTCGCCAATCGAAAAAATGATTGGTGCTGTATAAATGCAGGACGCGCGGGCGACACAGCTCACTGCAGAGCAGCTGGAAGAGCTCAGCCAGGACCCGAAGAACAAGGTGCTGCGGGAGACACACGAGACGGAGCACGAGCCGTGGGATCCGTCGCAGCTCGACCAAATGCTCCGCGCGCTGCACGGCGCGTTTGTCGCGCACGCCGTGGCGACCCCCGCCGCCACCATTGATGAGGATGAATCGGCAGCCGTGCGGATCGTGCGCGCCGGCGGGCCCGAGATGATCAAGATGGCTCAGCAGCACCCGAGCCTCGTGGGCAAGATCACTACCCGCAGCAGCGCACTTGACGCGAAGCAGATGACCATGGTGTGGCTCATGGTGCAGCTGCGATGCTCCGTCGCGGACGGCGCCATGTCCGCCGAGGACGCACAGCGCGACCTGGTGGCAAAGACACTGCCGCATTTCTTCGATGGCGCGAAGAAGTCCGGCAAGCAATCTTCTGCCACCGCTACGACAAAGTGATATGGAACGGCTCGCGATCATTGTGTACTCGCCCGGCAGCCGAGACGGCGACACCGTCCGCGATGCCGCGGCGTTGTTTGCCGCGGCGCACGCCCCCTGTTTTGTCGACGTGATCGTGTGGATCGGGATGTCACAGCACGAGGCGCAGTGTGCGGTGGAGCACGACATTGACAGGCGCGGTGCGCAGGGCAGCCTGTGCCGGCTGCGCGTCGCCGGCGGCGAGGCGACGCTGCGCGCGCTGGAACGCCGTGTCGCGACCAGCGCCAGCGAGGCCGAAGTCGTGTGCGTGGCCGCCGGCGGCGCGCGGCTCGCGCGCAACTGGGACGTCGCGCTGCGACATGCCGTTCGCGGCTCGCCGCCAAACGCACTGCTCACCTACGCTGGCGCCGGCCGGTCGCGCGCGCCGCACTTTGTCCGGCTCGCGTCTGGCACGGCGGCCGACGGCGCCGTGCTGACCGAGACCGTGCCGTTCGTCCGCAGCGACGTGGCCAGCTTCGTGCCCGCCATGCTGCCGGGGACCGCGCTCCTGGCCGCGAGGCCGTGCACCGTTGCGCGCTTTGCGAAGCAGCTGAGGCTCCAGGTGCGCGGGGACAAGTCGGCGTCACTGCCGCAACTGTCGCTTGCCGCCGCCGCCGCGGCACGGGCGGCCCGTCTCGTCATGTTCTGCGACACCACGGCCCCCGCGCTGCTGCGCGCTCACCGCGACACCCGCCCCGTCGCGCAGTGCATGCCGTCGTGCGTGCGCACCCGCGCTTGGCTGCGCGCGCCCGACGTGGTTGCGCACCTGTGCCGCGGCACCACGCCGCGGGCGACGGTGCGCGAGCAGCTGGCCAAGCTCGGCGTGATTACCGGCGCAGCCACAGCAGCACGCACATGCTGAGCAGTACGACGGCGGCACACAGCGCCTCGACGTGATGCATGGGCGGTGCGCGCCCGCTCTTTGCCGAGATTGCAGGCGAGTGGTAGAACGGAAGCAGCGACGACAGGCTGCGCGGCGCCGCGCGCCGCGCGCCGCCGCGCAGCGGCGCCATGGCGCGGCGAACAGCGTCGACATCGCCGCCGTACCGCCCATCCAGCGCCCGCTGAATATCGTGGTTCAGCTGCGTCGCCAGCACTGTGCTCATCGGAGTACCGTTTGCTGATACGGGGCCCACTTTTTTGGGGCGGTTTAACGCCGGCTCGGCGAACCCCCGCGCCGCGAAGGAGAGCGTCGCGCGCCCGCCGTGGAGTGGCGGCGCCCGGACGCGCGCTGTCGTGGAGCGCGCCGCTTGGGCGAGCGCCGCTTGGGCGAGCGCCGCTTGGGCGAGCGCCGCTTGGGCGCGCGCATGTCCTCGCGCGGGCGCACGGCCACAAAGCGAGATTGTTGTGGCACCCCGCCGGGGGCGTTCTCATACTCATAAGTGACCACGGAGCCGATTGGCGCGTCCGCGGGCGTCATGGACTGTTTCAGGCCGGAGAAGACTTTGAAATTTTTCCCCTCCCCAGTCTTGAGCTGCAACACCAGCCGGCCTTGCTTGCCCCGACTGTGACCAACGACCGTTGCCTCCGCATCCGGCCTGCCCTTTATCTTCACCTTGGCATCGCTCCTCCCTCGTTTGTACGCCGCGGTCGGATCGGCAACCACGACGCCCTCGCCGCCGGCAGCCACAACTCGGCGAAACACTTGCCGCAGATGATCCGCACTCCTGATCTTCTCCTGCTTCACCGCTCTAATAAAGTGCCGCTTGCCGCGCTTGCCGCGGCCGGCCGCGGTCAACCTAGCCTCTATCTTGGACAGCTCGGCCGACCGAGCTGCAAAGCGAGCGTCGCTGTCCGTGATGTCAAACAGCCACAGCTGCGGCTCGGTCTTTGTCGCTCGCTTTGCGGCGCACAGCGTGGTGACAGCCGCCCGGTGTTCGCGACCGAGATACAGCTCGCCCTCAACGGCCGGGGCCCCGACAGAGTGCAACGAGTCGGCAAACGGTTGTGCGCCGCGGCAGACGGCGCCGCTCTTTGTCCGAATCACAACGGCATCCGGATCGTATGTCACGCGCCACCCATCCATTTTTTCTGACCACACCCAACCGACGTACTGCTTTGCGGCATCGGTGTCCAGGATCTTGCGCTTGTTTGCAGATCGATAGTCCATGCCCCCCGTTTGTCACTCACTGGGACATTTCGTGGACGCCGCCCCGTCCCCGCAAAAACGCCGCAATTTCTGTCTTTCCGTTTTCCACCGCAATCTTTAGCGGCGTCCACCCCGACAGATTACCTGTGCAGTCGGAGGAATCTGGTGGTTTCGAACAGATACTGTTTACATCCGCACCGTTGTCCAGCATGACCGTTAGTGCCTCCATACTTCCCTTCACCGCCGCGTATTGCATTGGTGTGAGAGTAATATTGCCATGAGGGGTTCTAAACGCACGTTTGAACATGCAGGGGTCGATTTTCAACCTGTCTAAAACTTTCTTGGCGTTGTTTTCACTCGTATCATCTATGAAACTTCTGATCAAGATTGAGGTTTGTGGGGTGATTGAGGTCTGTGGGACTTCTAGCTCTTGCGCGGTCTCCTTGTAGTTCCCTTGGGCATTCGTTTCGCATGGTGGCGCCGTCGCCGGAGCGGGAGCCGGCGCCGCCGGAGTGGGAGCCGGAGCCGGAGCCGCCGGATTGGGAGCCGGAGCCGGCGCCAGCGCCGCCGGAGTGGGAGCCGGAGCCGGGGCCGGAGTGGGAGAGGCAACAGGAGAAGAGAAAGGCCAAGGCAGCTGTTGAGACACCGGAGCCGGCGCCGGCGCCGGCGCCGCCGGAGCCGCCCCGGCCGGCGGCTGCCATTGGATGCCCGTTATTTCGTCAGGCCGGCTTTTACCGATGGACGACAATTGTACGAGGGGGAGGTCATCCCGCGAGATGCCTTTAATATAGACACTTCCTTCGTTTATGTTTTTGCCTGATTCATATGTTTTCGCCCATGGCAATCCTTGTGTCAACACACTGATGTAAGGAAACCATGTCTCGTCGCCGTTCAGCATGGCCATGATGGATTGGTTATACTCGGCGAGTTGCTGCCGGTTCTGGTCGGAGAGTTTTTGCTTGTCGTTGTACTGGTTGTATGCCGCATACGCAGCCCCCGCCGTGCCCGCCACGCCCGCCGCGCCAAGGGCGGCAAAGCCGTACGGCGCGCCGAGCATCACAGTGCCGCTGGCAACGACGGTGCCAACCACACCCTTTATCAGAGATTGAAAATCCAACCCACCCAACCCAAACTTCCCCCCAGCACTGCCGTCCAACTCTATAGCCTTTTGCACCGCATCCTCCTTTTTCTGGATATCCGTTAGTTGTTTCCATTGCTTGTCGATCATCCACTCTACACAATTGTCGTGTGCTTCTCCCAAAGTGTCATCGTCATCCTGCTTCCGCTTGAGATTGTGGCCATCCCATCCTGTCACACCCGGCTTCCCTCGCGTGAAATGGCCGTACGTTGGGCCGTCGTATTCATAAGGACCATAACTGCCTTCGGGTACCGTATTGCCTTGAAGCTCCATCATGCTTGCCGGCGAGATTTCCGCCACCTTGGGCTCTGCGCGTTTTTCAAAGACTGTTATCCGACTGAGTTCCTCAGTACCAGCCTTGGACTTGTACCTCGTCTCGACCATGGCATAGCACGCAACTTGCGCTGTGACGCCGCCGCTGCCCATGCGTATCGGCTGCGCGTACGGCCAGTACACGACATGGCTGTCTTCTATGTACACTGCATCCTGAAGGGGAATCACCGGCCACGCTGGTAACATCTTCGCCGTAGCGTCGAGATCGTTGTACGGAATCGAGGACGCAGCGTGCGCCAGTGTGGTCAAGAACCGACTGTAGTTAATCAGTGCATGCTTCGAATTCTTGTACTCCTCCTGCAGTGCTTTGGTCACGCCCAGGTCTGCGAGTTCCTCAATTTTGCTCCTGATCTCGTGCTTATTAGTTACGTCTTTAAAGTGCTGGAACAGTAGCTTTTGGTTTTTGTCAGCGTCAGTATAGGACCGGCGCAGCATGCTCATGAAGAACAGGAACTGGTAGACGTTGCCGTGCCCAGCGCTCTTTTTGTCGCTAGAGATGTTGATCAATCTCATCGCATTTACCATGTCTTGATCATAGTAACCGTCGAGCAGCTCTTGTGCCACGGCGCTAGGGGTTATGAATGTGGATTGGTCGCAGCCCGCACACCCCTCTTTCACAATGTCCTGCCAGATCGCCGTTCTCTCGCCGATTCGTGCTATGCGTGCCGCGGCCCGGCGCAATACCTGCTTGTGGGATGGGTTGTTTGTGGATGGAATCTTGATTTCTACCGGCGGGGCAATACGCCAGGTCGATTGCAGCCTATTTCTCACGTCTGTATCCGCGCCGAACCAGCCGCCGCCGGTCTCGTCGTCGATAATCGACGTGCGGAGGCACATTTCCAGCAAATATGCGTCGTCATTGCCCAGGGTGATCGTGGGGCGCTCATTGCGCTGGTCCCGGTGGATGGCGTTTCGTAGTTCATCAATCGTCTGCCGTGCAGTCTCGCTGCCAGATGTTATGTGGAGGTTTTCCCATCCATCATTGTCTTTTGTTTTCGGACCCCAGATCGTACACATGCCGGCGAGGGCCAGTTGTACTCCGCGCGACAGCTGCCACCATGCCTTTGGGTCGTCCGCCTGGCTTGCGATGCCCCGTGTGATGATGTGCGCGCGCCGTATTGTCTTGTCCGACAGTGGCGAGACCGACGTGTTGTTTAACAGCGCCTTGGCATCAGGTGTTCCCCACGGGACGGGGGCCATGTATACACACAGTGCGGTGCTCAAGGCCCCCTGATAGATTATGTCTCTGCGTTTGGCGCCGTGGTGTTGTTCGTACGTTCGGGCGCCCGTACGCCTAACTACGCCTTTCCCGAGCGCGTTCGACTGATTGTCGTTGTCCGCCGCTGCGTCGTCTGCGTCGTCTGCCGTCGCCGCCTCTACAATTAGTTTGGCCTCCTCTGTAACCATCGCCAGTTCACTGTTTTTGTCCACGCTCGGATTGAGCTTGACCCACAGCTCGCAGCGCAGCTTCATGGCGGTACTGTCCATGATGTCGATCCACTGCAGCCGCAGCCTCGTGTTGCCACTCACCGCGCTGTGTTTGTAGATGTTGAGGCGCTTCTCATCGTTGCTGTCTTTTTGGGTGACCAGTGTTGTCTTTGCGCCACGGAGGCCGAACAGCGGAAACGACAGCGCCACCTGCGCGGCAACGTCGTTCGAGGCTCTGTTGCGGTACCACCAGAGAAAACCCATTGTAAGGAGCCACGTCGCGCATCCAATTGCCACTGTCGTTGCCGTATCCTGCGCGGTGCATCCGGTGCTCCGGGCGGGGCGAACAAACAGGTAGTATAATCCAGCCGCGACGGCACCGCTAGCAACGGTGATCAAAATTGTGTTCTGATCCCACGGCAGATGCCCGAGAGTGACCGCCTTCTCGCACGCCGCCGTATGCGGCCCGGTGCCCATTTGTTTCCACGAACCAGTTTTTTCTGACCCGCCGTCTTCCGAGCGCGCCGGACTACCACAAAAACATCGCGCACTCTGCAAAAGGTTGGCATGGCCGAAGAGGAGGATTATGAGAATATGATGAGCGAGGCCCAATCTGAGGCCTACCAGCGCCAGGTCGCTGATGATGCCGTTGATATCGACGAGTTGCACAATCAGTGGTTGCACGACGGCATGGAAGAGCTCGATCTTGACATGGAAGAGCTTGATATTGACGGGCAGCAGCAGGCTGCAGCAGAGGCCGACCAGATGGCCGAGCGCACCCGGCGCGAGCGCGCGGCGATGGAGGAGGCCGACGACCGGGAAGAGGCCGACCAGATGGCCGAGCGGAGAGCGATCGAAGCCGCCCAGCTGGCCGAGCGCAACTCTCACATCCGGCGTCAGCAGCAGATGGAAGCCGCCCAGCTGGCCGAGCGCGACGCTCACATCCGGCGTCAGCAGCAGATGGAGGCGGACGACCGACAGCGCCACCAGCGCGCGGCACAGCAGGACGACGACGGGCCGCGCGAGGCCGACCCTTGCGGTCAGATGATACAAGCGCCTGCAACATTCAAGGATTTCATTGAGGACACGGCGAAACTCGTCGAGATGGCCAGGACGGGCGATTCGAGCGAGTCTCTCAACATGTTGCTGAAAACAACGCAGCATATCGCTCGCTTGTACATGGTGAAGGGCGGCTGGTCCACGCGGCCGCCGAGCGAAGCCGACAGCCAAGACGTCTGGACAGCCAAGGTCGACGAGATCATGGATGCCGCGGTGCAGGGCGCCCTGTACAGGGTGTTCTCCGGCGATGACGCGCTGCGCAACAACCTGGTCAATCCCAAGGTGATCGAGACGCAGGGCGGTAGCTGCACGACGGTGCAGTTCGACGCTGCCCTGACCAAATCCCGCTCCGGCCACGCACTGCTTCGTGCGGACGGGCACGCGGACAGTAATGCTCGTGTCACGGCAATGTGCCTCGCCGGCAATTTGGGGTCGTCGTCGGATAGCACGTACCTCGACATTGGCGGCATCAAGGTGCTCCGCGGCGCCGCACAGGCGATTGTCGTGGGCTGCGATCACAAGCTACTGCTGTCGCCCAACATGGTGGGTGTGTGGAAGCGGGAAGCAGAGCTGTTTCTGCTCGTGGCGTACCCGCAGGTCACCACGTTGGCGACCGCGACACACACAGATCTGCTGCGCCTTTCCAATGGTGCCACGGTAGATGACAGGTGGCGGCGCCACGTGCTGTGTTACACCGTCTCCACGCTCGTATCCCTGCGCGAACACATCAAGGGGTTCGTGCACGACAACCTGGTGCCGTCGTCGGTAGGTCTCGCCAAGTGGGGGTCCGTCGTCCTGCTCGACTGTACGCACGCCACGGGCTCCGATAACCCAGCGTTTGAAACGTCCCCCGAATCCGCGCGTGATCTGTACACGCTGAGCGTTGCAATGGTGGACGAACAGCCCGATGCGAGGTTCACTCTGGGAGAACGGCTGTACCGGCTTGCTGCGGCCGACCACGACGAGGAATCCTCGCTCCCGGCGGTGTTTCGGCCGGAGAGGTTTCTCGCGGCACTCTTGTACGAAGAACTCGACGCCGAGGGCAAGCGGGCGGCGGACGATGCGAAGAAGCGCGCGGCGGGTGATGCGAAGGACCAAAACTCCCCCCCCCAGCCATGGCAGACTTTCTTCCGCAGTGCAAAGAAGAATGAGCGCCCGCCGCCCGGGGAGAACGAGCGATTACTACGGCGGGCATTTGACGGCCGGCATGCGAGGAAGGTCCTCGAGCTGCTCGCTGCCGGAACTAGCGCGGGCAATCTGTTGCATCCCATGCTCGAGTTGGCGTTGGGGCACAGTGGCCCCAGTGACGACGATAGCGCCAGCGCCGGCTGGAGCGACAACGACGCCTGGA
>Ga0310344_10002836_pt1 | contig 12999 bp, 11 predicted proteins | sample HC15DNA20200_MG_FD_203801 | JGI IMG/M metagenome (GOLD analysis project Ga0310344, IMG submission 203801) | Marine microbial communities from station ALOHA, North Pacific Subtropical Gyre - HC15-DNA-20-200_MG | ecosystem: Environmental > Aquatic > Marine > Oceanic | place: Pacific Ocean: North... | reverse complement strand
GTGGCCGAACCGGTTGGTGCGTAGGTGTCACGATGACACAAGTAGCCAGTTCAACTGCGTACGCTGATTGTTTTGATGAGGTCCAGCGTGATTTTTCGGGTCCGGTGCGTATCGCGGAGTTGCAACGTCGTGCGTTTGATCATTTTTCATTGGTCGGAATCCCAACCACCAAGGTTGAAGAGTGGCGTTTTACGAATGTCTCACCCATCGCACAGACCACGTTCCAACGGCCGGTGAAAACATCGGCTTCGGCCTCTGAGATACAACCGTTTGTGACGAATGATGCGGATGAAGCTGACCACACCCTTGTGTTTGTTAACGGTGCGTATGCCGAGTCTTTGTCTTCAACGAAGGGCCTGGAAGATGGGGTGGTCGTTTCAAGTCTTGCCACCGCGTTGGCGTCATCGACTCACGCAGAGGTCATTGAAGCCCATCTAGGTTCGGCGGCCGATTTGGATGCCGGATTCACGGCCTTCAATACCGCACTATTAACGGATGGCGCTTTTATTCGTGTGCCCAAGAACGTGGTCGTTGCTGCTGCGGTGCGGTTGCTGTTTATCACAACATCGGCCGATGGGAATGTCGCGACCATGACGCACCCGCGTGTGTTAGTCGTCGCTGGTGAGAACAGTCAACTACGTCTCGTTGAAAGCTATGCGGGCACTGGCTCGACGGGTTATCTGACCAACACGGTCGTCGAAGTGATTAGTGAGGCCAATGCGGTTGTTGACCATTACAAGGTCGTTCGCGAGAGTTCGACGGCTAATCACATCGGTAGCATGCATTTACGACTCGGCCGTGCGGCCAATTTTTCATCTCATACGATCACGCTTGATGGTGGCATTGTCCGTAATGACGTACATGCTCTTCTTGATGGGGAGGGTGTGACGTGTACGCTGAACGGGCTGTACATAGCGAACGGGAAACGACTCGTTGATAACCATACGACCATTCACCACGCGCAACCCCATTGCCAAAGCTACGAGTTGTACAAAGGCATTTTGGACGATGAGGCGCATGCAGTGTTCAACGGCAAAATCATTGTTGCCATTGATGCGCAAAAAACAGATGCCAAACAGACGAACAAGGCTCTCCTGCTTTCTGAGGACGCACAGATCAACACAAAACCAGAACTGGAAATTTTTGCCGACGATGTGAAATGCACACACGGTGCGACGGTTGGGCAACTTGATGCGGACGCTTTGTTTTACCTGCGTGCACGTGGTTTAGGACTGGAGCAGGCGCGGAGTGTACTGGTTCACGCATTTGCGAGCGACCTGCTTAACCACATTCGGATCGAGTCAGTTCGGAATCAGCTGAACGAATTGCTGCTCGCGCAATTACCGAACTCGGGTGGGGGTGCGGTCTATGACCACGGCTAACGTTGCCGCTGTTGAGACTGTTCCATTTGATGTCGAGTCGATCCGCAAGGATTTCCCGATCCTGCGACAGCAGATGCGTGGCCACCCACTCGTATACCTGGATAATGCCGCAACGACCCAAAAGCCGCAGTTGGTTCTTGACACGTTGGCCCGATACTACGCGGCCGGTAACGCGAACATACATCGTGGAGTCTATGAGCTTAGTGAAGACGCAACGGCAGCCTACGATGGTGCACGGTCCAAGGTGAAGCAGTTGCTTAATGCTGCATCATCGCGGGAGATCGTTTTCACGCGAAACTCGACGGAGAGTATTAACCTCGTTGCTCAAACCTTTGGGCGGCAGCATCTCAAGGCTGGCGATGAAGTGCTTATCACGCACATGGAGCACCACTCGAACATTGTGCCGTGGCAACTACTATGTGAGCAATGTGATGCGGAGTTGAGGGTTGCTCCCATCGACGAGACCGGCACCTTACAACTCGACGAGTTCGAGCGATTGTTGGGACCACGGACGCGGCTGGTGTCTGTGGTACACCTGTCCAATTCACTCGGTACGATCAATCCGGTCCAGACAATTGTAGAGATGGCGCATCGACATGGCATTCCCGTATTGATCGATGGCTCTCAAGCGGTTTACCACATGCCGGTTGATGTGCAGGCGTTAGGGTGTGACTTCTATGTGTTTACTGGGCATAAGTTGTACGGGCCGACCGGGATTGGTGTTCTTTACGGGCGAGAGGACTTACTCGAGAAGATGCCGCCCTACCAGGGTGGCGGCGATATGATCCAATCGGTCACATTTGCAAAAACGACTTACGCGGAGCTTCCAAACAAGTTTGAAGCGGGCACGCCGCATATAGCAGGAGCGGTGGGTTTGGGAGCAGCGGTGGATTACCTTCATAAAATCGGGTTTGACGGGATCGGCGGCCACGAAGCCGACTTACTGGCTTATGGAACAGAAGCGATTGCTGATGTTGATGGGCTACGACTTATTGGTACGGCAGCGAAGAAGGCGAGTATTTTGTCATTTGTGATGGAGGGAGCCCATCCACATGACATCGGTACCATCGTTGACAGAGACGGAGTGGCGATCAGAACAGGACACCACTGCACGCAACCTGTCATGGATCGGTTCGATATACCTGCTACGGCTCGTGCGTCGATTGCGATGTACAACACGCGCGATGAATTAGACGCACTCGCACGTGCGCTCAAACGTGTGCGGGAGATGTTTCCAGCATGAGCGATTTACGCGACCTGTATCAGGAGGTCATTCTTGACCACAACAAGCACCCGCACAATTTTGGTGAACTTAATGACGCTGACCGTCATGCAGACGGCTTCAATCCACTATGCGGAGACAAGTTGGTGGTCTACGTAAATTTTGATGGTGAGATCATCACCGATGTCAGTTTTGTCGGGTCCGGGTGCGCGATTTCAAAAGCCTCAGCTTCCCTGATGACTGATGCCGTAAAGGGGAAAACTGTCACGGAAGCACGCGGCTTATTCGAGGATTTTTTGTCGTTGGTGACTGATGACAAAGCACAACTTAACCATGCTACGCTCGGGAAACTTGCGGTTTTTGAAGGAGTGCGAGATTATCCGACGCGTGTCAAATGCGCTAGTCTCGCTTGGCATACACTTCGTGCAGCGGTTGAAGATTGTCACGAGGTCGTGACGACTGAATAGGACAACGTATGGGGATCTTGGATTTAAAGGATGTGCCACCGCCGTTTGAACAAAACGACGGAAAGAGCGATCAGGGCGAGGTCGTTGCTAATAAGACAATCGATCCAGTCTCACCGAGCCCTAACGTGACCGCGACTGAGAGTGCGGCTTCCGAATCGTCCTTGTTTGACACAAGTGCGTTGACCCAGAACGGAGACACGGCCGGCACGACGACGCCACAATCAGAACCCGGTCCACCGATTACTGTTGACTCTGAAAAGACGCTCGAACTTAAGCCCAAAATTGTCGACCAATTGGTGACTGTCTTCGACCCGGAAATACCGGTCAACATCTACGAACTAGGGCTCATTTATGACATTGGTGTTGCGGCGGATGGGTTCGCTGTGATCCAAATGACGTTAACCGCTCCGGGCTGTCCCGCGGCAATCACGTTACCGGCAGAAGTGCAGGGAAAGGTTAAATCTGTCGATGGTGTGAGCGATGCCCGTGTCGACCTCGTTTGGGAACCGCCATGGGATAAGGACCGCATGTCAGACGCGGCAAAACTCCAGCTTGGTATTTTTGAGTAGCACTCGCGAATAGCGCGACGATTTGCAAACCCCACTGTTGGACTACGTCAAGTAGTTTCCCATTTTTCGGGTTGTCTAGGCGTGCCCTAGAGACGGCGGGTGGGGTTGTCAGCGATAATCATGCCCATGAGTGAACGTGTGCGCGTATTTGCCCCGGCGACGGCCTCGAACCTTGGGCCCGGATTTGACGTCTTGGGACTGGCGCTTGAACAGCCCGGTGATGTGGTGGAGGCTGAGCTTTGGGATGAGTCCGGTGTGGAGATCGTTGAGGTTACCGGTGCTGATTCGCTTAGCACGGACCCTTCAGAAAATGTTGTCGGCATTGCGGCTACCGCAGCCCTCGCGTGCCTGGGAGTTCGTGATCGTGGCGTGCGATTGTGGTTGCATAAGGAAATGCCACTCGGAAGCGGGCTCGGTAGTTCGGCCGCGAGTAGTGTTGGTGGCGCGGTTGCGGTTAATTTGTTGTTCGGTGGCCGTCTGTCAACAGGCGAACTTGTTAAGTCCGCACTTTGCGGGGAGGCTGTGGCGTCTGGTACCGCACACGCTGACAATGTAGCGCCGTCGGTACTTGGTGGCATTGTGTTGATTCGATCGTCTGAGCCACTGGATTTAATTCGACTACCTGTGCCGGATGCCCTGCGTGTGGTGTTAGTGCATCCGCACGCTGAAGTGTTAACAGCGGAGGCTCGCCGTCTTGTAGCTGACACACGGTTTGTCATTGGTCAGGCCGTAGCGAATACAGGCAACATTGCGGCACTCGTACACGCCTTGCATCAGAACGATTTGGAGCTGTTTGGTCGTTGTATCAGTGATGCACTCGTGGAGCCTGTTCGTGCACCTCTCATTCCCGGCTTTGACGCGGTCAAACGAGCGGCACTTGATGCGGGCGCACTTGGGTGTTCGATTTCTGGCTCTGGGCCGAGCCTTGTCGCATTTTCGGATTCAGATGCAGTAGCTGACAAAGTGGCATCAGCTATGGAAACTGTATTTGCCACCGAGGGTTTTGAATCTGACCGATACGTTGGTCGGGTTAACCCATTGGGTGCCTGCGCAGTGTCACAATGACCACAAATTAACTGGTGGCTTCACGCAGACCAGCGACGACGCTGCAATACAAGAAAACAAGCGGCCGACAATCCAGAGGCGCCGAAGAGCATGCACATCACCATGATTTGGTAGCGGACAGCTATCAGTGGTGTCACGCCGGATAATATTTGTCCGGTCATCATGCCGGGGAGTGACACGATTCCAACAGCGAAGAGTGTATTGATTTGTGGAATGAGTGCCGCCCGTATAGCGATACGTCTGGCATCGTCGTATGAGGCTCCACGTGTCAGTTCGGCACCGAGTCGTTCTGCTGAGAGGCTTACAGCGTTCATTGATGTGGCAAAGATCATGCCGCCGAGAGGGATCATGACGGTTGCGTCGTGCCATGGATTGGCCGCCAGGACCCCTTGGGTAATGATGGCGAGCGTCGAAATGCCACCGATCGCGATTGCCGCCAGAGCTTGGGGGTAGTGTTGCCGGCGTTGTGTTGCAAGGGGTCGTAGGGCAATCCATCCGGCGACACCGAGCATGATGGTTAGCGTCGCCAAGACTGCAAGGCTGTTCGCAGTACCGAACAGAAAGGTGAGGAGGTAGCCAACCAGTGCGAGTTGCGCCACCATGCGACCGATTCCGTGAAGCGCCGTTCCGCTTCCGGCGGACCAACGATGAAGGATGGCGAGTACGACAACAGGTGGGCCCAGTGCGAGCATGAGGTTAGTGATCGGTATAACACTGACTGATCCAGACATAGTAGCGAGCATACCTTGATACGTAGCAACTGGAGCGGCGGGCTGATTGCGCGGTCCGTTACGACTGCTGGTGTTGTTCGACTGGTGTCGACTCACGAGGCATGAGAAACCAGGCTGCGCCGTAGGCCATGATTCCGCAAATCACGAGACCAGGGAAAATAGAGAGTGCGACCCAGAGAAGTCGTAGTGCGGTTGCATCCACCGCAAAGTACTTGGCGATTCCACCGCACACCCCTGCAATCTTTGCGTCTGTCAGGGATCGGAACAGACGCTTAGTTCGATCCGGTCCAACGTTGGGTTCCGAGTCCGGGTCAGCTTCTTTCGTAAGGAGCCACGCGACGAGATAGGCCAGGACTCCCAACAAGATGGAGCCCGGTACGACGGTCAGCACCGCCCAGATTAACCTAACGAGCATGGGTTCGGTGCCCATGTAATGTGCAATACCGCCGCAGACCCCTGCGATTTTTCGGTTAGTACGCGACCGACGTAGTAAGCGGATGCCGGGGCTGGTGCGCTGGTCTGTTCCACAAAACTCGCAAAACATAGCTTCGTCAGAGATGAAACGCGCGCAATGAACACAGGTCATAGTCGGCCTTGGCCAGCAGTAGCGAACATACTAACGAAAGACATCATTTTGTGGCCATGTGTTGATGTTTTGGTGTCTCATGCGATGTTTAGCTAGTCGAGAGTGTGGTGGGTCGCTCACTTCCTCTGCTTCTGAAATAGCGCAGTGTATTCACCGAGGACAAGTTGCTCTCTGCGTGCTGACCCGATTCGTCCGACACGATCGGCCAAGCCGATGGTTAGCAACAGGCCCAAGATGGCCCACACTGCGATAATTACCCATTCGTACGGCCACACGAGCGCTGCTGGACTACCTGGAAGGTACAACACGAAGAAAAAAAGTGTCGATACGATTGCGCACCCACCGACCAATCTAGGACTCGCTATCCGGTATGGTCGGTCGATATCTGGAAAGCGCTGACGAATGATAAGAAAGGAGACAGCAACCAAAAAATACGCGAGGACTGCTGCAAATCCTCCGGCATCAACGAACCAGACGAGTGCCGGACGTCCAACGAACGGCGCAATTGCCGTTAGTGTTGTCAAAAGTAGAATCGCGGCCACGGGCGATTGATAGCGAGGGTGTAGACGACCAAATACCGCGGGCAACATGGCGCCTCTGCCCATCGCGAACAGTAGTCGTGACGCGGCCATAAAAAATGCGTTCCAGCTGGTGATGATGCCGAGCACGCCGCCAATAACCAAGGCACGACCGCCCCACGGATTTCCGTACACGACACTCATGGCGTCAGCTGTTGGCAGCTCTCGTGCATTTAGGGAGAGTGCTGGCAGTGTCATTCCGACGGTCCAGTGAACGAGTATGTACCAACTTAGAGCGAGCGCAATTGACAGCAGTATCAGTCGACCGATGGTCCGTCGTGGGACATCGATATCTTCGGCAATCTGTGGGATAACATCAAAGCCAAGGAATAGAAACGGTGTCATCACGACCACGCGCAAATAGCCGTCGACTCCTGTGAATGCTGGAACGAGATGTTCCGGGTTACCCAGAACAATGCCGGGTAGAAAGAAGGAGATACCGATGCCGAGCAGTAGACATGCAGCGATACCCTGGACGAATGCAGCCACTTTGACACCGAAATAATTGACGAGGCCAATTGCAAGAGCTCCCATGACCCCGACGCCAACCCACGTTGCATGCACATCCCAGCCCGCGATGGTGTAGAGGAAGCCAATCTCAAATTCTGGGAGAAGGTAACCGAGCACGGTCGGTAATGCGACGGCTTCAAACGCGCAGACAGAGAGGTACGCGAGCACGAGAGTCCAGCCGCATACATACGCAAGTTTGGGTCCCAAACCAACAAACACAAAACTTAGTTCGCCACCTGCGCGCGCTAGCGAGGACGTCAGCTCGGCGTAAGTCAACCCGACGAAATAGACCATGGCAGCGCCGGTGACAAACGCGAGCATTGCGCCGATGCTTCCGGCGCGAACAATCATTTCGCCGACTAAGACAACCCAACTCCACCCAACCATGGCGCCAAAGGCGAGGGCGAGCACATCTCGCCGACCGAGTATGCGTGTCAGGCTGGCTGGGGTTTCATGAAGGGGTGTCATGGGGACCAATGCGACGCCGACCACCAGAATCAGCGTTCGTAGACCACCTTACCGTCGAGGATCGTCATTTCGATACGGGTATCCATTGTCTGTGCCGGATCGATTGTGAGGAGGTCTTGTGACAGTACGACTAGGTCGGCGAATTTTCCGATTTCGAGGCTGCCTTTCACGTCCTCTTCAAATGTCAAATGTGCAGCAAGTCTCGTATACCCGACGATGGCTTCTGGCATTGTGAGCGCCTCCTCAGCACCGTAGACCTGGCCAGTCATACCTTTTCGCGTGACCGCTGCGTAGAGTCCAACCATTGGTCCGATCGGTAGAATGTCACTTCCAAGAGCCACGACCACGCCGTGCCGCATGGGAGACCGCAAGGGGTTGTTTGTATTGAGTCGATCACCTGCAAGGTGTTCGGCATATCGACCTTCAAGGGTGTATGTGAAATTTGGTTGTTGGGCAATGTGAATGTTGTGGGTAGCCATCAGCTGCATCGTCTTCACCGGAGGACGCACAGTAAAGTGATTTAAGTAGTGCCGATGGTTTACGCGCGGAAACTGCGTGACAATTCGTGACCAGACGTCGACGGTCTGCGCGATGGCGGCATCGCCAATGGCATGAAATCCCATTTGCCAACCATTACGATGGGCAGCGCTCGAAATTCGATAGAGTCCGTCTTCGTCTATCAGTGCACCAGTTCCGAAATAATCCGATTGCCCCCTGTAGGGTGCTAGCGTCCACGCAGCCGCGCCCGTATAGCCGCCATCAACAAAAAACTTCAGTGCTCCGACCTGTAACCAGTCGTCACCGTCACCTGTGACCTTGCCAAATTTGTTCATCAGTTCGATCGCACGTTCCGCATTTGGTGGGACACGAAATTGAACGGCGGCTCGCGGCAATTCTCCGGAGTAGGCTTGGTACACATCCTGCCAGTCGCGATAGCCGCTGCTGTTGGTGCCGGCCTGGATAATGCTCGTTATTCCGAGTGGCAGTAACGCCTGAAGATTCTCGACAAAGCTTGAGCGAAGTTCCGCGGAGGTTGGGTCTGGTACGAGTCGTCGAACGAGACCTTGGGCACCCTCACGCAGGATGCCATTCATCTCTCCACGGTCGTCTAATTCGATGATGCCGCCGGGGGGCACTTCACTCTCCGGATTCAACGCTGCGGCCTCAAGCGCGGGCGTGTTAGCCACCGAGCTGTGTCCTCCTGCTCGCGTCAGTACGACAGGGTTGACTGGTGCCGCATCATCAAGGTCCCAACGCAGAGGTCTCCGTTGGTCACTGAGTTCATCTTCTGACCAACCGTAACCCGTGATCCATTCACCCGAACCGAGTTGTTCGGCCTTCCGAGTAACGCGGGCCTTGAGTTCCGCCATCGAAGCAAGGCCCGAGAGGTCGACGTGTCGAGTCGGGTCACCACTAATATGTATATGGGTATCGATAAAACCTGGAGTTACGAATTGTCCACCAAGGTCAATCGTTTCTTCCGCCGAATATTGTTCGGTCAACTCTTCGTGACCGAGTCCCACAATGCGACCGTCGTCGACGGCAATTGAAGAGTACGTTGACAAAAGCTCGTCGGCTGAAAATATTTTTCCGTTGTGCAGGAGTAGGTCGATTCGGTCCTGCGCTAATGCGATAGATGGTACCGCAATACCTAACGTAATAAAGAGCACTTGAAAACGACGATTCAACATAGCGGATTCCTCTGACCGAGTGAGCTTCGACTGGTTGCGTCCACGAGCTGCCGGAGGTGGCGTGTTCCGGCCATGCTGTGGTTCCCTCCTGCTATTCGAATGTTCTGGCACCGAGCATACTGGTATTTGAGCCTTTTGTTTGTCGGCATGTCTTATTCACTGACTGGTGGGAAAATATTGGACTGCCAGTTACTCATGAGATGTATGACGGTGGTCGAACTGTCCAGTTGGAGCATCAAGAATCGGCTGTCATCGTCGGCAACATCATACGCAGGTAGATTGTCGAGCACATCGCTCAGGTACAACCCGTCAAATAGATGCACGGGGTCGCTGGCCGGTGGTTCATCACCGTGTACCGAGACTTCGTAGAGGCCGCGTCCTTTTCGGAAGAATAAACGGTCGCTATTTTTGCTCCAGACGGGTTCGGTGCCGCCCACTGGTGAAAGTTGGAGTGGGTCAGCATTTTGTTGGAGTTCAGTGTTGGCCTCCCGAAGGTAGACTTGGTCGCCCGTGCCATGGCCATCTGACACATAGGCGACCCATCGCCCGTCGGGAGAGATGCGCGGCGCTCGCTCATTATGGGGGGTGGCCAACCAGCGAGTGGGCCCTTCGGTCGACTCAGACCATTGCCAGATGTCGCGTCCCCGCTCCGGGTCGATCTCATAAAACCATAGGCGGCTGTCCGGTGACCATGATCCTGGTGTACGTTGGTCGCCGTCGAACAATGGGCCAGTTGTAGTCCGACTTGGCAAGGACATCGTGAAGATACGTTGCAGGCCGCTACGGGATGATGCAAACGTCAAATCGTTGCTCGCTGGTCCCCACAGAGGCGAGTGGTTGTCGCCGGCATTTTCCGTTAGTTGTTGTCGGCGGCCAGTTGTGAAGTCATAGAGCCACAGGTCTCGTCGCAAGATTGCGGTGGCAGCACTGAAGGCAATTTGCTGTCCCGTCGGAGACAGCCTGGGCGTCCCGTGTCGAGTGGTGACGTCGTCAATGGGTGTCGCGCGTCCGTCGCGATTAACCCAGACGAGCTGGGTGTTTGCCCCAGTTTCGTTGGGTGGCGCAAAGACCAGCGTGCCGTCACGAGTTGCGGCGAAACGCGCTCGGCCGAGACCTTGGTAGCCAAGTGTGCTCGTGGCAACGAAATTCAGGAGAGGGCGAGGAGCTGGAGCCCCGTCTGGCTCAATGAGTTCTAGCGGTGCAGCAAAAAGTTCACCGCGCCGGGCGTATACAAATAGCGATGGTGCGACAGCGAAGCCGCCGCCATCGGCCGGCAAGAGAGGGCGTGACTCGCCGGTGTTCAGGTCCAAAAGTGTCAGCCTTGGGTCCCTGCCATACCGACCAACGGTAAAAAGCAGAAATTGTTCATCGACCACCGATGGCCACCCGTGTGCCGTTTCGCCGTTCTCTGTGTCGAGAGTTGTGAGTACTGTTGGTGTTCCTCCCGTGGCCGCGACTTGTTGGAGGCCTGTCGCTCCTGGCCCCGCGAAGACGAGCACACCATCTTCCCGCCACGCGCCTCCCGCAGTACTGCCCGGTACTGGACAGACCCGTGTCGTTCTACCTTCTCCATTGAGTGTCGCGGTTTGCAGCCATCCGTCAGCAAAGAAGGCAACGGCAGTTCCGTCAGGCGAGAAAAATGGCTGTGTTGCGCCGATGGTGGCGGGCACCATCTGCGCATCAAAAGTGTGGAGGCGGCGGAGGTAGAGGTTTGTCTGGCCGTCAACGATCGCGGCGTATACGATTTTCGTTCCATCAGAGGATACGGTGAAGTCGAGGAGCTCTTGCTCCTGCGGTATTTGCAGTGAGACCGCACGGGGAGGGAGAGGTGGCGCTGGAGCTTTTGGCCAGAACGCGACGAAGAGTCCACCAAGCGCGCCGCCGAGTACGAGGGCTGGAAGCAAACGTAGGAGTTGGGCGCGGCGGGTCATTTAGGAAGTCTCGGGGTACTGCTTGCGGGCCTCTGCGAGGTCATTAGTTATTTGACGGATGAGTTCAGCCGGTCCGGTCACGCGCACTCTGGGGCCGAAGCGCAGAATCCAAGTTCGAAGCGCACCGTCAATACACACGTCCATGGTCATGGAGAGGGACCCGTCTGCGGCGACTGAAAAAATTTGCGATGGGTGCCAGGTCCGTTCCTGAATGTACGGGGCGATGTCAGCCGTGAACGTGAGCTCGACTCGCTCGGGCGTGCCGTGGTTGATCCCAAGCGAGTGGGGAAAGGCTGCCTCCGATAGGTCTTCGACTATTTCAAACGTTTCATCCAGCATGGATAGCTGGCGGATGCGGGCAACGGCGAACGTGCGTACTTCGCGATAGTCCGGCACGTATGCAAACAGGTACAGACTGCCCTGCGCGTACACGAGACGATACGGTTCAATCTGATAGTGTTTTTCTTTGTCGCTGCGGCGTGAGTGATAGTGCATATCGACGCGGCGTTGATACAGGATGGCCTCGATTAACTTGGCCGTTGCTGCCCGTACCAACTTTTCGTCGCGCTGTTGCATCGGCGCAGTCTTGGCTTGGATCACGGCTGGCAGACGGTCGAAAAATTCTTGCTGCCGTGGTCCTAGCGCGGATTCTAGCTTGCTGAATGCTGTCTGGAGGTCTGGACCAAACGGGGGGATCGCAAGACACTCGACCAGCGTTCGACTGAAGTAGAGTGCGGAGAGTTCAGCGATCGTGAACGAGTTGTTCAATTCCCCGAAGGGCCGGCGGTTGAGCTTCCAACGTTTAACGCCGTCGTCGTCGATTACGTCGAACAATGGGAAGCCGGCTCCTTCTAATGCCACGAGGTCGCGTCGGATGGTACGCGTTGTGACGCCGGTGATTTCCGCGAGCTGATTAATGGTGGTGCCGTTGTGTGAGGCTTCGATCTCTCGCAAGACCGTCCATTGGCGTATGACTTCCTGGTTTCGTGGCATTAATCACGCCGTTTTGTGTAAACCTGCGCAACCATTATTACTCCGCCAATAATAAAGGTCTATGGCTGTGACCTCCCCTGTCACACCCTGAGCTTACGCTGGTGCCTGAAAGGATGACGTAATGGCACAACAAACTCTAACAACAACAGAACAGGCACAGTTCACATACGACGTGACTATTGGCACACGGACCACAGAACGGAGTGATCCCGAAACGGTCACGGTTTCTCAACGTCAGCAGAATCGACTGTGTGTGGTGTGCGATCGAGTCCCAGCCAACCTCACCCTCGACGGCACCGTGAAAGATGGGGTGCGACCGATGCGGCTTTGTCTTCGCTGCCATTACGCCGTCATGCAGCAACGTCGCATGATGCGGACAGAATGTATCGTCCACGGGTCGTCGGGATGTGAAGCTGAACTTCTTGTGCCGCGTTCGAGCTTGCTGTTTGGCGACAACAAGTATCGACAACTAGCGGCAGACCGACGAGACGCACAAAAAGCTGCTCGCCGAGCACTGGAGACCGTGGAACCTGCTTGCACGGCGGCGTGATGGTTTGTCAGGCAATCCGCACACGATTGCCCGTATGGACCGCAACGATGGACCGGCACTAAGATCCACTTTAGTCACGTGTGTTGGGGTTAGTGATAAGGTCCAAAGAGTGAAAAAACGTAAGGCACCTCCCCCTCGTCGTACGGTAGCAGCGTCGTCGAACCAACGTCCGAAACGTGCGGCGATCGTCGTAGCCCTTGGACTCGCTGTTCTGGGCGGGGGCTGGGTCTTGACGACGTCGACCGAATCGACGGGG
>Ga0310344_10002831_pt1 | contig 13004 bp, 12 predicted proteins | sample HC15DNA20200_MG_FD_203801 | JGI IMG/M metagenome (GOLD analysis project Ga0310344, IMG submission 203801) | Marine microbial communities from station ALOHA, North Pacific Subtropical Gyre - HC15-DNA-20-200_MG | ecosystem: Environmental > Aquatic > Marine > Oceanic | place: Pacific Ocean: North... | reverse complement strand
AAGATTAGCTTCAATATATCTTGATTGATATTCATAAAAATTTTCCCTATCTTACTTATAAATACTTTATTTAGTGTAAATTCAGATTATAACCATTTTCTTTCTTTTTTGTAGACAAATTTCATCTAAAAAAGCATGTAATTTTATTCTTGACAAAAATGATTAAATATTTCCCTACTTGATGATAGAATATCCTAAGAGAAACCTATAGTAAATCAATACTCAAATAAAATATGCATATTTACTGTAAACACTTGTAGATTTTAGGAATTTCAATGGCCAAACAAACTAATGGGAAAAATACTCATACTGGTGCAGCTGATTATAGTGCAGAACATATAGAAGTAATGGAAGGACTTGAAGCAGTCCGAAAAAGACCTGGAATGTATATAGGTACCACTGGACCTGATGGAGTATTTCATTTAATTAGAGAAATAGTAGACAACTCTGTAGATGAAGCAATGGCAGGCTATGCTACACGTATCGATGTTACCATCCATCAAGATGGCTCTGTAACAGTAGAAGATGACGGACGGGGTATTCCTGTAGACAAACATAATAAAACAGGAGTTTCGGCATTAGAAACTGTTATGACAACCCTACATGCTGGAGGAAAATTTGGAGGAAAAGGATATCAAGTTTCTGGAGGATTACACGGTGTAGGTGCTTCAGTTGTTAATGCACTATCTATGAGTACTACTGTAAATGTTAGAAGAGACAATAAATTGTATACACAGAAATATGCAAAAGGAAAGACAATCGGGGTACAAGAAGAAAGACCATTAAATGAAAACGATACCCAGGGAACTGGAACTAAAACAACATGGATGCCTGATGGTGAAATCTTTCCAGAAATATCTTATGATTGGGATACCATCTCTAATAGATTTAAAGAAATGGCATACCTAAATCAAGGATTACTAATTCATCTAAAATCAGAGTGGCATTCAGAAAGATGGCCAAATAATGATGTAACATATTATTTTGATGGAGGCGTCCAAAGTTTCGTAAAATCTTTAAATCGGTCGCGTGGTGGTGGTATACATGATAATATTTTATACGCTAATGAAACTTCTGATGATATAGTCGTAGAATTAGCCCTTCAATATAACGAATCATTCATTGAAAATTGTTTGTCTTTTGCTAATGTTATCCGAACAGGAGATGGTGGAACTCATGTACATGGTTTTAGATCAGCCTTAACCAGAGTCCTAAATGACTATGCTAAAAGAAATAATTTACTCTCTAACGCCAAGGATGATATTAGCACTTTATCAGGTGAAGATACAAGAGAAGGACTAATGTCTGTCATTAGTGTAAAAGTAAAAGATCCTCAATTTGAAGGACAAACCAAAGGTAGATTAGGAAATCCTGAAGTAAAAGGTGCAGTTGAACAAATTCTTGGTAAGTTTCTTAGAGAATATCTAGAAGACAACCCTCTTGATGCTAGAACTATTATTGATAAGTGTTCTACAGCCGCACGTGCAAGAGAGGCTGCTAAAAAAGCTAGAGATCTAGTAATAAGAAAAAATGCTATGGATGGTGGATCTCTTCCAGGTAAATTAGCAGATTGTTCAGAAAAAAACCCTGCGGATTCTGAAATTTATATCGTTGAGGGTGAATCAGCAGGGGGCTCTGCAAAGCAAGGTCGTGATCGTCAATTTCAAGCTATATTGCCATTAAGAGGAAAAATTCTGAATGTAGAAAAAGCAAGACTTGAAAAAATGCTTGCGCATGAAGAAATTAGCGCATTAATTACAGCTCTAGGCGCCGGATTAGGTGAAGATTATGATGAAGAAAGGCTCAGATATCACAGAGTAATTGTTATGACCGATGCAGATGTCGATGGATCTCATATAAGAACTTTATTACTCACTTTTTTCTATAGAAATATGGGAAAATTAATAGGAAACGGTCATCTATATATAGCACAACCTCCACTATACAAAGTGTCCAAAGGTAGATCTGCAAAATGGTTATATTCCGATTCTGAATTAGACGAATGGATGGCTGATAAAGTTTATGGAACTATGGAAATATCAAATAAAGATAATTCACTAGTAATAAAAGGTAAGAGTATTGGAAAACTACTAACCCCTTTAAGGGATTTCATAGATTCTCGAGAAGCAATTAAAATTTTGGGTATACCAGATAAAGTTTTAAATATTTTACTTGAAAATAATGAGTTTAAGAACTTGGACTTTTCGCCTGAGATAATTATTGAAGAAGAAAATTCTGATGAACAACAAAGGTCATTATTTGATGAAGAAAATGAAGAAAATATAGTTCCAGAACCAAAATATAAAGAAAAAATATACGAAATTGAAGGATTTAACTTAACACAACAAATATATGAAAACCCTACTCTACAGAGAGTGTTAAGTTTGTATCCAAAAGTATCAAATATCATTAAAGAAAATTCTTTTATATTAAAGAAAAATGATGATATTATTTCAGATAAATTATTATGGAATGATCTTCCTGGAAAATTAGAAGCTAATTCTGACAAGTCTGGAGTCAATGTACAACGTTACAAAGGCTTAGGTGAGATGAACCCTGAACAACTTTGGGATACAACTATGGATCCAGAAAACAGAGTAATGTTGAGGGTTACAGCAGAAGATGCTATGGAAGCAGATGAAGTTTTTAGAACCCTAATGGGTGATGAAGTTGCCCCAAGAAGAGATTTCATTAGAGCTAACGCCTTAGAAGTTAAAAATTTAGATGTCTAAAAAACTATAAAATCTTTATTTCACCACTCGTTGATGCTTCCCATAACTTAAATAAAGGTATCTTTTTAACATTTAATTTTTCTTTTGCACCTTGTTGTCTATCTAGAATTGTTAAAGCTAAAACAACATTACATCCAAAATCTTCTACTACTTTTATAGAATTAAGTAAACTTCCTCCAGTGGATAATGTATCATCAAATACCGCTACATTCATTCCCGGCTTAATTAAACCTTCAATTTGTTGATTTGTTCCATGTTTTTTTTGTTCTGACCTAACAAAAAAACCACATAAATCAATATTTTCAAAATGACATTTCAAAGTTAAAGCTCCAACTATAGGAACTGCTGCTACAGAAGGACCTCCAAATGCCTCAGCATTAAATTGTATAATTTTTTTTATAAAAATTTCTGTAATTAAATTAGAAGAATAAGGATCCATTGATAAGAGCCTTCCGTCAAAATAATAAGAACTTTTTTTTCCTGATGATAATGTGAATTCACCAAATTTTATTGCATTTAAAATTATCGCACGCTCATATAATTTTTTACTATTTGGATTAATCATTGGAATTATACAATCCTTTTTCTTTGATTATTTTAATAACTTTTGGATTAACAAATTTATTTATTTTTTGACCCATAGAAATATTTCTTCTTATCATCGTAGAAGAAATATTTATGCAAGACCCTTTTATTTGTAGAATATTTTTTGAATATTTTTCTCTTGTAAGGTCGTTTTCTTTATTTCTTTTATACATAACTATTTTACATATTCTTTTTATTTCTTCTGATTTATGCCAACTTCCAAAAGTAACAAGTGAATCTTCTCCCATAATAAGAAAAAGTTCACTAATTGATGAATCACTATTAATAACTTCTTTCAAAGTATCGATAGTATAAGTTCTTTTTTTTCTTTTTATATCCAAATCGCTAACTAATAAATTAGAATACTCTTCAGTTGCAACTTCAAGCATTTCCATACGATCTTTTGGTTTTGCATATGGACCAGATTTTTTCATCCATTGATCAAATACTGGAACATATAATAATTTATCTAAATCTAACTGTTCTATTGCTAAAAGCCCAATTTCTATATGTCCATTATGTACAGGATCAAAGCTTCCCCCAAAGATACCTATTTTATTTAATCCCACTGAAAATCCCACTCATTTATTAAAACAGTATCACCTTGTTTAATTCCTTTTTCGCGAAGAGAATTATTTACTCCCATTCTTTCTAATCTAGCCTGAAATTGTATAAGTGTAGCCCAATCTTCTAGATTACTAGCTTTAGCTATTCTTATAGCTCTAGGATGAATTATTCTATAACTCGAATCTGTTTCCTGTACAACAGATTGATAATGTATTTTCATATTAGGAACAATAATATTAGGTTCTTCTACTTTTTGAATTTTAGTAGATTCTATTTTTCTTATTATCTTTATTTCTTTTGTAATTAATTGAACTAAATTATTTATACCTTCTGAAGTGATAGCAGAGATAAATATAGGTTTATGATCTATGTTTGATTCTTTTATTTGATTTATTATTTCCTGTTTTAACACTGAAACTTCATCTAAATCAATTTTATTTATAACTAAAATTTGAGGTACTTGTTTTAGACTAATATCAAATTTTTCCATTTCATTATTTATACTTATTATTCTTTCTGAAATATCATCTTCCGACCCATCTACCAGATGAATTAACATTTTGGTTCGTTGTATATGTTTCAAAAAGTCATGTCCTAAACCAACCCCCTTGTGAGCATCTTTTATTAATCCTGGAATATCTACTAGTATAACTTCTTCAAAATCATTATTTATCGTACCTAATTTCGGCTCTAAAGTAGTAAATGGATAATTAGCAGTTTTAGACTTTGCGGAACTTATTATATTCAATAAACTAGATTTACCTGCATTTGGCATTCCAATAATTCCAACATCTGCCAATAGTTTAAGTTCCATTTTTATATATAATTGTTTTCCTAATTCACCTGATTCGGCTAATAAAGGTTCTTGGTTAGTTGCAGATACAAATTTTGAATTCCCTAAGCCACCTTTTCCTCCCGTAATCAAAATTATTTGTTTCTCCGGATAATCAAAATCATGAGTTATTTGTTTCCCTTCATCATCAATATAATCTATTACAGTACCGACAGGTACAAATATAGTTATATCTTTTCCTTTTGATCCTTTTTTCTTTGTTGTTCCTCCATTGCTTCCATCTTCAGCAAAAAAATGTTTCTTATATTTAAATTTTGATAATGTCTTCATGGTAGTACTACTAATAAAAATAACATCTCCTCCATCTCCACCTTTTCCTCCTGAAGGACCTCCCAATGGATTATTCGATTCTCTAGTAAAAGAAACTATTCCATTACCTCCATTTCCTGATTTAATGGTTATTTTCACAAAATCTATCATTAGAATTAATATTTAATATTTAATAATTATTTAAAGTTAATATTTTTAATAATATATATAATATTCTGAAATACTTGAATAAATTAGATTAGATCTCATATAAAAAAATTGTGAAAAAAGAAGTTTAAAGTAAACATTATTTGGAATTAATGTGAAAAGAAAAAGTTATAAAAGAAAAAGATAATTTTTAAAAGTTATTTATTCACACTGAGATCTTAATCAATTCACGAATAGAATTGATTTTTTCACGTAAAACCAGATCTGTTTTGAGAGCATTTTCAATAGCTTTTTGAGCGTATATTACAGTTGAATGATCTTTTCCTCCAAGCATTTCTCCCACAGCAGATGATGTCATATGCCCGTCTTCTCTCAATAAATACATAGTGATTCTTCTTGCCAAGGTTGAAATTTTATCACGTTTATTGCTGTTAATTTTTTCAGTCGAAACCCCTGTTATTTTTACTACAGATTTTATAATCATATCTGGAGTTATTTTTGTTTCAATAGGGTGATTAAAGAGATTTTTTATTGCATATTCAGCTACATCTAAAGAGATTTTTTTTCCTATAAGATCAGAGTAAGCAATAATTCTATTTATAGAGCCTTCTAAATCCCTAATATTTTTATAGGGCTTTTCCGATAACATTTCTAAGATGTCGTTATCTATTTCCATATAGCTAGATTTATGTTTCAAGATAGATAATCTTGTTTCAATATCAGGCGGTTGGATATCTAATTCTAGCCCCCCTGATAATCTAGATGAAATTCGTTCTTGGAGTTGAATTTTATTAGATGGATCATCTCCACTAACAACAATTTGTTTACCTTTAATATGTAAATCATTAAAGGTATGAAAGAATCCTTCTTGTGTTTGTTCTTTACGTGAAATAAATTGAATATCATCAATAAGTAAAGCATCAAGATTTCTAAATTTTTTTCTAAATGTAGATGTTTTACCTTGTCTTATGGATTTTATATATTCATTTGTGAATGTTTCTGATGTTAGATAGAGAACCTTTTTGCCTTTATTTATCAATTCATGACCAATTGAGTGCATAAGATGCGTTTTCCCTAGTCCAACTTCTGAGTAAATATATAAAGGATTATAAATTTTTCCTGGTTCTTCTGAAACTTTTTTTGCAGCTGCTAAGGCTAGCTCATTATTTGTGCCTCTAATAAAGTTATCGAAAGTAAAATATTTGTTTAAATTTGATTCTTTTTCTTGATTAAAGTTTTTGTTTTTAGATGTGTTGTTGGAAATAATTTTTTTATTATCCAAGAAGTTATTTTGAGATTCATTTTTAACTTTAAAAATAATTTCTATATTTTTATTAGAGATTTTATGAACAGCCCGAGATATTGTTGAATGAAGCCTTTTCTCCAGCATCTCTGCTGCAAATGGGCTGGTTGTATAAATTATTAATTGATTGTCTTCAAGAGAATAAGCAACGGTATCTTTTAGCCAGGTTTCAAAATTAGGTCTAGGTATTTCTAATTCTAATAAACCTAAAGTTGCGGACCATATGGATTTTGCATTATTTGTTGGTTCCATTTGATCCTTTCTTGGAACAAAAAACACCTATCCGAGTGTTTTGTTCGGCTTAAAATATTTTATTAATTATTAGGGGATATGTTATCAGTGAAACAGTGACAGAGAAGTCAAGAACCCTACATTTCTGCAACGGACTCTTACACCAACTGATGTAAAATAAGTTAAATGTTTTAAGCCCTAAAAAGCAACAGATTTTTTGGGAAATCTATAAAATTTTTATATTTTTTTGGCACAATTAATTAAATAAAATTATCAAAGCAAGTATGTTTTAGATGGAAAATTTTAAATTGAAATTTAATTTGGTCAAATCGCGCATTAGATCGCGTTTTGCTTTAATGGTCAATTATTGAAATGAAGTTAGTATTTTTTGGTTCTTCAATAGAATCTGCAAAAGCAATTGAAACCTTGCTTAAAAAAGATTTTAATTTAGAAATTATTGTTACGCGTAGTAAAAAACCTAAGGGGCGCGGTTTAAAAATCTCTACATCTCCCGTTGAAGAAATTGCTAGAAAAAATAATATTAATTTATTTAATTCTGAGGATTTAGAAGATTTGAATTTTCTAAATTTATTAAAAAATATAAATCCAGATATGTTTATAGTAATATCCTATGGAAAATTATTATCTGAAAAAATATTGAGCATACCGAAGAAAGGTGCAATAAACATTCACCCTTCCTTATTACCTTTATATAGGGGGCCTAGTCCCGTAGCATCAGCAATTTTGGATGGAGCAAAAGAAACAGGAGTATCCATAATGTTATTAGATAAAGGTATGGATAGTGGTCCCATTTTATTACAGTCTCAAAGTGTTCAACTTAATGGTGAAGAAAAAAATTCTGAGTTATCTTCAAGATTATTTGATATTGGATCTAATCTGCTAACAGAATCATTAAAATCATTTTTTAATGCAAAGATTATTCCTAAAGAACAACATCATGAAGGTGCTACTTATACTTCTATAATTAGATCCTCAGATGGAGAAATTAATTGGAATGATAAAGCCCAAAAAATCTTCAATTTATACAGAGCTTATGATGATTGGCCAGGTATTTATACTTTTTGGAACGGCAAAAGAATTAAATTAATTCAAGTTCAAATTAGCAATATACAATTTCCTGGAATTTTACCAGGTGAAGTAAAGTATTTAGATAATAAATTCTTTATTGGGACATCAACTGTTCCAATAAAGATTGATTACTTACAAATAGAAGGAAAAAAAATTATGAAAAGTGAAGAGTTTTTTAGAGGTTATTCTTCAATTGTAGATACAAATTTATTAATATAAATTACGTAGTTTGAATTAATTTAATTTCCCTATGAGAAAGATGACTTCTTACAAAAGTAACATTTTCTTTCCACCACTTACTTCCATAGAATGCAGATTCTTTTTTTTCAATGTTATCAATAGAATTTCCGTATGATCTGATCCAGATAAATTGGGTCTTTTCATCATTAATCCAATAACTCTCAATTTTTATACCATGTTCTTCCATAAGAGGAATTAATTTATTTTCAAATACATTTATCCAGCTATCCATTTGACCGCTATTAATTGTATATGTTCTTAAGTGTGCTATTTTCATTTTTTTCCTTTACTTTCTATTAAACATTTCCATAAGAGATCTTTGTGATTTTCCTTTAGATAATCTTCGCATCATTTTTTGCATCTGTTTAAATTGATTTAATAATTGATTAATTTCAGATGGTGATGTTCCAGACCCACTTGCAATTCTTTTTCGTCTAGAACCGTTAATTATAGACGGATTTTTTCTTTCAGAAGGTGTCATAGATAAAATTATTGCCTCTGTATATTTTAATTTGTCGTCATTTAATTCAGAATTATTTATTTTCCCTCTTAGATTATTTAATCCAGGTATCATTCCTACTATATCTGACATTGACCCCATTTTTTTTAAAGTTTTAAATTGTTCTAATAAATCATTTAAGTCAAATTCATCTTTTTTTAATTTATTTTCTAAAAGTTCTAAATTTTCTGCATCGTAACTAGATTCTGCTTTTTCGATTAAAGTTTGTATATCCCCCATTCCCAATATTCTTGAAGCCATGCGATCAGGATAAAATTGCTCAAATTGATGAGGTTTTTCTCCTACTCCAATAAATTTTATAGGTAACCCTGTTTTATTTTTCATAGATAAGGCAGCTCCACCTCTAGCATCTCCATCCATTTTAGTTAAAATTACGCCTGTTACACCTAAAAGATCATTGAAGATAGAACCTGAATTAACAGCATCTTGACCTGTCATAGAATCCAGAACTAATAAAATTTCTGAAGGGTCTATGTTTTTTTTGATTTTGACCAATTCGTCCATTAATATTTCGTCTATAGAAATTCTTCCGGCAGTATCTAAAATAAGAAAATCGTAATTTTCTTTAATTGCATAATCTTTTGAATCTTTTGCAATTTTCAATGGAGAGGTTTTATTTTTATCCTGAGAAAAAACAGGAATATTTAATTCTTTTCCTAGTTGATTTAGTTGTTCAATTGCACCTGGTCTTTGTAAATCACATGCACCTAGTAGTACTGAATTTTTTTGGTTTCTAAGATATAGAGCTAATTTTGCTGCTGTAGTAGTTTTTCCTGTTCCTTGTAGACCTACTAATAAAATTGTAGAAGGTCGACTATCAGATTTATTTATATCTGTTGAATTAGTGCCTAAGGTTTCGATAAGTTCATCCTGTACATATTTAATAACTGATTGCCCTGGGGTAAGTGAAGAAAATATATCTGAAGAATCGAGTTTATTCTTTAAACTATCAATAAATTGTTTTGTTACTTTATAATCTACATCTGCTTCAAGTAAAGACATACGAACATCTCGCAGAGATAAGTCTAAATCTTTTTGGGAGATTTTTCCTTTTCGCGTTAATTTATTTAGTGATAGATTTAATTTTTCAGAAAGTGTTTCAAACATTATTTTTCAAAAATTTCGGCATTAGTGATCTTTTGTATGTCTTCTATTTTCCAATGAGGTGCAGCTTCTCTTAATATTAGTTTAGCATTTATATCTGAGTAGTATTTTACTTCTATTATGGCTACATCAGTAACAATAAGATTAACGCAATTTTTCGATGTTAAGGGATATTTACATTCTTCAACAATTTTAGGTTCGTTTTTTGTAGTAGTATGTTCCATTGCAATAATTACATTTGGAGTATTTTCTGCTAAATCCATAGCGCCTCCTATTGAGCCTATTCCCCTTGTAGGGATCATCCAATTCGACAAGTCACCATTTCCAGAGACTTGTAATCCGCCTAACACTGTAATATCAATGTGACCACCTCTTATCATATTAAATGATTCAATTGAGTCAAAAAAAACTAACCCAGGAATAACTACAGGAAAATTTCCACTCGCATCCATTATATTGGGATCTCCTTTTCCTTTTGGATAGAGTTCCTTAAATCCTAGTAAACCGGTTTCAGCTTGATAGTAAATATCTATATCCTTAGGTAAATAATTTGCACATAAAGAAGGTATACCTATACCTAGATTAACTATAGAATTATTCGGTAAAAATTTTGCTGCTCTTCTGGCAATATCTTTTCGGGAGAATCTTGGTGCTGGATCTTTTTCAAAAGAAAGTTCGCTCATGGATATGGGTCTCCTGATTTTCTTTTTACAATTCTATTAACATATACACCAGGAGTACCAATTTTTTCGGGATCTATTTCTCCAGGTTCAACTATTTCATTAACTTCAGCAATAGTTATTTTTGAAGCAGTTGCCATAGCCGGGTTAAATGCCCTTGATGTTCCTATATATTCCAAATTACCAAATATGTCGGATTTATTAGCTCTTATTAGTGAAAAATCAGCAGGAAGAGCTTTTTCTAAGATATATTCTCGACCATTAAAAATCCTATGTTCTTTATTTTTAGATACGATTGTTCCCACCCCAGTTGAAGTATAAAATGCTGGTATTCCTGCGCCAGCACACCTTATTCTTTCTACTAAAGTACCTTGAGGTATAATTTCAACTTCACAATTACCTGTTTTCCAAGATTTTTCTATTTCACTAATTGTTTTTGTAGTTCCGGGTACTGGAAATGAACATATTATTTTTTTTACTTGTCCTGCTTCAAATAAAATTCCTTGATCTACAGGAGTAATATTTTCGGGCCAGCCGTAACCAGTTGTTGTGGATATACCTGCCACATTACTAATAATAGTTAAATTTTTAGGCCCAAGATCTCTTAGTGCTAACATCAAACGTGTTGGTTGACCGCCAGAACCTCCAAAACCGCCAATCATTATTGAGGAACCGTTTTTAATATCTTTTATCGAGTCTAAAAAAGAATTATAAATTTTTTCATTTTTCATATTAATTTCGATTTAAAAATAAGTAATAATAAGAATATTATCAGTTTAAATAATTCGATCAATAAAGAAAAAAATAACAACAATATTATGAAAATAAAAAATATTAAAATACGACATTTATACGGAACTATCAATACAGATGGTAATTTTTGGGAAGAAAGACTAGTAAGACCAATAGATATTTATTCTGAATTTAGAACTAATCAAGATTGGCACGTGATTAATTTCTCAAATCAAATAGATAAAAATAAATTGTCTCATGATGCTTATTTTGTACAAATTGAAACTAATAATGATTTTTATGGAATTGGTGGGCCTTTTGATGAATCTATTGCATACATAATTAAAAACGAATTATCTCAATACATAATTAATCAAGATCCATTAGCTCTAGAATATCTTTGGGATTTGATGCATCGAGGATCTGTGCATGGGAGGCAAGGTAATACAATGATTGCGATTAGTGCAATTGACAATGCCTTATGGGATCTGAAAGGGAAGTATTTTAATACCCCTGTATATTCATTAATAGGAGGCCCAACTATAAATAAAGTACCAGCTTATGCTTCTATGTTAGGTTTTAATGTAGATGATATGGGATTAGTAGCAGAAAGAGCAAAACTTTATAATTCTTATGGTTATAAAGCTCAAAAATGGTTTTTTAGACACGGACCGATGTCTGGACCAGAAGGGTTAAGAAAAAATGTCCAGTTAGTTAAAACTCTTCGTGAGGAATTAGGTGAAGATGTGGATATAATGCTTGATTGCTGGCAGTCAATGGATGTGAACTATGCTGTGAAATTAATTAAACAGATTGAAGAATATTCTCCTAGATGGATAGAAGAAGTTGTAATGCCAGATAAAATTGAATCGTATAAAAAGATAAAAGAAACGACAAATATTTCTATTTCTGGAGGAGAGCATCATTACACAAGATGGGGACTAAATGAATTTATGAAAATTGGTGCTTTAGATATAATTCAGCCTGACATATATTGGGCCGGAGGTCTTTCTGAAGTATTAAAAATTGCTAGTTTAGCTACAACATATGACATAATTACAATTCCACACGGACATTCTTCGAATGTAGGAATACATTTTTCGGTTTCTCAGCCTCCGATATATACTCCATATCAAGAATATTTAATTAAATGGAATGTTATTCATCAGCACTTTTTAAAAACCCCTGTAAAGCCATTAAATGGATTTATCAATTTACCAAAAGAGATTGGATTAGGAATGGAATTGGATGATGATAAAATTGAGAAAGAAAATGATTTTTAATTTTCATCTAAATATTTTCAAGCCTCTTCTTTTATAGAATCAGCAATTCTTTCAGATATTAATATGGATATTTACTCTAAGTTATTAAGGTTTTATTTGTGCATCAAATACTTGTAAATTTAAGAGTATATATTTTTCTATATTATTTAAATAAACCTTTTGGGTGTGACCACTTATCAGAAACCCTAACAGAAGTGACAATGCCTTTACAGGTCAATGTTTTTGAATAAGAATATACATCTATATCGAATACAGTTTTTCGACTATTTTTTTCGACTATTTTTCCTTCTAATATAATTGGGCCTTCCATAGGTGTGGGTTTTTTATAATCTATTTTTAGTGAAGCAGTAGCATACCATATTTTTTCCCCTTCACCAATCTCTCTATTTTCTTGTTTGTAAGCATCTGCAATAGATGAACAAACACCATGACAGTCAATTACAGTTGCTATTGTTCCGCCATTCATCACATCTATTGGCATTGCAGCGTGATGTTTTTGAGGTTGAAAAATACAAATACTTATTTCTTTGTCCCAAAATGATTTAATTTGCAACCCTTTTTCGTTCCATGCTCCACATCCATAACAATTATTACCATATAATTTGTCTTGGAAATATTCTTTCATTTTTTTCCTTAATTATTAAAAAAATTAAATAGCTACATTCATA
>Ga0310344_10002830_pt1 | contig 13004 bp, 11 predicted proteins | sample HC15DNA20200_MG_FD_203801 | JGI IMG/M metagenome (GOLD analysis project Ga0310344, IMG submission 203801) | Marine microbial communities from station ALOHA, North Pacific Subtropical Gyre - HC15-DNA-20-200_MG | ecosystem: Environmental > Aquatic > Marine > Oceanic | place: Pacific Ocean: North... | reverse complement strand
ATCCCGCTTTCCATGCTGTTGGCGACGCTCGGTATGACGCACTTTGGCATCAGCGGAAATTTAATGAGTCTCGGCGCAATTGATTTTGGCATCATCATCGACGGCTCGGTGATCATCGTAGAAAACTGCCTACGCCGTTTGGCTGACAAGCAGGGCGAACTCGGCCGTCCGCTTACACGCGATGAACGACTAGAGGTCACGCGTGCTGCCAGCCACGAGGTTCGGCGTGCCACGGCCTTTGGCGAAACGATCATCATCATGGTGTACGTACCGATCCTCGCGCTGGCCGGTGTGGAGGGCAAACTGTTCCATCCCATGGCACTCACGGTCATTTTCGCGCTTACCGCCGCGTTCGTTCTGTCACTCACGTTTGTGCCGGCCATGGTGGCTCTGTTGGTTCGTGGTGAAATTGCAGAAAAAGAAAATGCTTTGATGCGCACCGCGCGCCGTGTGTATGCGCCAGTGCTGGACTTTGCCCTGCGTCAGCGCGTGCTGGTGGTCGTTGCCGCGCTCGCGTTGCTGGTTGGCACGGTGTTTGGGTTCGCGCGCATGGGGCAGGTGTTCATTCCGCAGTTGGACGAGGGCGACATCGCCATGCACGCCATGCGCATCCCCAGCACCGGCATCGAGCAAAGTACGCGCATGCAGTTGCACGTGGAGAATGCCATAAAAACTATGCCCGAGGTTGAGGTGGTGTTTTCCAAAACCGGCACCGCCGATATGGCAACGGATCCCATGCCGCCGAGCGTGTCGGATACTTTTATTATTTTCAAACCGCGCAATGAATGGCCCGACTCAAAGCTCACAAAACAGGCACTGTTGGACAAACTGCGCGCGACTATCGCAGGCCAGAACGGGCATCGATGGGAGATCACACAGCCGATTGAGATGCGTTTCCACGAGATGATTGCCGGTGTGCGCGGCGATGTGGCCGTGAAGGTATTCGGCGATGACCCCACGGCGTTGCGCGCCACGGCCGAGCGTGTGGCCGGTGTGCTCGGGCACATTCAGGGCGCTGAGGATGTGAAGGTGGAGCAAACTACCGGCATGCCGATCATCACCGTGCGTCCCAAGCGCGACGCGCTGGCCCGTCTGGACTTGGACAGCGATACCGTGGTGGATACCGTGAACATCGCAACCGGTGGCCGCACTGCCGGGCAAATTTTCCAGGGCGACCGCCGATTCGATATTGTCGTGCGTTTGCCCGAGACACAGCGCGAACGCTCTGATATTCTTAATACCCTGCTCATTCCTCTGCCACGCCACACGGAAAATGGCGGCACCCAACTCACCGGTGATCCGCACGCCACGCACATTGCGCCTGCGCGACCGTTGGCGGATCTTGCAACCATTCAACGCGCCGAAGGAGCAAATCAGGTTAGCCGCGAAAACAGCAAGCGCCGCGTGGTGGTGCAATGCAACGTGCGTGGGCGCGATCTGGCCGGGTTTGTGGAAGAAGCACGTGCTGCCGTCACCGCAGAGGTGTCTTTGCCCGCCGGCGCGTGGGTAGCGTGGGGTGGCCAATACGAGCATCTGCTCTCCGCGCGCGCGCGTCTTGGCATGCTGGTGCCGCTGTGTTTTGTGCTGATCTTCATGCTGCTCTACACCACCTTCCGCGCCGCGCGCCCGGCACTGCTGGTGTTCACTGGTGTGCCGCTGGCATTGACCGGTGGCGTGGCGGCTCTGGCCCTGTGCGGTTTGCCCTTTTCCATATCCGCTGCCGTCGGCTTCATTGCCCTCTCTGGCATCGCGGTGCTCAATGGCTTGGTGCTGGTCACCTTCATCAATCAATTGCGCGAGGAAGGCAAATCACTTGAGGATGCCATCCGGGACGGCGCCCTTACCCGATTGCGCCCCGTACTAATGACCGCGCTGGTTGCCTCGCTCGGGTTCCTTCCTATGGCCCTCGCCACCGGCACCGGAGCGGAAGTCCAACGCCCCTTGGCCACCGTTGTCATCGGCGGCATCCTCACAGCCACGGCCTTGACGTTGGTGGTACTGCCGGCTTTGTGCAGGATGGCATTCCCGGAAAAGCAAGAATCTGAAACGGGAGATTAGTCGCTTTTATCGCAGTCGCAATCTTCCCCACAGGCACCCTCCTTGGCCGGGCGCAGATTGCGCCACAGGAGAATGGCGAGAGTGACGATGACCACGGCGGGTGCGGCCCATGTTTGCCAGTCGTTCATCACACGAAGAAACCACTGACCTGATAAGTGGCCAGTGCGGCGAGGTAGGCGAAGCCGGTGAGATAAACGACCTGCAGGATGGCCCAACGCCAACTATTGGTTTCGCGGCGCGTCACGGCGACGGTACTGAGGCACTGCATGGCAAACACGTAAAACACCAACAGACTCAGGCAGGTACGCAAATCATAAGCGGGTTTGCCGTCGTCGCGTGTTTCAGCAGCCATGCGGTCGCGTATGGAATCCTCCTCGGCCTCTTCGCCGAGGTAGATGATCGACATGGTGCTCACAAATACTTCGCGCGCGGCAAAAGAGGCTACAAGGCCGATGCCCATTTTCCAATCGTAGCCCAACGGCTCAATGATTGGTTCGATCGTTTTTCCAATTTGACCGGCGGCGCTGTGTTCGAGTTGAGCAATTCCATCTTCCGAATCTGATTTCGGATAGGTCGTCAGTGCCCAGAGCACGATGGAAAGCCCGAGGATCACGGTGCCGGCGCGACGCAGGAAGATCTTGCCACGATCAAACATCTGCATGGCTACCTCGCGCCAGCTGGGGCGTTGGTAGGAGGGCAGTTCCAGCACAAGCAGCGTCTTGTCAGTCTGTTTGAGCGTGCGGTTGAACACGTAGGCAAAGGCGTATACGCCGAGGATGCTCAGCACGTATAGCCCGAGCATCACGAGTGCCTTTTGGCCGGCTGTGCCCACGGGCAGCATCAGCGCGATTAGCATCACGTATACCGGCAGGCGCGCGGAACAACTGGTGATGGGCGCGATTAGCGTTGTGATAAGGCGATCGCGCGCGCTTTCCATCGTCCTTGTGGCCATGATGCCGGGGATGGCGCAGGCGTACGAGCTGAGCAGCGGCACAAACGCCTTGCCGTTGAGGCCCACGCCAGCCATCAGCCGATCCATCATGAACGACACGCGTGCGAGGTAACCGGTATTTTCCATGAGGCCGATGAAGAAAAACAGGATGAGAATCTGTGGCAGGAAAATCACCACGCCGCCCACGCCGCCGATGATGCCCTCGGTGATGAGCGCGCGCAGATCGCCATCGGCCATGCGCGTTTCCACCTGTTCGCCGAGCCAACCGAACGCGCCGTCGATGAGGTCCATCGGATAGCCGGCCAGACTAAACAGCGTAAAAAACAATCCGCCGAGGATGCCGAGCAGAATCAGCCAACCGAAAACCGGATGCACCAGCACGCGATCCCACTTGTCGCTAGGCGTGAGGCGTTCCTCATCGCTGCGGGCCACTGCGCCCTCGAGCAATTTGCCAATGGCCTTGTAGCGCGCCGCGGTGTCGCCTTCCACCGGTTTCCAGTCTGCCTTGGCGGGCTCGGCGCTGAGGGCCACCTGCAGCGCTTCCATCCCAACGCGTTCATTGGCCTGCATGGGCACGACTGGAACGCCAAGGCGTTCTTCAAGTTTCTTGGTAGCCACGGTGATGCCGCGCTCCTCGGCCGTGTCAGTCTTGTTGACCACCACGATCACCGGCAAGTCTAGCTCCATCACTTGTGTGGCAAGATATAGATGCCGCTCAAGATTGCTGGCATCCACAAGGCACAATACGGCGTCGGGCTTTGGCGTGTCCGCCCGCTCGCCATGCAGCACCGCGCGTGTGACTTCCTCATCGGGCGACTTTGCCTCGAGCGAATATGCGCCGGGCAAATCAATGACCGTGAATTCCTCCCCGTGCCGGTTATGGCCTGTGCCGGTTTTTTTCTCAACCGTCACGCCGGGATAATTGGCCACTTTTTGGCGCAGCCCGGTCAGCGCATTGAAGAGCGTCGTCTTGCCCGTATTAGGATTGCCCACGAGGGCAAAAGTCCGTGAAGAGCTCATGAAATTATTGCACAAAGATTTGAGCCGCATCCGCCTGCCGTAACGCCAGACGCGCGCCGGCCACCTCAAACTCAATCGGACACCCCAACGGTGCCCTCCGAATCATCCGAACCGTCGCCCCCGGCAACAGCCCCATCTCCTCAAGTCGCCCCGCTGCCGCCTCAGGCAAATTCATGCTCCTCAACTCTGCTGATTCCCCCAACTCTAACTGGCCAATGTGTCGCGTGTTACTCACGTGCGGAGGTTATTGAGAACATGTCTCAAAAGCAATTCTATTCGAAACCCTTCAAGAAACTCTTATTCCTCCGCCGCGTACGCCTTGTATGCTTCCTCGATCTTGGCGGATTTTTCGTCACCCATGTGGAAAATTACGCGATGGCGCAGGGTAATGCTGTCGCCCTTCTTGAGCGTGAAGCCGCTGTCCTTGCCTTGGCGAAGACTGCGCAGGCCGAAGGGGTTGGCGGTGAACAGGCCATAAGTCCGGACGTGCCACGGAGTCGGATGCCGAAAGCTGGTCGGATGATTCAGGATCGCCACGCCAACGGTCTTGCCGTTGACCGGCCCATGATAATCCACCCATTCGGCGCGTTTGCCCCACGCGGCGCGGTCGGTGATACCGTTGCTATTGATAATGCGTCCGCCCTTCTTGCTGTCCACATCCATGCTGGTCGCCACGCGCACGCTTAAGCCGGCATCCTTCTGATCGGACATTTTGCAGTCGCCATGCTCGGCAGTGAACTTGATGGTCACATCAATAATCCGCTGATCTTTCTCCACGCGAAACACGTGCGTACGTTCATCTGCCAATAGCTTCTTTCCGCCACCCACGTAGTCGTTGCGCGTCACGATCACCGCAGTCTTACCGCCCTGCACTTTCACAAACTCGCGATGCACCGTGCTGCCAAGATTCGTGCGTCGTCCACTGGCCGGCTCGTGCCAAGTGTCAAACCCCGCCGTGCCCTGGTGCCCGAACCAAACCGAGCGATGGTGCGGATGGTCATGCCGCTCGCCCTCGCGTTTCTCCATCGGAAATGCCCGCGTCACTTCATCACCACTGGGGCCAATCACCGGCCACAGGAACGGCTTGTTGGATTGGCCGACAACATAGCGCGTGAAGAGCTTGCCGTCATACTTCACGGTCACGCCGGCCTTGGTTTTTTCAACGGAAAATTCACCGGCACAAATCGGCAGTGCCAACGGCAGTCCGAAAGCCAATAGGAAAAATCTTGTCCATGGTTTCATGCGTGCATTGAGCCTGTCTCCGCCGTTGCAAGTTCTCAAGTCCTTTTACACGAAGCGTTCGGCGGCCAAGGGCGCGGGATCGAATTTCTGTGACGGCTGACCTGTAATCTGATCGGCGACCAAGCGTCCTGTCACGGGGCCGAGGCTTAGGCCGAGCATGTTGTGACCGGTGGCGACGGTGGCGTTTTCGATGCCGGGCACGGGGCCGATGCAGGGAAGGCCGTCGGGTGTGCAGGGGCGCAGGCCGGACCATGGCTCGATGTCGGCGAAGTCATCGGTTTTGAACGCAGGGAAGAATTTGCAGAAACCCTCGATGATGCCCTGCAGACGGGTGCGGTTGATGGATAGATCGGTGCCGCAGATTTCCATGGTGCCCCCAACGCGCAGCTTGCCACCCATGGGGGTAACCGCGACGCGGGCTTCCTTGAGTAGCGAGCAAAGGCGCGGCAACTCGGCGGGTTCGCGCAAGGTGAGAGAGTAGCCTTTGCCTCCCTGCATGGGGATGCGCAAATCAAGTTCGCGAGCAAGGTCAGGTGTCCACGCGCCGACAGCGAGGATGATGTGCTCGGCAGTGTGCGTTTCGCCATCGGCAGTGCGAATGCCGGTGAGACGAATGCCTTGCCTCTCGAAGCCGCTGCATTCGTCATCGATAAATCGGCCTCCCTTGGCGCGGATGCCTTCACGGAGCGCGTTAAGAAAATCGAGCGGATCGAGATGACAATCCTGCGCAAACCACACGGCACCGGCGACATTCATCTGCGCATCCGGATCGAGCTCGCGCACGCGGGCGGCATCACACACCTCCGCCTCCACGCCCACGTCCTTGGCCAGCGCGGCGACTTTGGCCTCCTCCTCCAATCCGGCCTCCGTGCGGCACAACATCATCAGGCCGCGCGTAGCGAGGTCGAATTTCAGCTCATCGACCAGCTCCAGAAACAAGCGACGGCTCTCGAGGCTGAAGTCGGCGAGCAATTGCTTGGTGTCGTTGACGTGCTGCGCGTTGGCGTGCCGGAAAAATTGCCAGCACCAACTCCACAGCGCGGGATCCAGCCGCAGCCGCAGGTAAAACGGACTCTTTGGATTGAGCATCCACTTGAGCCCCTGCGCAATGACGCCCGGCGCGGCGAGCGGGATGAAATGGCTCGGTACAACCATGCCGGCGTTTTCATCGGAGCACGACTCGCGGCGTGTGGGGTCGCGATCGAGAATGGTCACGGTGCGACCGGCCTGTGACAGATACCATCCGCAGCAAAGGCCGATCACGCCGCCGCCGACAATCAGGATGTCATGACCGCGGTCAGGCACGGGAATAGACGATGCCGGCGGCAAAAGGGTCGTTCGGATGCACGAGCAGATTGTTTTCGCCCGTGACAAAGGCGCGGCCTTTGACCGTCGGCACAACGCCGCCCTCTGGGGCTTCCTGCACGGAGCCTTCGAAGAAGGAATCAAGAATGCCGGCCTGCCGCCAGGTTTGGCCGGGCTGCAGTTTGCCGGCGGCGTGCAGGCAGGCTAGCTTGGCGCTGGTGCCGGTGCCGCAGGGGGAACGGTCGTATTCGCGTCCGGGGCAGAGGACGAAATTTTTGCTGTCGGCGGAATCATTCGCGGGCGGGCCGAACACCTCGATGTGATCGATCTCGCCGTTGTCCGCGCCAGTGATGCCGTTGGCCTCAAGCGCTTCGCGAATTGCGCAGGTGAAGTCGGTGAGTTGATCGAGGTTTTTGAAATCCACTTCAATGGTATCGCCGGCTTCGATGAGAAAAAACCAGTTGCCGCCCCACGCCACGTCGCCCTGCACCGTTCCCCAACCGGGCACATCCACGGGCACGCCGGCGGCGTGGCGGTAGCTACGGACGTTTTGCACCGTCACCCAACCATCCTCGGGCGGGCGCACCGTTACGATGCCCGTCGGCGTTTCAATTTTATTTTCGCTTTCGCTCAATCGCCCGAGGTGCGCCAGCGTGACAGTTACACCAATGGTCCCATGCAGGCATCCGTGCAGGTAACCGACGTTGTTAAAGAACACCACACCCGCCACGCAATCGGTCTGCGTCGGCGGCAACAGATAAGCGCCCACCATCGCCTCATGCCCGCGCGGTTCACAGGCCACCGCGGTCCGAAGCCCGTCGTGGTGATCGCGCAGAAAGTCGCGCCATGCTTCCGGCGTACCGGCAAATTCCGGCAGCCCTTCCACCACCACCCGCGTGGGCTCCCCGGCAGTGTGGGAATCGATGACCTTGATGCGTTTCACCTCATCACCCATGGGCAGCTTGCATTTTCTTGAACTCGGCGAGGATGCGGGTGCTGGTTTGATCGGGGGTTTCGCCGGTGTTGTTGATGATATGGGCACCCTCAGGGATGATGAGAGGTGCGGTGGCGCGGGTGCTGTCGCGTTGGTCGCGAGCGGCGAGATTTTCCTGTATGCCGTCAGCATCGCGGCGGGCTTGACGTTCTGTGGGAGTGGCGTCGAGATAAAATTTAAATTGGGTTTCAGGAAAGATGTGGGAACCAATATCGCGGCCTTCCATGACGAGATTGCCGAATTGAGTGCAGGCACGTTGCTGTTGTTTCATCCATTGGCGGACGCGTGGGACAGCGGCGACAGCGGAAACAACGGCACTGGTCTTGGCCGTACGAATCTCTTTCTCAGGGTAATATCCATCAACGAGCAGGCGCGCCTGTCCGTCTTGACAGGCGAGCTCGGTGTTCCACTGGTCGCAGTGGGCGGCGATGGACTCGGGGTTGCAGGTGTCGATGGCCTGCTGGAGGCAATGCCAAGCGAGAGTTCGGTACATGGCGCCGGTATCGACGTAGATGTAGTCGAGAGCTTTGGCAACAAGTTTCGCGTTGGTACTTTTGCCGCTGGCACTGGGACCGTCGATGGCGATGACGATAGAGTCGCTCATTCCGCGTGCAGGGCGTCGCCGGAGAGAAGCTGGCCTTGGGCGTCGCGGATTTCCGCCCCGACGCCGTGTGGAGGTGGAGCAGCGAGTTTCTGGAAAAAGTTTGGGAAGGTTTTGCGCACGCAAGCGGGATCACGCAGTTTCATACCGGACACCTTAAGGCCGAGCGTGGCAAAGCACATGGCCATGCGGTGATCGCGATAGGTCTCGATTTCCGCACCGTGGAGTTCGGCGGGCTCAAGGTGCAAGGTGTCGCCTTTCTCGGTGACAACGGCGCCACATTTTGCCAGCTCGGTACGTAGGGCGTGGACGCGCTCGCATTCCTGCACACGAAGCCGGCCGAGGTCGGTAAAGGTGACTGCCCGGCCAGTGAGGGGGGCGAGGACGATAGCGGTCATGATGCTATCGCCCAGATCGACTGCGCGCGAGATTTCGGCGGGCATAGATATGAAGCGAGGGAACCGTGTATCGATCTGCCAGCTGGTGACAGGCCAGTTGGCGACCTCGACGGTTTCGAGAAAGACATTGATGCCCCAAAAGAAGCTGCCGCTGGAAGCGTCGGGTTCGATGGCGAATGTGCCGCCATCGTGTGGGAAGGCGACCATCATTTCTTGTGTCATGCGCACGTAAGGAGCCTCGTCGAGATCGGCACCGGTAAGGTCGATGATCCATTGGCCACGTGGCGCTACCTGAAGCAGCGCGGTGGCGAACTGGGAACTTTCGCAGACGCTTACGGCACAGCTGGCTTCGTGCGGTCCGCCGCCGTAGAAGATGGCGGGCAGGCGGTTATTGGGGGAGTCGATGCGGTAGCCAAGTCGGCGTAAGGCGCGGAATAGTTCTTCCTGCGGGCGCTCGTGCATGCGGTCCACGCCGTGAAGCCGCACGGCACCATCGCCCAAGCAGACCATCGCAGCGAGAAAGCGCGCGGCGGTGCCGGCGTTGCCCACGAAGATATCCAGCGGCGAGTGAACGTAGCCAGCGTTCGGGATGCGACCGGCTAGGCCTTGAACGGTGATAACACGATTGCCAGCCTCTGCAATGTCTGGGGCGATGTTAATCTCGAACCCCAACGCTTGCAGAGCGTCGATCATGATGCGTGTATCTTCGCTCCACAGCGCGCCGGTCAATTCAACTTTGCCATCGGCCAAAGCGGCGAGCACGAGGGCACGGTTGGTGATGCTCTTGGAGCCGGGCATGGTCACATGGGCCTCAAGCGGGTCAGTGCCCAATGGCATGATTTCTATCAAGTCCGGCAGGCCCATGTCACTTCTTCCCGCGTAGCCACTCGCCGCGCAATGTTTGTCCGTCCTCAAAAAACTTTTCCAGTGCCGCCGCGTCCTTGGCATCCAGCGCTAAGCGCAGGCCGTCCAATTCCGTTTGCAGATCCGCTACTGCTGCGGCGATGGCAATGGGGTTGGCCAGGGCAATGTCTCGCCACAGTGGGGCGGAACCAGAGGCAAGGCGCGTTGTATCGCGGAAACCGGTGGCGCAGAATTCCGCTTCACCATTTTCCGCGCGGCCGAGTACTGCGCGCACCAGCGCGGTGGCCAGCACGTGTGGAAGGTGGCTGGTGCGGGCCACTATGGTGTCGTGGGCCTCCGGTGACAGGCAAAGGGTACGCGAGCCCAGCGATCGCCAGAATGTTTCAACCGTATCCACGACCGTGGCGTCGGACTGGGCGGTGGGGGTGACGACGCAAAGAGCGTCTTGCAGAAGATCCGCGTGCGCGTGGGCTACGCCGGTTTTCTCAGAGCCGGCCAATGGGTGGCTACCGACGAAGCGCGGCCATTGCTGCTCCACCGCGGCGACGACACCTGCCTTCACGCTGCCCACGTCGGTGAGGATGGCTTTGGGTTCCAAGTGGGGCTTCAGGCGTCCAGTCAGTTTGCCCATTCCGCCCACAGGAGTGCAGAGGATGACCAGCCCCGCGTCGGCCAGGGCTTTGTCAGGAACCAGCGTGGCCTCATCGACCACGCCTGCTGCGAGACATTCGTCGATGCTCTCCTTGCGACGCACCAAACCACAAACGCTGCTGGCCACACCGCTGGCTTTGGCCGCCAAGCCCACCGAGCCGCCCAGCAAGCCCACACCTACAAGGGTTATCTTTGGAAACTCCAACGGCGGAATAATGGGCGGAGCGGCAATGAGTTCAAAGAGAAAAGATTGCCGATAATCAGCACATCTCCTTCACACGCTCGAGAATGACTTCGGGGAGGTGAGGTTCGGTGCCGATGGGGAGGGTGTACCAGAGGAGTTTGCCTTTGCGTTCCGTGGGATTGCGCCAAGTGGGTTGGCCGGCGTTGAGGCGTTCCTTGACGCGTTTTTCCGTCTCGCCAAGGAGCACGGGGATGTCCTCGACCGTGTGGAGGCCGTCGGCAATAAAAAATGGGACCATGATGATGTTCTTGGCGTCGGTGGCGGTGTAGCAGTCGGCTATGAACGGGGCTTCCTCCATGAAGGCGGGCTGAACGTCGGCATAATCGGTCTTGGCACGGATGGTTTCGACTTGTGCCTCGATAGATTTGCGGGAGTTTTTGTTTTTTCCGGTTCCATGGCCGGCGATGAAAAGGGCCGTTTCATCCTGGCTTGGAGAGCGTGGAAAGGGGTGTTGCTGAACTATGTCTCGCGCTCGTGAAAGCAGAACATCCGTCATGCTTGGATGCGTTCCAATCGGCGAGGTGTAAATGATCTGCTTGCCGTCCCGTTCCTCAGTCTTCGGGTAGTTGCATTCGCCTTCGGCACAATCGCACTCGGGTTTTTTGCATAACCCCAACTCAAAGGGGATGGTTTGCTCAGTGAAGTGTCCTTCGCTAATGGTGATGGGAACGGCAAAGATGCGGGGAGCGTCGATTTTGGAGATATCGCCGATCTTGGGGTGCTCGAGGTTGAAGGCAGGGGTGACTTGAGCAAAGAGTCGGCGTGCGGAGAGTTGTTCGGCGAGTTGGCGGACGGGTCGGCTGGACTGAGCATTAATGGTGGAACCGTGGCCGATAAGCACGAGGGCGGCATCACTGAAATCTGGATTTGTCACCGCGGGAATTGTCGCGCAGGCGGATCAGGAGGTGAAGGCTTTTTGATAAAGGGCGACAAAGTCGGCGGCGGTGATGTCGCGGGGATTGAAACTGGCAGTCCATTGCTGCGCGGCTTCCTCGGAAAGTGTATCGAGCATGGCTTCCTCCACGCCGCAGTCGGCAAGGGCACGTGGGAGGCCGGCTGTGTCGAGGGAGGTTTCGATCTCGTGGGCGAGCGCTTCGGCAGAGGCGGCGCCGTTGGTGGGGGCGACGGGGGTGTCGACGATGAGGTCTGCATAGCCCGCAGCGGCGGCTTCGTCGACGGCGTTAAAACGAATGACGTGAGGGAGCATCATGCCAACGGCTTGGCCGTGGATGACATCGAAGTGGGCGGTTAAGGGATTGGCGGCCGAATGGGCTGCGCCAAGCATGCTGTGCTCGATGGCAGTACCGGCGAGGGCAGCGCCGAGAAGCATGCGGCCGCGGGCCTCGAGATCGCCGGGGTTTTGCAATGCGCGCGACAGGCTGCCCATGAACAAGCGGAAGGCTTCGCGAGAGTACTTGAGTGACGCCTCGTTGCGTTTGCGAGTAACGGCAGTCTCGACAGCGTGGGCAACGGCATCGACGCCGGTGCAGGCAGTGACGCGCGTGGGCTGCGATACGGTCAGCGCGGGATCGAGCAGTGCAGCCTTGGCCATGGCCTTGGGATCGCCGCAGGCCATTTTCTGGTGAGTGTCGTTGTCGGAGATAAGTGCAAAGCTCTGGCACTCGCTACCGGTGCCGGCGGTGGTGGGGATCATCAGCGAGGGCAACATCGGCTGGCTGGCCTTGCCGACGCCCCAGTAGTCCTTCATCGTGCCACCGTTGGTGAGAATGAAGTTGGCGCCCTTGGCGGTGTCCATCGAGCTGCCGCCGCCAAGGCCGATGATGAAGTTGACGCCCGCTTCACGCGCGGCACGGGCGCAATCATCAATACAGGCGGAGGTGGGGTTTTCCTTCGACTGGTCGAACAAGCTGACACCCAATCCGGCGGCCTCCAAGTGACCGCGGACGGCGTCGGCATGGCCGGCGGCAACGATGCCGGGGTCGGTGACCAGCAATACTTTTTCCCCACCGAATTCGCGCGCCAGTTCTCCTGCCTGTGCCACGACGCCCTCGCCGAACACCAACCGCAGGTGCGGATGTTTGTCCAAGAGGGTTTGGTCGATGTCGTTCATTGGCGCGAAGAGATGTGACGGGATTTTTCCCGGCCATCTTCAGCAATTCACTTTTGTTTAATACACGCCCTCGACGATTTTCTTTTGCATGGCGCCGAAGGGACGAACCTCGGCGACGCCGTCCCACGGATACTGCTCGATGGGGGCGCGGCGGATGGCCTCGTCGCGCTCGAGAAAGCGTGGCATGAAGAACTCGCGCGTCAGCGTGGTCAGCTCGACGCGACCCCATTCTTCATACTCGACGGGCTCGTTGGTGTCGGGGTTGACCACTCGCATCATGGCGCGCGGCTGCGGGGCGTAGTAGGTGATTGAATACTTGTCTTCGGCAGTCAGCGGCTTGTGCTTGGCCAGACCCATGAGCGTGTTGCCGTAGGTGGGCACGAAGCCAATCTTATTCTCCAGCAGTTCCTCGCAGAGGAAGCGTGTGTACTGCGGATCCATCGTGGTGCCGCCGCAAAAGACGCCGCGGATGCCGCTATCGTAGAGGCTGCCGCCCTCATCTTCGCAGCGTTCGGCGATGGACTCTAGCAGCTTGGGCGTGGTGAACAGCGCGCTGACCTTGCGATACTTCATGATAGTAGTCGCCTGATCGACAACGTGTTCC
>Ga0310344_10002827_pt1 | contig 13007 bp, 13 predicted proteins | sample HC15DNA20200_MG_FD_203801 | JGI IMG/M metagenome (GOLD analysis project Ga0310344, IMG submission 203801) | Marine microbial communities from station ALOHA, North Pacific Subtropical Gyre - HC15-DNA-20-200_MG | ecosystem: Environmental > Aquatic > Marine > Oceanic | place: Pacific Ocean: North... | reverse complement strand
GTCTCTTCTTCTTCAACCTCAGTGAGTTCTTCAGTCGGCCTATCCTCTTCCGGTGATGGCTCGGGTTCGGGGTCATCAGGCTCTTCAATCGGGACAACTTCCTGCTCGGGTTCTTCCTCTATTGGTCGTGTAGGCTCGGGCCGCTCGACCACTAGCTCTTCCATCGCAGGCTGGATCTCAGCTTGGACCGCAGGTGGTGGACTAACCATTTCGATCTCGTAGGTCACAAACTCCATGGGTGAGCGATCAACAAGTGAGGTAAAGAATGCAAGCGTGAACAAACACCCGTGGAGACCGACGGACATTGTCATGCTCCGCTTGTCGAAGTACGCTGGTTCAAGCATGGGCCTTTTCTAGTTCCCGGGCCGGTAAGGCTCAGCAACAACCGACCAATTCACGCCACTATTGACAGAGGTGGCCATAACCCTAAGCACAGGACCATAGGGTGCGAGAGAGTCACCCCGGATATAAATGCGCTGAACGTTCCCTGTAGCCATAAGTTGAGGTAATCCCGCTTCAAGCTCCTCAAGTGTTACTTCAGTCTCCTCCATAAAAATGGTTCCATCCTGCAGGACTGTAACAAAGAACGGCTGATCTTCTGACGTCAGTGGTGGAACGTCTGCCCTCGGAATCGCTACTTCGATCCCGCCTTGTAGGATTGGTGCCGTGATGATGAAAATCACTAGAAGTGTGAAGGCAATATCAACTAGACTCGTAACGTTGATCTCTGCGTTCACCGGCAGATCATCACGGTTGGTACGACTCCGACGCCGAATTCCTATCGAGCTCACAGACTCGCATTCTCCAATGGCTCAACCAACAACTCTGCCGTGATTTTAATCATGACACGAGGCCCTCTCGAGCAAGAGTGCCAATAAATTCGCTTGAGAAGCCTTCTAGTTCTCCACTTACTAGATTCAACTCTCCAACAAAGTGGTTGTAGGCAATCACCGCTGGAATCGCTACAGCAAGGCCCGCAACCGTTGTCACAAGTGCCTCAGCAACACCCGGAGCCACGGCCATGATGTTACTAGAACCTGCTGAGGTAATACCAAGGAACGCATTCATTACACCAATGACTGTACCCATCAACCCCATTAACGGGGATACTGAACCGATGATAGCTAATGTACCGAGACCATGAGCTAATTCGTCCCTCTCTTCAGCCTCTTCCTTCTCCAAGACTAGTCGTAGTGCTTCTAGCTGTGTAAGTGAAAGCCCTTGTGTCGGTGGCCCATCCTCACGGAGAGCACCCGGCCGAAGTTCACTAAAAAAGTTGACTCCCTGTCGGAACACTCTTCCGTAGGGCGACTCGGGCAACGCTAGTATTGCCTTGTATGCATCCTCCAAACGCTGGGCTTGCTCCATATGTTCCAAGAATTGATCTCCCTGCTCCCGGACCTCCCGGAACTGCTTCCATTTGTGGAAGATCAACCACCACGCGTAGATCGATCCTGATAAGAGCACGAGCAGCACAATTTTTGTGGGTAACGTCCCCCCAAACACCATATCGAGGATACTCTGTGGAGGACGTGCTTGAAGTAACAGTATCGATAGCGTCATTAGGTGGCTCTGGCTCCCGCCATCTCTCTTTCGATGAATGTGTACGTTTCGTGCAAGCCTTGTTCCAAAGTAAACCCTGGCTTCCAACCAAGAGCTCTAAGCTTATCGGCATTTAGTGCACTGTGCCGAAGTTCACCGGGGCGCACAGACCGATGCTGACGACCCAGATCAGTGCCGGCAATCAGTTCCAGAACGTCAGCAAGTTCACTCACGCTCGTTCCGATTCCTGTGCCTATGTTAAAAGCTTGATCATCCAACTGCCCCTGGGATTCCAGATCGATCTCTGAGACTAGAAGGTTCGCTGAGACAACATCGCCCACATACACATAATCCCGTGTCTGTTCACCATCTCCGAAGATTATAAGCGGCTCTTGAGCCAAGAGTTTCCGGGAAAATATCGCTACCACGCCCGCCTCACCATGGGGATCTTGCCGAGGTCCGTAGACATTAGAATACCGAAGAGCAGCGTATTCCAGCCCGTGTACCTGTCGATAATAATTCAGATAAAGCTCACCCGTGAACTTCGACACACCATAGGGAGAAAGAGGCACCTTAGGTTCAGTTTCTGACGTGGGAATTGTAGATGGCTCCCCATAAACAACGCCACCGCTGCTCACAAATATGAAGCGCCTCGTCCCGACATCGATCGCTGCCTCTGTGAGGTTTAGAAGACCTTGCAGGTTAATACTCGCGTCTATTGTCGGATCGGCTACGGAAGTACGCACATCAATCTGCGCAGCGTGATGATTTACAATATCAAAGCGAACCTTACGAAATAGCTTCAAGACATCATCGTCTCTGATATCCAGCTCTATGAACTCTGCGCCCTCCGGAATATTGGCCCGCCCTCCCGAGGAGAGGTTGTCCAGCACCCATACGTCATAACCTGCTTCTAGATAGGCATCGGCGACGTGGCTGCCAATAAAACCAGCACCGCCTGTTACTAGTACTCGTCTCGGTGAGTAGCTCATTAGCTTAAAGCTCGACTCAGTAGAGGTATGTTTAAAGCCCCCATCAAGAAAGTTTTTGGGGGCTCGTTTATCGGGATTTTGAAGCGAGAGGGCTGAGACTCTCCTCGACTCAACACTCAGCGAATGTGTTGAGTGAGATATAGTACGGAGATGCTCGGTAATGTACCCTTCGACAGAAGGGGAGCAACCGTCACAATTGATAGAATAATTTGGGCTCCTTCCCTGCTACGGCGAGCACCATTCCCGTAATGAAAGTCATTCGAAGATACTGGATATCTCTCAACAAGGTCAACGAATCTTTCCTATTAAACCTTAGGTATCCAGGGCATTCTTAGAGCTGGATTCTCATCACACGAGCGTCTTCTTTCGGAGAATCGTAGTAATTCTCTCGACGACCGATCTCCTCAAAGCCGAACCCAATATACAGGTCCGCTGCCCGCTCATTTGACTCTCTGACTTCCAGATAGATCAAATTGACTCCCCGTTTGCTCGCAACTTCAAGCAGGTGGTCAAGAAGACCCACCGCCAAGCCCTGACCAAGGAACTCAGGAGCAACCGCCATATTTGCTAGTTCGCCTTGATCAAGAAGGCACCACAACACCCCATACCCAATCACGCCAACTCGGGAGTGCTCGATAACCCAAAGTTCAGCACCATCCCTACTGATAAGGCCTAGAAACGTTTCGGCCTTCCAAGGGCTGGTAAAAGCCTGGAATTCAATCGCCACAACACTATCTATATCATCCGTGTGCATGGGCCTGATCACCACGTCAACTCCAAGCTTTGAGTCATTCATGGTTAGATCACTTTCAGACCAGATGGCCAGTTACGGATATACCTGGGCTCCCACCCTCGTATAACGGCAACCGACGGTGTCTTGGGATAGAGTTTTATGTAGCGAAGTAACCCATTTGCTCCAGGATAAGTCACGGGGAGAGGTTGTACCTCAAAACCCGCCCCCTCAATAATGAGCCTATGGCGGCAGGAGCCTTCCCCGCAGAAGACTGCCCCAGTCGGAATTTCGCTAGCCAGAACCTCTCGCAATGTTCCTGCATGAGGGAATACTAAAGTCTCCACACTCATCTTCCCTACACTATAACAAGCGCCGTAAACACGTCGTTTACGTGCATCGAAGAGCACGTATCTAATTTCGAATCCCCTCACAGATAATGCTGTCGCAGCCAAGCTTGAAACCGGCCAAAGAGGTAACTCAAGAGCGTGCGCCATGCCCTTTGCAGTAGCTGCAGCAACTCGGACACCAGTGAAGGATCCAGGTCCTTCACCAACTACGATGCCGTCAAGTTCAGATTTATCGATACCAGCCTCTGACAGGACTGCACTTATCGCAGGAATAAGCGCTGAAGCATGCTTCCTTTGCTGTTCAAGCTCTTGCTGAGCAAGTACTGCCCCGTCTCGACCCACAGCTACAGACCCAACTGAACTGGACGTATCAAACGCGAGGAGTACACTGTCTGAACTAACCAGATCACTCATGGCCAAGTTCGCTCAGCACTCTGAGATGAAATCGGGAAAGCAGGTAGTTCATTCTTCGGTGAGCCCACCTTCCGAACCCCGACCTCCCTTAATGCGATATTTTCAGCAACAACGGTTAAATGGATCAGCCAGTGATCAGGGGGCATAAGTTCATGGGCTTGCTCAGGCCATTCCACAATGATGATCTCGTTCTCTGCACCCAGTTCATTCCATCCGAGTTCCCAAAGATCATCAGGAGACTCGATCCGATAAAGGTCAAGATGGACCACCTCAAGACCTTCGTCAGCTTCATAGCGAAATACGAGATTGAAGGACGGAGACGGCATAGGAGCCTGAACTCCTGCTCCTGCCCCAATCGCTCTAGCAAGAACAGATTTTCCTGCTCCAAGTGAACCCACAAGCCCAAGAATTGCCGGTGGTTTCAACGTTTGACCGATCCACCTACCCCACTCCTTAAGGCCCTGTTCGTCAAGCTTCAATTGTTCTTGCAATGCACCGTCAACCCCTTGATTAGGAAAGCAGATTGGTGGGGATTGTTATGTAGTACTAGACACACGTCGTGCATAACCATTTTAAATGTCCGTGCTTGAGCTGTCCGTAGTAGTGAGGTCTGATACATGCCCCTACTAGCAGACTTCATTAGATCCTCAACTCCTGTAAAGTCCCTCTCGTAGAATGATTGCTTCAACTGCTGCCGGGATAAGCGTACTAACGTTCTGCCCATCATTCACCGCTACCCGAACATCTGTCGATGAAATATCAATTTTTCTTACAGGTACAAAGTGAGCATTCTCTGCCCCTGGCACATTGGGAACGTGTTCTGCCCCTTGTTGTCCATCCCTATCCATAACCACCAGTTCGACCAAGCTCAGTAGTCTCTCAGGGTCCCTCCATAGATGGAGTTGACGAAATTGATCTGTGCCAATGATCAAGAACAACTTGGCTTTGGGGCAATCGTCCTTCAGTGCATACGCTGTGTCTATGGTATAGGATGGGCCCATTCGCTCGGCTTCAATTCGACTCAGCTTAAAGCGCGAATCAACACCTATGACTGCATGGGTCATTTCAAGGCGAAGCACTAGAGGTGCCGTACTCAACGAAACCTTATGTGGAGGTTGGCTTGCAGGAATCCAGAGCACCTGATCCAGGTCTAAGGCATCCGCTACGTCTGCCGCAACGGCAATATGCCCGCGGTGGGGTGGATCAAAAGTACCCCCGAAAAGACCTATACGGAGAAGTGGTTCAGTAGACGCGTCAGAATCCTGACCCATCGATTCCAAGTTCTGTGGCCGCTTCAGATTCGGGATATTCCCTTAGAAGCCGTTCTTTTGCTTCTTCTGCAAGGTCGTCATATCCGATGGCAAGATTCGATTGATAGAGCCCCTTGAGTGCCCAAGACGCAAACTCCGTATCAGAATAAAAACTGATGACGAACTCGTAATACAAAATCGCGGAATCATAGAGCTTGCGATTGAAGTAAAAATCTCCTGTCCGCAGCTCTTTTTCGGCCAGCTTCATCCTCATCTGATTCGCAATCTCAGCGGCCTCAACTGATTGGGTCGTGCCGGCGTAATCAATTACAACATTCCGGCAAATCGTAATTGCTTCGTCTGTGTATGTTTGGTCTCGCTGTAAATCAGGCGAGAGGGCAGAAAGGGACCGGCAAACGCCAAGAGCTGCTATTGGAGCATCCTCATGACTAGCGTAACGGTCGAGAAAACGATTGAACTCGGATTGAGCACTCAGGTAATCAGTTTTCTCGTAATATGAGTGCCCTAGGAGCAATCGAGCAGCCTGTGCACCTTCCCAGTCACCATAAGACAGAAGCACTCGATCTAGTGCTTGAATTGCATTGTCGTATTCTCCTGCTTCGTACTCTTCAGAAGCCATCTGATATATCGAGAGTGGATCCATCCCTTGATAAAGATTAACTCCACCACCACAGGCCAATGAAGCCAGAGTAAATCCAAGTAATAATAAGCGTAGCATCATCGTTAGAAGCTCTGGAATAGACTCGACGAATGCATACACTGAGTTGGGCAACTGGTTTCCCAGAGTGGCGAAATATTCCGATTTATCTGCATCGCTCTGCTTCTAACCCACGACCAAAACGAATTTCGTCATAGCGGCGTAAGGCGCGATCCAAGAGGGGGCCTGGCTGATCTACGTAACGGACCTGCTCGTAAGCCTCCATCGCTTCCTCACACGCACCCATCTGATCCAAAACATCTCCCTTCTCGAACCAAGCTTGAGCCTGGATATTTCTCGGTTCGCCCACCTCCAGAATACGATCGACGAGCTCGAGTGCCCGCTCTAGCTCTTGGTCTCCTACCACAGAACTGCTTCTCAGATCACGTGCAAGACTAAACGCACAGGTGCCAATATACCAATCAACTTCACCTCGCTCCCAGGGACGCACCATCTCACGAAATCTTTCGAAACCAATCAGCGCATGGTCACAGTCACCAATCTCTTCGTACGCCTGAGCTATCTCGAAGACTATCTCCGGCACAGAGTCAGTTGCATCAGCCATAGCACTCTGGTAAAAAGGAATAGCACGACCGTATTCCCCATTCTCGAAGTAGTGCTGCGCCAACGGAAGTGACATATCACCCACCCCTAGGCCCGGGCGGAGTTGAAGTGCTATCTCTACCGCAGTGGCCATAGCAAAGCGGTCGTTATTTCCTTTCGCATCCAACGCCAGTCTCATTAGATCCGAAACTGCTTGATCCGCAAAACTATCTTCCTTGGAAGATGTTTCCAGGTAATATGCCCCAGCGTCGTCCACCCGTCCCATCATCGCGTAGGTATGTGCAACCCTGCCCGTTATCGATGGATCAGCTGCGCCCTGACGCACTGCGAGCCGGTACTCGGCCAATGCCTCTTCGTAATCTGTTTGGGCAAAAGCCACATCTCCTCGGCGAATAGCGCTTTCCTCGGTGGCCCGAGATGAACACCCACCCATAACAACGCAAATAATGACTAGCCTACTAAGCAAGCGATGGGTCATTGATTTCTCATGTGTTCGGAACGCAATCAGTGCGAGGCCCTCGTTGAAAACTGTTCTCCACTAAATATAGCAGCAAGAACCAGACCTATCTCCCCTTATCTCTTTCCGGGACGCACTGATTGGAGCCTAACAGATAAGCTCAGTTGGGCACCCAAGTGAATTGCACCTGAGCCATGTAGTTTGAGCGATTCAAATCAGTGAAGTCGAACAGAGTGACGTGCTCATAGCCAAGTTGCACGGAAGTCTGAAGTTCAGAGGCCTTATGATTACGGGTCCAGTTAGTAATCATGCGGAAGCGGATTTCATCAGGGTTATCCTTAACACGAACCCACCGGAAGGGGGTGCCCTCATTCTCCCAGTCATCTCCACTGTAGACTTCACGAAATAGTTCTACCTGAAGAATATCCTCTGTACCTGTCCATGCTATGCCAGACTGCCACGAGTTCGAAAGTGGACCCAATGGGTCTCCCAAAACCCGGCCATCAACCGTCAACCCGTTTTTGAACTGGTGATGTGTATGCGGACGAACGCCAGCGTGGCGACCCTCTATCCAGGTATCAAAACGACCATCCGGCCCAAGTCCAGACCACTTTAGGCCCGTGCTCCAAATCGCCTCATCCCACCACGATTCTGCAAGTCGGTAGCTGAGTTGGTAATCAGGATCAGTCGATAGAGCACTCGCAAATAGCTCAATGCCAGAATTAGGGAAAGTCAAAACCATATCAACTGACAGAATCTTGTCGGAGATCTCTGCCCCCGCGGGCATAACCAAGAAGATGTCCTTCAGTCGGTCTCCCCAAGATGCCTCAGGAGCGCCCTCTCCTCCCTGTTGATTCAGCAAGCTTAATCCAAGTTCTAGATATCGACTGGGCCGAGCACCCAATTCGAACCCGATCAGTTTGCTATGTGGGATAAACCTGTCACTCCCTAAGTCGGCAAGCCAGGCGGCACCTGTAACAGGCCCCAGGAACCTAAACAGCCACGGAAGATACCACGGAGACTCCCTGGAAAGGCGCACCATGTCGAGGCCCCGTGAGTTATTGGACAGCAGCGGGCCCGCATCTCTACTTCGACCTCGGATAAGGTGATTCCGACCAACTTCAAGCCCGAAACCCCCAACGACGCCCCGCAAATACCCATCCAATAAAGTCGCGTTCCCCAGCTCGGCAGCTCCCCGTGGCCGGGCAATCCACGCACGAGGCCGCAATTGAGCACTTATGTTAGAGGTGACTTGAACATCTAGCGTCGACTCCAAGCCCCCTGTTAGTCCATCCAATAAAACCCTACCTGAATTTCTCTGGAGGAGAGGATTGAGGACTCCCTTGATGAAATCCTCCGAGGCATAAGCTGTCCGCATATACCGATTGGGACTCCGAGCCATCGTGAAGTCTACCTGCACCTCCCGGAGCACTGAGGTAGGATCAGCTACTTTATAAAGCTGTCCCGTATCGGCACAGAGGAGTGCTATCTCAACAGCAAACTCCTTTTCAAGACTAACAAGGGCTTCACGAAATCGTCCCTTGGTATCTGAGAACGAGTCTATGTTGATACGAGCCTGTCTTGCTAGCCGGCCAAAACTTAAACGAGAATAAGGCCTCTGCAGGAGAAAAGGTGCTTCAACCAGACCACCCGCAACCAATGCATCCAACTCAATGTAAGCTGGACCCATAATCGGTACGTAAGTAGATGCCTGGGCACCAATTCCGGTGACTACTAGACAGCTAGCAATCTCCAGTGAGAGCCATAGCATCAGTACCGCATTGTAGCGGGCTCGGTTGAGTAGCAACCTATCGACGACCAATAGCAAGGCGGTTAACAAACTTGGTCACGAATCTAGAACTAAGATTAAAGCCCGATTCAAAAACCGCCTGGCCAATCATTGGCATGGCCTTATCGTTTTGACCTCACTAGGAGTGCTATGTCCTCGATCATGATTCGGTTGAAGCGGGAGGAATTCGACCATAGCGATCCTCAAGCCTGACAACGTCATCAAGATGGGGTGTAGAAACCTCTAGAATGTCACAATCTGTCTCAGCAATCATCCTGTGGACAGTTCTACTGGGCATGTGGAAACGTTGACCCTCTATCATTCGGTAGTCGACGAGTTCATCTACGGACCCTCCAGCTTGAAGAAGCAATCGTCCCCTTAACAAGAAGAAAGTCTCGTCCTTGATTTCATGGTATTGCAGAGAAAGTGCCTCCCCTGCTGTTATGTGGAGAATTTTTCCGAGGTATTGATTGGTTTCACCCCAGATCAACTCATAACCCCAGGGCTTTTCTATACGGCGTGGTAATTCTAGCATGAGAGACTTCCTCCTCTAGAACTGCTTAGATTGTTCTCGCCTTTGCGTCATGTAGTTCAAGTTGCTCTTCAAAAAATGGGATGGTCTTGCGAATACCTTCACGCAAATCAACTTCTGGCTGCCAATTGAGATTTTCCCTTGCAATCGAGATGTCTGGTCGCCGCATCTTTGGATCGTCCTCAGGCAGTGGAAGAGTACGCATAACGGAAGAGCTATCAGTTTCTTCCAAGACAATCTGAGCCAACTCCTTAACTGTGAATTCCACAGGATTACCAATATTTGTTGGCTTAGCTCGACCAGAATGATAGAGCCGGAAGATACCATCGACCTCGTCATCCACATAGCAAAATGAGCGTGTTTGGCTCCCATCTCCATAAATCGTAAGCGGTTCACTTCGTAACGCTTGCACGATAAAGTTTGAAATTACGCGACCATCATGTGGCCTCATCCTCGGCCCGTAGGTATTAAAGATCCGAACAATGCGGGTGTCCAATTTATGGTATCTGTGGTACGCCATCGTCATCGCCTCAGCAAACCGTTTGGCTTCATCATAAACGCTACGTGCACCGACAGGGTTTACGTGACCCCAATATGTTTCAGGCTGTGGATGAACATCAGGATCTCCGTAGACCTCCGATGTCGATGCCAGCAAGAACCGTGCTCCTTTAGTAAGAGCAATTCCGAGTGCGTTGTGTGTGCCGAAGCTTCCCGCCTTAAGCGTTTGGATCGGTAGGTTGAGATAGTCCACGGGGCTCGCGGGAGACGCGAAGTGAAGCACTCCGCCAACCTCTCCATCTAGCAAGATCGATTCGGAGATATCGTGCTCAATGAGCGTGAAGCCATTGTAGCCTGTTAGCATGTCAGCAGTAGATCTGGAACCTGTGATAAAATTGTCGAGCCCCAGCACCTCATACCCTTCCAACAAGAAACGCTCGGCAACGTGTGAGCCCAGAAAACCGGCAGCTCCAGTAATCATAATGCGCAACTTTCAAACCCCTGATTTACGAGGCTGAGGCCTGCCGATACAAATATATTCGAAGCCAAGTTCGGCCATTTGAGCAGGGTCGTAGAGATTGCGCCCGTCAAGTATGAGGGGTCGCTTCATCAGAGCATGGATCCGACTAAAGTCCGGATGGCGGTAGGGATGCCACTCAGTATGGATGATTAAAGCACTTGCGCCCTCTAGGGCTTCATAATTTCCTCTGGAAAACTCAACGCGTTTGTCAAGCAGATTACGGGCAGCCTCAATCGCCACTGGATCATGAGCCACGACTCGGGCACCTCTTTCTAGTAGGCCTTCAATCGTCAAGCTACTGGGGGCTTCTCTCATGTCGTCTGTATTCGGCTTGAATGCTAGGCCCCATACGGCCACCGTTTTGTCAGTAAGATTTTCTCCTAAGTGTTCAATAAGGCGCTCAAGCAATAGCCTTTTCTGCCGCTTATTTACATTGTCGACAGCCTCAATAATCGAAGCATCCACCCCTAGTTCGATCATTGTCTTGGCCAATGTCTTGACGTCTTTCGGAAAGCAAGAGCCGCCATATCCAATCCCGGGAAAAAGGAAACTAGGCCCTATGCGCGAGTCCGAGCCGATCCCCTTCCTGACCGCTTCCGCATCCGCGCCCACTTTCTCACAGAGCTGCGCTATAGAATTCATGAAACTAATCCTGGTAGCCAGCATCGCATTTGCTGCGTACTTAGTTATCTCAGCAGAGGGTATGTCCATGGTTAGTATCGATGCCCCCGTCCGAATGAATGGCGCATAAAGTTCACGGAGCACAGCTTCTGCATAATCCGAATCGACACCTAGTACGACTCGGTCCGGCTTGCTGAAGTCGGCCACTGCAGCCCCTTCTTTCAGGAACTCGGGGTTAGAGCACACATGTACCGGTTGTTCAGTATACTTCTCGATTTCCTCACGTACGAACCTAGCAGTACCCACTGGAACCGTGCTCTTGGTGACAACGACCTTCTGCCCATTCATCGCCTTACCAATCATTCGTGACACTTCCAGAACGTTCTGCAGATCAGCCAAACCGTCTTCGCTGGCTGGCGTTCCCACCGCGATGAAGATCACGTCAGAAGCTTGAACTGCGTGAATGACTTCTGTTGTGAAGGTGAGACGGCCAGCTACTAGATTACGACCGATAAGTGGCTTGAGTCCCGGTTCATAAATTGGGGTTTCTCCCTCTTTGAGAAGGTCCACTTTTCCTGGATCGGTATCGGCACAGACTACATCGTTGCCCACCTCGGCGAGACATGCTCCTACGACAAGCCCGACATAACCGGACCCGATGACGGCGATTTTCATAGGCGTAGATGAAAGTCACATAGAAATGAGGTTCTGCGGCAACTCGAAGGTAGGTCGACATTCAAGTAAACAGAACCCTATGACACATTCTCGATACCGCAAGCCTGTATCAGTTCCACTAGGTATTGGGAACGCATTAGCAATACCGTTATTGATCTGCCGCTGCAGCTACCCTTAACTCCAAAAGCTGGTCCCGGAGTATCGCTGCACGCTCAAAATCCATTGCTTTCGCAGCCTCAGCCATCTCTTCTTCAAGAATCTTGGAAAACTCCTCGCGGTCAAGTTCGGCAACGTACGTATCCACTTGCTCTTCTCTACTCACTGGCTCGTGACGAACGTCAGCTACACGGGTTGAGAACTCGATCTCCTCTAAGCTCTTCTGGATTGATTCCGGTTTAATTCCGTGCTCCTCATTATGCGCTATTTGGACCTCCCGGCGCCGACTGGTCTCGTCGAGACACCGTTTCATGGATGCTGTCACTTTATCTGCGTACATAATCGCTTTGCCGTTCACATTACGGGCCGTCCGCCCGATGGTCTGGATAAGTGAACGAGCATCCCTAAGGAAACCTTCTTTGTCCGCATCAAGGATTGCGACAAGTGACACCTCGGGGAGGTCGAGACCTTCACGGAGTAGATTGATGCCTACGAGTACATCGATCTTACCAAGTCTCAGTGAACGGAGTATTTCCATCCGCTCGATTGTATCTACCTCGGAGTGCATATATCGCACCCTAACTCCAACGGACTGCAGGTATTCTGATAGGTCCTCTGCCATTCTCTTCGTGAGCGTAGTGACTAGAACGCGCTCATTCTTCGTTTCTCGATCACGAATTTCTGCGAGCAAATCATCAACCTGACCCTTCACTGGACGCACATCGACAGGTGGATCGACAAGGCCAGTTGGGCGGATGATTTGCTCGACCACGACCCCACTCACGCGATCAAGCTCCCAGTCCCCCGGTGTAGCTGACACGTAAATAGTTCTAGGCACAAGTTCAGCCCACTCGTCAAACTTCAGAGGCCGGTTATCTAGTGCTGAAGGCAACCGAAACCCGTGTTCTATGAGCGTAAGTTTTCTTGAGCGGTCTCCTTTATACATCCCGTTGATCTGAGGAATTGAGACATGCGACTCATCAACAATGGTGAGGAAGTTGGATGGAAAGTAGTCAAGTAGACACGCCGGCCGCTCACCCGATTCCCTCTGGCTCGTGTACCGCGAATAATTTTCAATCCCAGGACACGTTCCGATCTGAAGCATCATCTCAATATCAAACTTCGTGCGCTGCTCAAGCCTCTGAGCTTCAAGTAACTTTTCCTGTGCCCGTAAGACCGCCAGCTGATCATGCAGTTCT
>Ga0310344_10002826_pt1 | contig 13008 bp, 12 predicted proteins | sample HC15DNA20200_MG_FD_203801 | JGI IMG/M metagenome (GOLD analysis project Ga0310344, IMG submission 203801) | Marine microbial communities from station ALOHA, North Pacific Subtropical Gyre - HC15-DNA-20-200_MG | ecosystem: Environmental > Aquatic > Marine > Oceanic | place: Pacific Ocean: North... | reverse complement strand
TGACTACGCCTATGCCGCTTGAGGACGGAACGAGGGTTCGTTACGCGATGGGGCTTACAGTCACGAACCAAGATGGCCATCGACTTATTGCGCATGGCGGTGGCATTAATGGGTTTACTTCAGATGGGCTTTATTATCCAGATGACGATCTGATGATATTAGTTCTTCAGAACTCTACGGGTGCTCCTGGTCCACGGGCACTAAGTCAAGCTCTCGCAGCAATAGTACTGGGTGACTTCCGGGATGCTGAGCATGCGCATTTCGACGGTGACTTGGAGGAGCTAGCGGGATCCTATGTGGGGCCTGCTAGAGGGACAGAGCTTTCTGTGATCGTTTCCATTAAGAATGGCATCCTCGAACTCGAGATGGGTGGGACACCCAGTGTACAGCCTATATACAGAGATGGTCTCACTTGGACTAGTGGGCCTCAGGAACTCACCTTTGTTCGGCAACGTGGGCGGATTGTGGAACTTCGCTTTGATAGTGTGTCAGGACACTATGTATTAAAACGTGATAGTCTCTAGCTCTAGGTAACTGAGGCCACAGCCGTCGTGCATTATTCTAGGCCCTTGTAATTTGTGACCATGAGAGCTTTGCTGCCCGTCTTCGTATTAGTTGCTATTTCACTCCAGCCTCAAGCGGTTTCCACTGTGTCCGCTCAGGTTACGTCCAGCGACTTACTAATGTTGGATTTGATCTTCAGAAATCATTTTATCCCGTTCAGTGAGCAGGATGGGCAGCCAGAGCTTCTTACTGTACGGGAACGTGTCTCTAGCCTTGGTGATGCTGATGATAACATAGAGCGTTACAAGGCGATGATCGAAGGTATGGCTCGCATGTATCTCGGTGTTTGGAACGAAGATATAGAGCTGGGTTCAGTCCTAGATATGAATCTGTCCGCAAAACTTCATGAGCCCAGCTCAACAGTTCCGATAGAGATCGCCTTGCTATTCGAGCATGAGATACCCCTAGAGAGTGGGCACGCGGTGCAGGTTCGATTATTGGGTCCAGAAGAAGAACCAATATTCGAATCTGAGCTTCTGATGCTTGAGGAGCATACTGCGATCTCGACCGAAGTAGTTGTCCCCTCGGGGGCAGCTTCAGGCCGCTATCTTGTCGAGTATTCATTATGGGTAGAAGGCGCTTCCGAGCCGATTATGAGGACCTCTAGGTCTATCTACGTAATTGAAGCCCTAGAGGAACGACTTACGGAAATGTTATTCGACAGTCGTCGCCCTCAGATGCGCCGCCACGTAGCACGAAATTCATCCCGGGCACTTGCGAATACAACGGTGCTTTGGCATCTGGATATGTACCAGCGCGGCAGAAGCGAGTGGTTAGCTGGGGCTTATATGGGCTACCCGGCCATCATGAACCAGATTTTTGAGCAGGGGGATCTGATGGCTGAGCCGGTGCAATTCGATGAAGAGATCAGCTTCGTTGCAGACCTGATAAATGATCTTGGCTTAGGTCGAGATCCATTAGCTACACGCTCTGGAGATATGCGGTTGGCTTACCGGTCTTCAGTTGATAGGCAACTGGTCCCGTTTCGTCTTTTTGTACCTAATGAGTACGACAATAGTCAGAGTTATCCATTGGTTATTGCACTACATGGTCAGGGTGGGGATGAGAATACTTTAATGGACAGCTTCGATGGCATGCTTAAGAGGAACGCTAGAGACCGTGGCTACATTATTGCTTCGGTAAATGGTCGTGGTCCATATGGTGAGTATCGTGACGCCAGCGCTCAGGATGTGATTGATGTCCTCGACCTTGTCCAGAGGGTTTATCCAATTGACAAGACAAGGACGTACATGATAGGACACTCAATGGGAGGCGAGGGGGCTTTACGCGTTGGTTTCGAGCATGCAGATCGATTTGCTGGACTCGCTCCAATTGCCGGTTATGGATCAGTGGAAGACCTAACTAAAGCACCAGGAATGCCGCTTTTCCTAGCTCAGGGTGAGCTTGATGCGCTTGTACCCGTCGAACGAGCGCGGAGTTTTCATCAAGCAGCTAAAGATCTCGGGATGCCATCAGTGCACTATGTCGAAGACGAGGATACAGATCACGTCACGATCGTAGCAGAGGTGATGGACCAAATTTTTGATTGGTTCGACTTACTGCACAATCATTGAGGCTCGTCGTGTTGACCTGACATCAACTGTCGTATCTGCTTAACAGCCGCGTCAACTTTCAGTTGGATGCCTACTCGTCCGTAAGACACAGATGCCTGTGTTGGGTCACCCCTAACGCCCGCCCCTTCAAAGCCACCAAATGGCTCCAGTTTTTCCGTCCTTATGTGCTTAGCGTTTACATAGAGCAATTGTGAGGTGTCTGTGATCCCGGCATGACTTCCTATGTCTTCCATAGTGTGCCCCTGCTCTTGGAGCCACTCCCGGAATCCGTGACCCGAGTAGTAGTCACCAACAAAATGGACCTTTGCTGGACTATCTGACCATTCATCATTCAACATTTGAGCGATGGTTTCCATCCCCTGCTGATTGCCTCCACTGTCACCGATGAGAACGATGTCCGTAAAACCTCCACCTGCAAGGCTCCTCGCCGTGTACTCAAGTAGCTTAATGTAGTGCTCGTTCGGAAGGGTTATCGTACCTGCACGTTGTCGGTTCCCAGTGATGCTCTCGATATCTCCTTCTGGTACATAGGTCACAATCGGTGCGACTAGGGTGTTGCCAATTTCACGGGCGATGCGCTCAGCTGTCTCAGTTATAATGAATTTATGCTTTCCAAGGACCATATGAGGGCCGTTTTGCTCTGTCCCAGCTGTAGCAACAATGATTGTTGTCGTTCCCGCATCGATTTTGTCCGCTACCTCCATCCAGGTCAGTTCATCTAGGAAGACCGTATTAGGTACCTGTGCGTGAGCTATGGGCACATAACTAAGTAAAACCCATATGAGCGCTGTAAACGCAGAGATGATGTTGCGCACGATAATTCTCCTGCTCGGTTCTATGGCTAGTGATCAGTTAGGCAGAGAACGTGCAACCGTAAGCCTGACCCGGCAATCACAAATTGCCGCATTCTTTATGCATTGGGGTTGATGCTGATGGGCAGCTTAGGGCATCTTGGCGCCACTATGACCGATACTCTTCACAGACGAGCATTGCTCAAGCATGACTCATCGAGGGCACTCGCAGGTATTCGTGTAGTCGATCTTACACAAAATATTGCAGGTCCACACTGTACACAGATTCTTGCAGATCTCGGTGCGGATGTAATCAAGGTGGAGCCACCTGCAGGTGACCCAACTCGGCAATGGGGCCCACCGTTTTGGGAAGGAGAGTCGCCATTATTTCTCTCATGTAATCGTAACAAACGCAGTATTCTCCTCGACCTCAAATCCAGTGAAGGAAAGGATGTGCTCGAGCGCCTTGTGGATCGATCTGATATTTTCGTACAGGCGTTTCGGGCGGGGGTAATTGATGATCTTGGTTTTGGATATGAAGAGGTCCGGCAGCGCCGTCCTAGCATGGTGTACGCCTCAGTTACCGGATATGGATCGCGAGGTCCGCTGAGAGAACGACCAGGCTATGATCCTCTGATTCAGGCATACACCGGGATTATGTCATTAACGGGCTATCCTGAAGGTGACCCTGCAAGGATAGGAGGCTCTGTCGTTGATATTGGGACCGGTATCGTGACTGCTCTGGGTATCTTGGCGGCACTGCGAGAGAAAGAACGCACTGGTGAGGGGACTCATGTAGAATCTTCACTGCTGGCAACTTCACTCGGATGGGTCTCATATCATATCCAAGGATATCTTGCGAGTGGAATTACTCCAGGGCGCATGGGTACCGGCATCTCCATGATCGCACCGTACGAATCATTTCATACTAGAGACGGTGAGTTGATGATTTCGGCTGGCCACGATGGCATCTTCAAGCGTTTGTGTGATGCGCTCGCACTTGAGGAGCTAAAGGTTGATGAACGTTTTAACACTAACCCGTTACGTGTTGCAAACAGAACAGAGCTGCACAGGCTTATCGAGGAACACACCCGTAAGATGACCACCACCAAGCTTCGCGATCTCTTGGACCAGAATAGAGTCCCTAGTGCTCCAATACATGATGTTTCAGAAGTTGTTGAAGCACAGCAAGTTCATGATGAAGGCCTCCTCGAACTTTCTCCACATCCGCGCATACCCGACTACAGGGACATTGCGTTTCCGCTTCGATTTGACGGACTGCGTCCAGTCGCAGACCGAGCGCCACCGCTCCATGGAGAGCACAGCTCTGAGGTGCTCAAGGAACTCGGCTACAGCGAAGACGAGATATCTGGTTTCATCCACATAGAACGCGACCCCTAATAACAGCTTATGATCTCTGATCTTGAGGATATTTTTGAGAGGCAAGCTCGGCGCTATGACCGGCCCTTGGGCACATGGACTGAACTCGAAAAGAAAGCATTTGGTCAAGCCGTTGGCTCAAACGGCTATACGATATTAGCTGAAGCAGAACAACTCGCGGAGTTATCAGACGCCAAGGTCGTAGGACCAATTCTTGATTTGGGCACTGGGCGGGGATGGCCCGGGTGGTTGATAGCTGAGCGTACTGAAAGAAATGTTGTGGCAACCGATGTGCCTTTGGCAGGATTACAGCATGCGCGAGAGGCGTTCGAAGCGCGAGACCTCGCGTTGCAAACCCAGGTCATTGCCTCTGATGGTATGGCTTTGCCATTTGCTTCCGAGACCTTTAGTTCGGTTATTCACACTGATGTATTCTGTTGACTGACGGATAAGCTCTCCGTGTTGAGAGAATGTCGTCGGATTCTGAAACCAGGCGGGAGGCTAGTTGGGCTGTCGATTCACACGCCGAAATCGTTGACTTCTGTTCAAGAAGAGCGAGCTACAGAGCTAGGACCATCGCTTGTGAGTGGTTGTGGATCACCACAAGAGCTGATAGGGGCGGCAGGGTTCTCCCAACTGCAAGTTACCGATGTCACCGGCAGGTTTCGCCAGACCTGCTCAGCGTGGCTTACGGCCATGAGGGATTTGGAGTCGCAACTGCGTAGAGAATTGGGAGATGAGGACTTCGAGGATGAGCTTGATCAAAAGGAGAGTATGCTTAAGGGGATTGATGAAGGGCTACTGCTACGCTCACTGATCATTGGTGAATGTTTCTGAGCCTTGCATTTATTATGCTATCCGTGTCCATTCGGTGTTCAGTGTGGTCCGTATAAACTAGAGAACCCTCGGTAGAACTTGCTGCTCAAAGGAGATCCCAACATGGGCGAAAGAATGCGTACAATTTTAGGTACGACCGCAGTGGCTACAGGTATTGGCTATATCGGGACGATCTATGTGCTTTTTCCTGCTATTGCAGCCAATCCAGCTGAGCAAGCTCTGCTTTCTTCCCCTTGGGATCTAATAGTCTATCTGCTTATAGCTATCATATTTTTTGATGTCTTAGTGCAGAAGACTGGGAATGCAATGCTTACAGCAATGACGTTTGCCATCTCACAAATTCTAATTCTCGATGTTTTCTACGTGTTGAATGGGAATAGGGCAGCGTATCCAGCGGTACTGAGTGCCGCCCTACTCCTTGTATCATGGTATGCAATAGCAAAAACATACGATGCATTGTCTTAGAGATTGTCCACTCAAAATCGAGACAGGAGATTGATTCATGGGTGATAGAATAAAGCCTATCCTAGGTGGGTACCTTGCCTTTCTAGTAGTTGCCTATATCGGAGTGACGTACTTTTTCGATCCCCAGCCAGGCAGTGAAGTGCTTTCTGCGCCATGGAGTTTAGTTGTTGGAGGATTGGCATTCATGCTCTTCTTCGACCACATGACTCAAAAGACCGGGAAATCTATGGTAACTGCCATGACCATAGCCGGATCCCAGATTCTGATGGTTGATTTTTACTATGTACTCAATGGCACGAGGGATATGACATCGGCGATGGTTAGTGCGGTAGTGATAGTGCTCGGCTGGTATACCGCAGCAACAGCCTATCAGAAACTATCGTAGATCTGATCCTCTAAAGTTCGAGTAGCAGACTACTTTAGACCCAGATGTCATAAGAAAGAATTTGGCTGGTGGTCCTACTGGTGTCCCTTTCCTTGTGGACAGGGTGGATGGTATGCTTCTTCAGAGAAGGACTAAGGCGTAATCACAACTGACCCTCAGGGAGTTCATCCCATGGTAAGCAGAATAAAACCAATCCTTGGATTTGCGGTTACGATTACCGCGCTCCATTTCGTGTTGTCCTTGTCTCTCGGGGATGTGTTGGCAGGGATTGGGATGGAGGCTCCAGTCGGTGGTGTGCTAGGTGAGCCTGGGACGATAATAGTCTTTACTCTCATCCTGGCATTGACCTATGACTGGGTAGTTCAGAGTACTGGGTTACCAGCCGGCCAGGCAGCGATCGTGATGGCAGTGTCTGGGATAGTTTTCTACAACGTCTTCCTGTACATGTTCGAACAACAGGTGCTGGGTGCGGCAATTGGGGAATCTGTCTTGACCTTGGCTTTCGCGTATGCTGCCGGAACCGCATACGGGAAGCTATCGTAGATGCGTGGCATCATTTAAAGCTCTGGAGCCGACTGAGAAAATAGCAAATATCAGCAGTCTGGGTCCGCCATTTGTATTTTCATGATGGGTCTTGAATTGCTGTTGGGCCAACTGAACAAATGCCTCGCGGTTCTTGCTGAGCGCGTCAGCAGCTAAGCCACCAAACGCATTTTTAAGGGCATTCTTGATTTGTTCCTCTTCCCTTCTCTATAGCCGATGATTTTTCTTGCTTAGCGGAAAGCAAAGCGCGCGCAGTCATCAGCTCTTGCTCCCGCCTGGTTGCTTTGCGCTGCGTCAAGAAGTATACGCCTAGCACACCAATAGCTGCACCCAGGGTGAGCAATAAGAGCGAACCTAACCCAGCAACATCTATCTAATGGTCTCCGCCATCACTCACAGGCACTGCGGTAACTGGTTTCATGTACGTTTCCCACCATCTCAGTTCGTTTGCCATCCTGTGAACGTTATTCCAGTGTCCCCGGATTCCGTGTGCCATTCCTTCGTAGATAATGAGCTTGGTGGGTACCCGTTGTTTTTTCAGGGATGTATATAATTGGATTGATCCTTCTAATGGCACACGGTAATCCACCTCACCATGAACAAACAGAGTTGCTGCCTGTACGCCCCCCGAGTTTAGATACGCAGATTGCTTGATCATGATTTCTCGAGCCTCTGGATCCCACGGGGGGCCTAGAAATTCCAATTCCTTAGTTCGGGCTACATCAGAAAGCGCGTAGTTACTAGTCCAATTCGATGCTCCAGCACCAGACACAGCTGCCTTGAATCGATCTGGATATCTGGTGATCAACCAGTTGGTCAGGATTCCACCGTATGAATGACCAGTGGTTCCTACCTGATCACGGTCGATCGGATATCGGGAAATGAGATGATCAACGCCAGCCAGGACATCCTCTCCATCATTCGTACCCCATGCTCCCCAAGTCCCCCACTTAAAGTCATCACCATAGCCGGTTGAGCTACGGAAATTAGGCAAAAAGACAAAGTATCCGTTCGCTGCAAATAGCATATTCTTAAAGTTAAAGCCGTACCCTGATGCTGAATGTGGCCCCCCATGGTTGACGATGATCAGCGGGTATTGAACTTGAGGGTCATAGCCGAACGGGTAGAGGAGAAACCCTTCCACCGGTGTTCCGTCATAACTGGTGTAGAGGATTTGTTCGGACGGATGACTTGCGACTTCAACCTTCGATAAGAAGTCAATGTGTACGTCTGTGAGGCGTTTTTCGTTGCCACCATCGATGTCAGAGACGTAAACCTCCGAAGGCCTTTCGAACTCTCCAATGGTGTAGGTCATCCGTCCGAAGGATTCGTCAATGTCGAGTCCGTTGATCCGCCTCATTCCAGTCGTGACTTGCTCCACATTTCCGCCATTGGGAGAGACACGGAAAAGGTGCCTGCCCCCCCCGATTCCGGCTATGAAGTAGATATGCTGACTATTTGGTGACCACATCGGATTGCCCGGATCGAGATCCCAATCCTTTGTGAGGTTGAGAGGCTCTCCACCATCAGCTGGTCGAACATATAAGTCTCTTGGGCCGCCGTGGTTCAGCTTCCGGTCGATGATCATGTTAGTGCCGAATGCTCGCGTATAGGAGATCCATTGGCCATCAGGTGAAAAGCCGACTCCTGAGTACGTATAGCCGTCGTTGGTGAGGCGCGTCAGATCACCGTCTAACGTGATTGAAAAAATATCCGAGCGTCCATAGGCGAGTTCATCGAGGATAGCTTCGTCAGCAGTAAAGAGAAGCCCACTGCTGTCGGGTCTCCATCTCAGGCTGCTGGGTCGCAATCCTAGCTGTGTCAGCTGTCTGGCCCCACCCGTGCCGTCTGCGGCTGTAATGAAGATTTCGGTTAGAGCCTCTTGTCCAGCATCGGGAAGAGGAAATCTCTGGCCATCCCTTCGAAACGGATACCAGTCAAAAGCTTCACCCCTGAATCGTTCCTCATGTCGGCGTTCAAATTCTGACAGGTCAGATTCAGGGGGCTCAGGCTGAGACATCTCTTGTGTACGCACTGTCCACTGTCCATCTGGGCTTTGCAGGCCTGTCGACGTAGTGCTCTCATCTCTCGTTGCTGTTTCGTTTGGGCGTTCAGGATCAGTGAGCCATACCTTGTCCTCATGGGTGTACCTTAGGTGACCATCCTCAGCCCATCGAGGATTGGCAACATTTTCCCCGTTGTGCTGCACCCTGGCAGGTGTTGCAGACCCGTCAGATCGCACAACCCATGACTCGGTTGTTGTCCCGTTTGTCTCTTCAATACGGTGCGATACAGTGTATGTGATCCAGTCACCTGATGGAGAGATTAGTGGAGACCCAACGCTCTTCACCCTGTAATAGTCTTCAAGTGTAAGCTGGCGTCCCATTTGGGCAGAAAGAGGGGCCGCTGTAAGAATTACTAGACAGAGAAAAAAGATTTTACGAAACATGGCCGTCTCCAGCTTCTTGGAATGTGTTCTTGGTCTGGTACCGTTTAACTTAGTTCTTGCTTAACGCATGGGAGAAAAGTCTGTCGCGTTTAGAAAGACTCTTTCTAGGCCTGCAATTAGTCTTCCAGCCCTCTGTGACTCTTCAGCAACACTCTGCCACTCTGGGTCACTGGAAAAATCCCGCCAGCTTTTTTGTGCTGCCTCACGTGAATCGTGAGCTAATATATAGATCAGGGTATTACCGGACTGTGGGTCATCCTGTGGGGTCCAGTAACCGATATTTGTCATCCCGTGTTTTTCAAATATCCTGAGAGTGTGGTCCCTGAATCGGGCAAGCAGATGATCGAACTGTCCTTCTGCTGCTGTATAGGTTCTTAGCTCAAATATCTGGTTCGTTTCTGAAATTGCACCTGCACCTGCCTCGTCTTCAACTGTTATAGTGTTACCCATCACACAGCTTGAGACGCTTATAGCTGTCATGGAGCAGAAAAATAGCAATCGCTTGATAGTCATTCTTCTGTTCCTTTGCCGCGGCACGTTCGTCCACGACCTCGAGCGGTTTTTGACTTTACTTCCTGCATCGATTTCTAGCCTCTAGGGGTCTTAAGAGCAAGCTTCCACAGACAAAAGAAAAGGGAGGCCCATCTCTGGCCCCCCCCGTTCTCAGGAATCATTACTACCGATCTTTTTTACCAAGTCGGGACGGCCGGATTCGAACCGGCGACCCCCTGAACCCCATTCAGGTGCGCTACCGGGCTGCGCCACGTCCCGAAGGATGGGTAAGGTAAAGCTCTCCGGGGGGATGTCTCAAGCGGGTTGTCGCACCTGTCAGATGAGTTCATGGACGCCCAAAAATGGGTTGACCTCTTATCTGAGGCCCGACTAACTTCTTTCCCCTGTTGCGGGGTGGAGCAGTCTGGTAGCTCGTCGGGCTCATAACCCGAAGGTCGCGGGTTCGAATCCCGCCCCCGCTACTTGCTTGTGAGGCGCCGCCGCTTTGGCGGCGCTTCCCGTGTTAAGCTGACTTAAGGATAGTAGGATGCAGACATCGAGTTTATGGACGGTTGCTGATACATGGAGCCCGTGCTGGCGGGCGGGGCCGGAGAGCCGCTTCTAGATAGGGCCTCTCCGAAACGCTTCCCGTCCGCGTCCTTCACTTGGCTCGGACGGGTTTTTTTATGGAGGCCAGGTAGCTCAGTTGGTAGAGCACATGACTGAAAATCATGGTGTCGGCAGTTCGATTCTGCCCCTGGCCATTGTCTCAAAGCTGGAGGTAAGTCGGAGTTGGAGAGATTCTTTAGGTCCGTAGCTCAATTGGTAGAGCACCGGTCTCCAAAACCGGCGGTTGGGGGTTCGAGTCCCTCCGGGCCTGTATGAGGGATGACTGTGTCCCGGTCGTCTAATGGTTAGGACACCAGGTTTTCAACCTGGCAATCGGGGTTCGATTCCCCGTCGGGATATGAAGCTGAAGTATAGTAGGGAGTTTTGCGAATAGGGGCTGTAGCTCAGTTGGTTAGAGTGCCGGTCTGTCACACCGGAGGTCGCGAGTTCGAGTCTCGTCAGCCCCGTTTTAGCTGATTGAAATAATTGAGTCGGTGCCCGCCCGAAACGGTGACGGCTCTTAGGTTATGTGAATTGGGGCCGTAGCTCAGTCGGGAGAGCGCTTGAATGGCATTCAAGAGGTCAGGGGTTCGATTCCCCTCGGCTCCATGTTGTGCGGACTGTTCTAACGCTCGGGTGGCGGAATTGGTAGACGCGCAGGGTTCAGGACCCTGTGGGGGTTAACCCCGTGAGGGTTCGAGTCCCTCCTCGAGCATCCTGAACTATGTCCTGGTTTGTCATGCAGGTTAGATCGATGCCCACGTGCTGGAATTGGTAGACAGGCTGGTTTGAGGGACCAGTGTCGGAAACGGCGTACAGGTTCGAGCCCTGTCGTGGGCATTTAGCAACAATAAATGCAGTGGAGTAAGCGCCCGTAGCTCAATTGGATAGAGCGTCTGGCTACGGACCAGGAGGTTGGGGGTTCGAGTCCTCCCGGGCGCATAGTCTCCGGATATTTCGAGTGGATCGGGCGCGTAGCTCAGTTGGTTAGAGCGCTACGTTGACATCGTAGAGGTCACAGGTTCGAATCCTGTCGCGCCCATGCGGAGGGGATTCTTTGGGGCCGTAGCTCAGTTGGGAGAGCGCAGCGTTCGCAATGCTGAGGTCAGGGGTTCGATTCCCCTCGGCTCCATTATGAGACCGCCACCTTAGCTCAGTTGGTAGAGCACGTCACTCGTAATGACGGGGTCGTCGGTTCGAATCCGACAGGTGGCTTTTTGCCCCGTGGTGTAACTGGCAACACGCCGGATTCTGGTTCCGGAGAGTCTAGGTTCGAGCCCTAGCGGGGCAATCCAAAGACATTTATGTCTTTATTGGGGAGGGATGGCCGAGTGGCTAAAGGCGGCGCCCTGCTAAGGCGTTGGACTTCGCGTCCACGTGGGTTCGAATCCCACTCCCTCCGTTTGGGCTGGTATAGCCGATTCATATCTGGTCCGGCTGCGCCCTGGTCCGCGGCGCAGGTGGCCGTGGACGGGTGGCCGAGTGGCTTAAGGCGCACGATTGGAAATCGTGTGGGCTAACGCCCGCGTGGGTTCGAATCCCACCCCGTCCGTTGTGGGATGACCCGTTTCGTTTTCGGGGCGTGGCTCAGTCCGGTAGAGCGCTGCGTTCGGGTCGCAGAGGTCCCCGGTTCGAATCCGGGCGCCCCGATTGTGCAGGCCGCTTAAACGGTATGCCTGAGGAGCGCTGGCAGAATGGTATTGCACTCGCCTCGAAAGCGAGCGCCCGAAAGGGCTTGGGGGTTCGAATCCCTCGCGCTCCGTTGGTAACCCTGTGTTCAGCCTTATACCCTTCGAGTCAAGAACTCGCAGGGTTTTGTTGTAAGTAAGGTAAAGGAGGAATGTGCGTTGACATAAAAACCCTCGCGCACACGGCTTTCGGTTCGCAGATTGGTACGGGTCCGACACGGTGGAAGAGGATCCACTGAATCGGGAGTGAGAATATGAGATTCAATTGCGCGAGAGTTCATTATATAAGTCTATGCAATGTTGTAGGTGTCACTCTCATATGGGTGACACCTCCGAATACACCTGCTATTGCCCAGGAGCATGGACCATTTCCTCTAGAGTGGAAGGTGCCCATGACCGTGTTCGGTCACCCGGACCTTCAGGGAAATTGGACGAATGCCACACTCACGCCTTTTGAGAGGCCACCGGGTTGGGAACGTGCTCTGAGTTGGGAAGAGGTCACTAAGATAGAGCAGGGTCAGGCGGAGCTGGTAGCACGTAAGGCTCAAGCAAGTGATCCAGAGCGTTCGCCACCACCAGAAGGTGGTACGCACCCGGTTTGTATTGATTCGCCGACCTCCTGCTATAACGAGTTTTACAGGGAGCCAGGAGATCGGGTAGCAGTTATCAACGGTGAGCCCAGGAGTTCGCTTGTCACAAATCCAGCAGATGGCCGTGTTCCGAGTTTAACCGCACGGGGAAGAGGGAGGGTTGAAGAGTCTCGGGCTGTTAGTAGGAGGTTTGGTGCTTACGATCATCCAGAAGTCCGTCCACTCGCTGAGAGGTGCATTGTATCCTTCGGGTCGAGTGCCGGTCCTCCGATGCTGCCGAATTACTGGTATAACAACAACTATACAATTATACAAAATCCAGATTACGTAGTGATTATGGCTGAAATGGTTCACGATGTGCGTATCATTCGGCTTGGCGATGGATCTTCTTTACCCTCGGATGTCCGTCCTTACTTCGGTGATTCTCGGGGTTGGTGGGAAGGGAATACACTGGTTGTAGAAACTACGAACCTCAAACCCGAGCACACATTTCGAGGAGTTCCTCCTTCAGAAGATCTTAGGGTGATTGAGCGGTTTACGCGCACTGATGAGAAGTCAATCACCTATGAGTTCACAATTAATGATCCCACAACATACACTGAGGTTTGGGGTGGCGAGGTGCCATTCACATGGCTGGATGG
>Ga0310344_10002824_pt1 | contig 13010 bp, 9 predicted proteins | sample HC15DNA20200_MG_FD_203801 | JGI IMG/M metagenome (GOLD analysis project Ga0310344, IMG submission 203801) | Marine microbial communities from station ALOHA, North Pacific Subtropical Gyre - HC15-DNA-20-200_MG | ecosystem: Environmental > Aquatic > Marine > Oceanic | place: Pacific Ocean: North... | reverse complement strand
TGACGGATATACGGGAAGCACGCGTTTTGGCTGTTCTCGGTGATTCTGTAACTACAGATCATGTATCACCTGCGGGCGCGATCGCACGCTCAAGCCCAGGTGCTGATTACTTGACCGACCGTGAAGTCCCTCAGACAGGCTTTAATACCTATGGATCACGTCGCGGAAACCATGAGGTCATGATGCGCGGAACTTTTGCGAACGTGCGTGTGCGGAACCAGCTTGTCGACCGTGAGGGTGGATGGACCCGCTATCTCCCTGCTGGTGATGAGATGACGATTTTCGACGCTTCCGAGCGTTACCGTGGCGAAGGTACGCCGCTGATGATCATTGCGGGCAAAGAATACGGGACTGGTTCTTCTCGCGATTGGGCGGCGAAAGGCCCGGCTCTCCTGGGTGTCAAAGCTGCTATCGCGGAATCCTATGAACGAATCCATCGAAGTAATCTTTTGCAGATGGGTATCCTTCCTCTCCAATTCCGTGAGGGAGAGACTTTAGCGAGCCACGGACTTACTGGTCAGGAACGGTTTGATGTTCTAGGTATCGACAACACTCTGCAGCCGAAGCAAGTGCTTTCGGTGATCGCAATTGCAGACGATGGAGTCGAAACTCGCTTCGATGTACTCTGCCGTATCGATACCCCTGTCGAAGTGGATTATTATCGCCATGGAGGGATTCTTCCCTACGTGTTGCGTCAGCTATTAGAGGATTAATCTGCAACTCCACGATAGATGTGTCTCAACCTTAACTGCGCGTCTCCGTGGCAGTTGATTGTTCGATTCCTGCGGGTGGCGTTGCGAGATACATGAAGACAGATCCGAGGCCAGCTGCGATAGCAAGGAACGTGAAGCCGGCTGTATAAGTGCCGGTTAAATCGAACATAACACCTGCAAGCAGTGGTCCGGTCATCATTCCGATCATCATAATCATTGAAGAGAAACCCATAATCGTGCCGAAGTTTGTGGGTCCAAAGTAGTCCGCACGCATCGATTGCAAAATCGGGCCACGCATGCCCCAGGCAATTCCATGCAGCGGGACGAACGCCCATATCATTAATTCGTTGGCTGCATAGGTCAATACCAAGAGCCCACCGGCATGGCCGATCAAGCATCCAGCAACGAGCATTCTTTTGTTAAGCAGATCGCCGAAGATGCCGCCAAGAACATTGCCGACCAGAACCATAACCGGCAATGCTCCAACCACGAAGCTTGCCTTTTGTAATGACATCCCCAAATCGTCACCAGTCAGGTGTAATGGCAGATGGAGCATTAGACATCCGACCACCAATAAAGCCGAAGAATGTGCGAGTGACATCATCCAGAATGCTCGAGTCCGCATCGCTTGCCTGGCAGTAAAGTCAATTGTCGTGAGGCCTTCTGGTGGACGATAATCGTCGTCTTCGACTGGTTTGTCAGGGTCTATACCATCTGGGAATTCTCCGTAGTGGGAGGGTCGGTGACGGATCATAGTGCTGAGTGGCAGACCGATAACTAAACAGGCTATTCCGGAGCCAAAGGCAGTCTCTCTCCATCCAAAAGTCTCAAGGGAAAAGACGAGCAGCGGTATCATCAGGCCGCCAATAGCTATACCAGTTTGTGATGTGGCAAGTGCTCGCGAGCGGTAGCGTTGGAACCAGTTGACGACAGCAGTGCTGACTGATTGGAACCCACCAAGACCGGACCCGACCGCCATCAATAGGTAGAAGATGAAGAAATGTGTCAGTGTTTCCATACGGCTGAATGCGATAAAGCCGATCGCCATCATCACAAGTCCTACCTGAATAACTCGATGTGGTCCAAAGCGATCGATCATCCAACCCTGTAGTGGCCCGAGGATGCCACTTTCCGCTCGAGTCATCGCGAAAGCAATGGAAAGCGTTGTTGCCGACCAACCAAACTCGCGCTGGAGTAGAACTGAATAGGAACCAAAGGCATGCATGAACAGGCCGGCTTGCATCGTTAAAATTACACCGCCAGCTGCAACAATTCGCCATCCGTAGAACCGCAGCTGATCACGTAACTGGTTCAATTTGGTTCATTCGCTGCGAATGCTTGGCATTTGAGAGCACGATCTAAATCATCGTTTGCCTCCCGGAGTTTTCGTTGAAGGACAGGGGAGTTCTCACCAAGCTCTGTAAGGAGAATTTTGGAGCGCTCGAGGACATCTGAATCCACGCGTGTGGGGAAAAGTCTTCCGAAGAAAAGCGACGCAAACTCTTTCTCCGATCCTTCGAACACGTTTGAGATCACTTTGAAAAAACGGTCTGTAAAGGGTGCGATCAGTTCCCGTTGTTCCCACCAGTGAAATCCTGCCATTGCTGCACCTGTTAGATGAAGGGAGCCGTAGCCTTCCGTAAGGAAGCGCTCCCATGCGGTTTCCTTAACGGTGAAGTCCGGAACTGCTACTTCAGCCAAAAGTATCTGTCGCTGGCCACGATCTGAAGGGTCACGTTTTTGCTCGGCTGCTATTCGAATGTCTGCGCCAGATAGGCCATAAGCGACATAACGTTGCGCGACCGACCAGCGCATATCCTGATCGACGGTGAGATTGGGGATTATCTCAGCGCCATCAACAATGGTGGCACTTCGCTCGATGTCAGCTGGGCTCAAAGCGAGGCTAAACATTGCACGGGCCCAGATGATTTGCAAATCTGGGTCACTGCCCTTACTCAGGGTGTTCCATGCAAGTTCGAACAAATCATGTGCAATCTTCAACTTTTCTGACTCGGGTATGTACCGACTGACAGCAACGTTCATTGTTGAAATCGTGGATTCAACCAGTTCAGGATCAGTCTCAGTCACGATCTTTTCACTCACTAGCATTAAGTAGTCAGATGAACGGAACTGCTGGTCGCGCACCATATTCCAGAGCGACTGCCAGACTAATTGTCGCAGAAGTGGATCATTAATTGATTCAATATGGTTGGTTATGAACCGGAGCGAATCTTCATCGAGAGCAACTTTTACGAATCCATGGTCATTGTAGTTTGGGAATACGAATGCGGGTGTCCGTTTTCCTAGAACTTCGGGAACATTTGTTGTTGCAGTGTCGATCATCGCCGGTATCGACTCAACCGTAACTGTTTTGTCGTCATCATATGCAAGAGCGATCTCAAGATTGTGGGGGCGCATCGTCTTGTGAATGCTTGGCGCTGATTGATTGAGGCTAAATTTACTGATTTGTGCACCATCTGTTTCCCAGAATGCCGAGATGGTGTTCAAAGAAGCAGTTTCAAGCCAGAGTTTTGCCCATTGATGCAAATTCTGATGATCACCGACGGATTGTGCACCTTCTTCGAGCGCATCCAAGAATTGTTCAAGCGTCGTATTGCTGAAGGCGTGGCGTTGAAAGTATGTACGCATTCCTGCGCGGAACCCTTCAAGGCCTATGGTCGCTACCAGTTGCTTGATAACGGCTGCGCCTTTTCCGTACGTGATGCCATCGAAATTCAGGAACGTCTGATCCGTATCGACTACCTCGCCCGCGATCGGGTGAGTGGTAGTCAACTGATCTTGCCGATATGCCCAGTTCTTCATTCCGGCGTTGAAGTTTTGCCAGGCGCTAGAAAATCGTGTCGCACTGACGAGTGTCAGATAGGACATGTAAGTTGCGAAACTTTCGTTCAACCATAGATCGTTCCACCATTTCATCGTCACCAAGTCACCGAACCACATATGCGCCATCTCATGGAGGATGACCTCGGCACGATTGAGTCGCTGGTTCTCGGTGGGTGGGTCTCGAAAGACAAATACCTCGGCGAATGTTACGGCTCCTACGTTTTCCATTGCGCCTGCGTTGAATTCTGGTACGAAGATCTGGTCGTATTTCTGAAACGGGTAAGGGTAGTTAAAGAATTCTTCGTAGAAGTCGAGACCCTGCTTTGTCACCTCGAATAGTTCCTGAGTGTCCACGTGATCTGTGAGTGATTTGCGCGAGAAAAATCGAAGATCGATATCACCGTGACGATCGTGGAATGCTTGATATGGGCCACAGATCAGTGCAAATAGATAAGTCGAAAACCGCTGTGTCTGCTCAAACTTATGAAGCGCACGATCATCGGAGATCATTTCTCGGGATACTTCTGGACTATTCGCGATTATCTCCCAATCGGCTGGTGCAACGACGGTTACTTTGTAACTGGCTTTTATGTCTGGTTGATCAAAACTCGGAAAGAGACGGTGAGCGCTATACGGTTCGAAGTTTGAGTATAGGTACTCCTCATCGTCCTCAGGATCGATGAACTGGTGGAATCCATCGCCCGTATGGTCGTAGTTGTTTTCATATTCGATGCGTGCGACATTCTGAGCTTCTAGTAGTTCAGCTGGAAGAGCGATCCTTCGTCCGTCCCAATCCTGATTTGTGACAAGATGATCGTTGACCTTGAGAGTTAATATCTTGGCACCAACGTGGTCGAGGAATGTGCCTTCGTTGCCTGTGTGAGCGAACCGAATAGTGCATTTTCCAGTGTAACTTTGGGAACGGCGCTCGAGGTTCAACGTAATCTCGTAGTCAACTTTCGAGATCGCCACCGCGCGTGCCTCAGCCTCGATTTGGGTCAGCACATCATGGTCAGAGCTCTCCATGGTCACGGAAGTCCTCCCGAAATCATCTGCATCGTTCATTCAGAATCAGCATGGTAGTACGCCCTTTCTGTTGTGGGCAGGACCATGTCATCTTCAGCGATCATAAGTCTTGATTCAGTGTTCACTATTTGGCCTAACCATCATGATCAGAAGTGAACTATGGGAATCTAAGTTATTGTGATATCGGTTTGATTGGAAAAGGTAAGGGGTATTTTGTGCCATCAGCAGACGAGCTACGTGGGAAAATTGAAAAAAGTCACTCAGGGTTGCGGACTGTATTGGAACAAGTTGATGCTGCGAAATGGGAACTAGTACCGGTTGATGGTGATCAATGGCACGCTCGCGAGACCGCAGAACACGTTATCGGTGCCGCTCGCAGGATTGCAGGTCGTGTTGCTGATGCGATGATGGGCAAGGCTCCTGAGGCAGTTGAACTTTCGTTGGCTACTCCCGCTGAGGCAATAAACGCGCTCGAGTTAGCGATTGAAGATGTCAACAAGGTGATTCGTTATGTTGAAGATCGCGATCTTGAAAAAAACGTTGGTGATGATGCAACTATAGAGTCACGATTAGAACTACTAGCCGTGCATGCGGACGTACACTCCGAGCAAATTATTTCTTCGACCTCGTAGCGTGTCGCGTTATGGTCAGGCGTAACAGCCATATCGCACTGTGGTCTTGTACATGATGAATCGTTTCTTTCGGTGTAAAGAGTCACTGTTCTTTGTGATGCTTATTCAATAATGGTTTGAATCGTAGTACTGCAATTGCAATGAGAGAGATTGCTAATCCGAACCATGTCATCGCGTATTCGATGTGCGGTGTTGTGTTTCTAAACGCCACGTAACGTTGTACTGGCAACACTCCGCTATCCGGAGGTGATTTTGCTGATACAAGCTGTCCTTCGACCACAACCCACGACAGAACGGTATAAGGCAACTCAGCACTCATGGCTTCGGGGTCAAGTGCGGTCCAGGCACCGGAGTCAACTTGTTTGCCCGGGCGAGTGTCAATACTTATAAGACCCTCGATAACTGCAGGTCTTGTTGATAATCTTTCCCGCGCTACTTCTCGTTTACCTTCTGGATACCAACCCCGATTGACAAGGACAGCAGGTCCATCCGGTGCTAGCAGCAGAGGAGTCACTATCTCCTCTCCCTTTGTTCCAAAGCGGGCCCGGTTTGCCAGAATGAACGATCGATCGTGGTCCCACAGTGCGTTGTCAGCGATCCTCCTATAGTCGAGAAGTTCAAGGTCGACCGTCTCTGCTGCTGCAAATGATAGTGGTGCAGCTGATGTACGTTGGTCGCGTTCGTCTAGCAAACTGTTTTTCCAGTTGTTTCGTTGGAGTTGCCAGATACCGAGCGCAATCAGTAATGCCGTTGCTGCTACGAGCAGGAAAACAAGCACTAATGGCGGTAATCGTAAAGTCATAGAACAGCACCAAAATAGGCTATGGAAGTTAGTCTCTTGTTGCTGTGACCAACTAGCCACTGGATGTTTGCGTCGAGGATAACGAAAGCGAACTTTAGTTTGCTTTCCAAGATATTTTCTGGCGAAACACAGTTGAAACGATTTCGACCTACTTTGATGGTGGGCCATGGCAGGATCCAGTGGCCCGATGTTGTATTGCTGCTGTGATTCCAGAGGGGGAGTGCGCATGTCGTATCGCGCTGAGTACATTTGGATTGACGGGACAGAGCCGACGGCGCTGTTGCGTTCGAAGACCAAAATAATTGCTGATGGCGAAGAGCCAGGTATCTGGGGTTTTGATGGTTCGAGTACGAATCAGGCACCGGGTAACAACTCCGACTGTGTACTGCAGCCGGTATATGTATGTCATGACCCGGTACGTGGCGGTGATAATGTTCTAGTGATGAACGAAGTATTACTGCCTGACATGAGTCCACATCCAAGTAATACTCGTCGAGCGTGTGCCGAGGTGGCTGAAAAATATGCGAAGCACGAGCCGTGGTTTGGCATCGAGCAGGAGTACACGTTTTTGAGCGATGGGCGTCCGTTAGGATGGCCGATTTCGGGATACCCGGGCCCACAAGGTCCGTACTACTGCGGTGTTGGCTCAGATGAGATTTGGGGACGAGAAGTTGTCGAAGCTCACACGACAGCCTGTCTGGACGCTGGTATCGCGATTTCAGGCACGAATGCCGAAGTGATGATGGGGCAGTGGGAATTTCAGGTTGGACCAGTTGGACCTCTTGAAGTTTCAGATCAGCTATGGGTTGCACGTTGGTTGCTTTATCGGGTCGGTGAAGAGTTCGATATCGTCGCTACTTTAGATCCCAAGCCAATTGCTGGTGACTGGAATGGTGCTGGTGCACACACCAACTTTTCTACGAAGTCGATGCGGGAAAGCTACGAACCGATCGTCAAGGGAGCTGAAGCGCTCGGAAAAAATCATGACGAGCACATAACTAACTACGGAGCGGGTGTTGACTTGCGACTGACAGGTCTGCATGAAACTGCACCTTGGACTGACTATAGCTACGGCGTTTCTGATCGTGGAGCCTCGGTACGTATTCCTTGGCAGACGGCACGTGATCAGAAGGGCTACCTAGAAGATCGTCGTCCGAATGCGAACATGGATCCTTACGTTGTGACTCGTTTGATCACGAACACGGTATGTGAGGCTTTAGACAACTGAGGACTAGTCGTTTGTCATCTTTCGAAAGACGCGCCCGTTAAGGCGCGTCTTTTGAAAGAGAAAGCTGACTTCTCTTATACGCGTTATTAGCACATGACTGATTCTTCACTAAGCGGCGATAGTTCTAGTCGCTCTGTGTACCTGCGATCGCTCTATCCTTTGGTGCACTGTCATATGCGCCACGAAAGTCACGAAATGGACCATCACGCCATTCGAGAGCACCCTTCAAGCCATCTTCCGCTACATGGCGTTCCCAGTCATCTGCCGCTGGTCGGAGTGCGCTAAGTGCTTGGATTTCCGTACCCGAAGCGAGGCCGTGTCGTATCCCCATACTCTCGTATTGTCGATTAACTGCACGCTTTGAGTACATGAGCATGTCGCTATCGATGTGCGACATCCGACGAGCAAATTGATCGGTGAATTCATCGAGCTGGTCTGTAGGAACCGAGTAGTTGGCCCACCCTAGCCGTGCCATCTCCGTTCCGGAGAACGAGTCACCTACGTAAGCAAACTCTCGTGCTTTTGCTGGAGGTAAGTGCCACGGGCTCCACATCATGTCCATTGTTGTCATCGCACGAACCGGGGGATAACCGATTTGTGCATCGTCAGCAACGATTCGGAAGTCACAGATTGTGGCGAGCTCAGTCCCTCCTGCCAGGCAGTGCCCGTGTACTTGTGCGACTACTGGTTTCGCAAGTTCCCAGATCGTCCAGTTCGTCATTACGACGTGCCTAGCCCATGATTGTGGACCAGGATGGGTCGTTAACGTCTCTGGTAACTGCGATCGAGGATTGACTAGGTCACCTGTTCCCGCTGCTCGCGCAGGCGATAAGTCGTAACCCGCAGAGAAAGCGCGACCAGCACCTTTGAGCACGATCACGCCGATTTCAGTGTCGTGTTCTGCTTCTTTCATGGCATCCATCACCTCACCGCGGAGGTTGTTACTGAGTGCATTTAGTTTTTCCGGGCGGTTTAGAGTAATGAATGCGACGCGGCCGTCTGTCTCGTAGATGATGTCTCGGTAGTCCATGTAATCCCCTCTGAACTATTCACTCAAGTTCATATCTGGATCAGCGATCGGCATTGCGGAGCGCTAACTCCGACTAAGCTGTTGCTGAAAAAATCGCGTTACTGCGATTTGAACTTGGTGATTATAACGAACAGCCTCAGTCGATCCATTCGAAGTTAACCCAGTACCAGAGGGATATTCATTTCACTAGCCGATAGTCCGGAGTGGTGTGATCGTTGGCGCATGAATTGGTTACCACGTGGGTTACCTGAATAGCGCATTACCGAGTTATCAAGGGCGATGGATGTTAAATTTCCCACCCGTTCACGCACTGCAGTACTTAGTGGGTCAGGCCCTAACAATCGGAGTTCTTCAAGCTCCTGTGTAGTAATCAATGCGAAATGGTCCCCGAAGCGTGCTCGGAACTCATGCCTGAATGGTTGTTCAGCACCTTCCTGGAGATGATAAAAACCAACCCGCATATCGCCCGATGGTGGCGTTCGAAGAAATGTGCAGAGCGGATCGTCAGGTTCGATTCTGAAGCGCGAGCCTGCATTACGATGGCCGTGGTCGGCAGTTAAGATGATCCGTGCATCTAGGCCATGCAGATCATTGGCAAGTATTGCTAAGTTTCTGTCGAAGTCAGTGAGGATGGCACGGACTTCATCCGAATCAGTGCCATGATCATGTGTAGCGTGGTCTATTGCTGATGTGTACCAGTAACAGTGTGTTGGATTCCGCGCCCCACGAACATATTCGGCGATGGTCTCGATGGCATCTTCGTCAGTATCGTATGGTAAGAGATCTGCACCGCTACTGAACCAACCCGAGTAAGTTGAATCGATAATCGAAGAGTGCTGAATTACTGCTCTGGGAAGCGGAATATCGTTCATCAGTGGCTTGGCACCGAAAACATCATGGTGAGAGATTCCGCATTCAAGTAACGGAACTCCATCGCGATATCTTACAAACGGGAGGACGCAGGCGGTCTCTCGCAGTTTCGGAATGTATGTCCACCAGCCAACTATGTTGTGTTGAGTAGGCCAAACCCCGGTCATGACTGAAGTTATGCTTGTTGCAGTGGTTGATGGGAACACTGTCTGCAATTCCATTGAAAAGTGTGATCGGAGCCAGGAATCTGCGGGAAGAGCATCGAAGTGCGAGCTTCCTAAACCATCGACGAGTACGAAAATGAGATGTTCTGGATCCCCAATGCTCGCTCCGATCTCACGTGCGTTCGAATTTAGTGGCAGATTATTCACTCCGGCGATAGTTGTGACGGCCTGAACAAGATCAATGAGATTTGCGCGGGAGCTATCTGGGCGAATTAGCTTTCCGTTTTCGAAGCATGTCAATAGTTGGCCTACGTCACTCATGACGTCTTATGTGCTACCTGCACAAGTTCTACTCTGTGTTTAGTGATGCGCGATGAGTTCATCAAGTTGATCAATGAATATGTCATTTTCGGTCGTGGGTAGCTCACATACGAAGTTATAGCAAACGAAAGCTGTTGCAGTATCGGGATTGCTTTTAGTGGTTATGTCTCTGTTTTCAAGCAGCGGTATACCGCCTGTCTTGTCGGTACTTACGAGAGTGACTGTTGGTAGGAATCTTTCTGCGAATGTTCGCTCATATGGGACACGAGCTTCCGGCGCCCCGATGATCACTACTTCACGGTGAGGAGCTAATAGGAGTTCAATTGTTTGGAGCATGGTGCCGAAACCAGTTGGGGAATGCATGATTCGTTCTTGTGCAGATGCGATAACCTCGCGAGCTATCTCATCGAATTGCGGTTCTCCAAAATAGCGTGAAAGCATTGCTGATAGCATCGCTGTCGCAGCGTTACCACTTGGTGTCGGTGCATCAAAAAGTGGCTTCTGTCTTAGAACCAAGCGTTCTCCGTCAGCGGCCGTTTCGAAAAACCCTCCCCCTTCCTCGTCTTTGAAGAGGGTAATGATTACCTCTAGCAGATCTCGGGCCCACTCGAGGTACGTGAGATAACCTGTCGCACGATAAAGTTCGACAAGTCCAATTCCGTAGTAAGCGTAGTCTTCGAGCATTCCGTCGACGCGCGCGTTCTCAGCTTTGTATGTATGGAACAATCGGCCTTTGCGCCAGAGCTTTTCGCGCATGAAAGCAGCATTTTTCTCTGCGATTGCGATGTAGGTATGATCGCCCAAGACGCGTCCTGCCTCAGCGATCGCAGCAAGCATTAATCCGTTCCAAGAAGTAAGGATTTTGTCATCGAGTCCTGGCATGATTCGAGTGGAACGTTCTTCGAATAGTCGCTTTCGAAGTGATTCGATACGTGTTTTCAATACTTTTTCATCGATACCGAGTTCCCTTGTCAGTTCGTCGATGGGGCGAGAGCGGCTGAGCACATTGCGAGCAGTTAGTTCCGGATGGTGAGGGTCGCTGAAATTGCCGTCCTGTTGGATGCCGAAAACTGACCGGAAAAGTGCACCGTCATCGTCGCCGAGGACCATATCGATCTGCTCGGCAGTCCAGAGGAAAAACTTCCCCTCGACACCCTCCGAGTCGGCGTCCTGAGCGGCAAAAAAGCCGCCTTCCTGATCCATCATTTCCCGTTTGACGTAGGCAATAGTTTCTCGCACCACATGTTCGAAAAACGGATCGTTTGTGAGTTGAAATGCATGCAGATACACACGGACTAGCTGAGCGTTGTCGTAAAGCATTTTCTCGAAGTGAGGAACCAACCACTTCGCATCGACACTGTATCGTGCGAATCCACCACCTAGATGGTCGTACATTCCTCCTGCCCACATTTGGCGGAGTGTATGGAGCACCATCTCACGCAGAGGTGGATTCCCGGTGTCGTGATCGATGCGCTGTTCGTGCATTAGTAGGAACTCTAGATTGGATGGGCTCGGGAATTTCGGTGCAGTACCAAAGCCGCCCCAGACGGTGTCGAAAGACGATCGCATGACGTCAGCTGCTTTCGCCGGGAGCTCTCCTGTTAGTGGGATTGAGTGGTCGCCTCGACTGTTTCTAGAAGTTTCTCGGATTTGTGCTGTGATGCTAGCGGCGGATTCGCGTAAATCATCTCGAGCATTTGTCCATGCTTCCCGTATTCTTTCGAGGATCTTTGGGAAACCAGGTCTCCCGAATCCGTCTTTAGGTGGGAAATAAGTTCCTGCATAGAATGGTTCGAGATCAGGTGTTAGGAAGACAGTCATTGGCCAGCCTCCTTGCCCTGTCATCGCCTGCGTGAAGGTCATATATACCGAGTCGACATCAGGTCGTTCTTCGCGATCGACCTTGATGTTCACGAAGTCACGGTTCATTTGCTCCGCGATTTCGTTGTTTTCGAATGATTCGTGTGCCATGACGTGGCACCAATGGCACGCTGAATATCCGATCGATAGCAAAATCGGCTTGTCCTCCGAACGAGCGCGCTCAAAAGCTTCGTCACCCCATGGGTACCAATCGACCGGGTTGCTCGAATGTTGGAGAAGATAAGGACTGGTCTCGTGGGCGAGGCGGTTTTCGGACACGGATGAGCCGTCATTGATTTCGGGGATGTTATCGGGCACGCGTAGTTCCGATCGGTGAGAGTATTTTTCTGATTGTCACGTTAGCATTGGGATGGTCTCGTGATGCTGTCAGTTTAAAAGATGCGACGTAATCTAATGGTCTCTCAGCCACGGTGGATACAAGTTTATTTTCAGAGTTTCGTGTCCGGAGAGGCTGCTGTGCAAGCATTAGGAAAATATAGCCGTTAAAACAGACAAAGCGGCTCCGCCGAGGATCACGACGACGCATGCCCACTCGCCCCAGCCTAGATTGAACCCATTGTTTTGATCGGTCGGTGGTGGTGGTTTCCGTTCAGTACTGTGTCTATCGCTCATAGATTGGTCCGTTCATCGCGAGTTGGCGAGCCTGGCCTGAGAGCTGTGCCCGTAGTGTCCCAAGCAGTCAAAATGACTAACCTCGACCAATCCAACACCATCAGTAAGTGTTGATCGATCGGCGACAAGACCGAGCCATCGGCCTTCCGGAGGACGTAGCAGATGAACGCTGATGTCTGTGTTGATGTAGGAAGCATTCATCTGTTGATCTGAGTCACACCAGTCGGCAGCATAATTGGCCAGTGCATTTCCGAAATCCGAGACCGATGCCAATCGTTGAAAAGGGGTTGGTACTTCGTTCTCCACGATTGGGTACTGCACGTCTACCCAAACTGAGCTCCCTAGTTCACGCCCGGGAATTGTCGGCCAGCGAGATTTGACCAAATGGTGGTAACCACCGGTAAACCTTGCGCTACTTGGATTGCTTTCAGAAGTTAGCCACTCTAGTGGTGCGCCATGGTCAAGCCCATACTCTGTTTTGAGACCATTCGGAACCGTTGGTGCTGGAATTGGCTTTGTCGAAGGCCCTTCAGTACGTCGTAGGAACAGCACTTGACCTCGAGTGACCTCGAGTCCATCCGCACGAACAGAGACCTGAGCAACGATAACCCTCCGCCCTTGACGAATCAGTTCGACGTCAGTTGTTAGAGGTGATCGCGGTACGGCACGAAACAGGTCGATTGTGAGCCTGGATGCGAAGAATACTTGTTCTGTGCGAGCACTCTGGGGTAGTGCTTGTTCTGCCGCGCGTGCCACCAAGGCAGCGACAGGCCCACCATGAAGAACGTCTGCTCCCCAGGCGCTTGCCGCGATTGGCATCGGTATTAATGTTGCGTCTTTGATGACGAACAATGGTGAACCGTCGATTGTCGCGTGACTCACAGAGC
>Ga0310344_10002823_pt1 | contig 13011 bp, 8 predicted proteins | sample HC15DNA20200_MG_FD_203801 | JGI IMG/M metagenome (GOLD analysis project Ga0310344, IMG submission 203801) | Marine microbial communities from station ALOHA, North Pacific Subtropical Gyre - HC15-DNA-20-200_MG | ecosystem: Environmental > Aquatic > Marine > Oceanic | place: Pacific Ocean: North... | reverse complement strand
AGGGGTATCAACGCTTACTGACGGTGGTGTGTTGCTTGGCAATGGAACGGGTGACATCCAAGCAATGGCCGTGTTAGCTGACGGTGAGATGATTGTTGGAGATGGCACCACAGATCCGGTTGCTGAAAGTGGCGCAGACCTGCGAACCAGCATTGGGGTCGGAACCGGAGATAGTCCTCAACTTACAGCCATAGAACTTGGTCATGCCACTGACACCACGATTGCACGGGCGAGTGCAGGAACTGTCACGATTGAGGGCAATGAGATTTATCGTGCGGGTGGAACGGATGTTCCGGTGGCTGACGGGGGAACGGGACGCTCAACCCTCACTGATGGTGGCATCCTGATAGGTAAAGGAACTGCTGCTATCAATCAGATGGCGGTGCTGGCAGACGGGGAAATGGTTGTCGGTGACGGAACAACCGACCCTGTCGCTGAGAGCGGATCAACCCTACGAGCCAGTATCGGCTGTGATGCTGCTGGCAACATTACATCTGGCACCGTCGCAACGGCCCGACTTGGGTCAGGGACGGCATCCAGTAGCACCTTCCTAAGAGGAGATAGCTCATGGGCAGCAGCCGGTGGCGGGAAAGTCCTGCAAATAACGTCAGCTACCTATGGCACTACCGTTAGTACGACTACATCTACCTTCGTTGACACAGGATTATCGTGTGCTTTAACACCAGCAGCCACCAGCAGCAAGATTTTGGTTTATGGGGGCATCAACGGAACCCGAAAAGATGGGCCGACAGGAGTTGGATTGGCGTTGTGTGAGGATATTGGGGGCGCAGGATATTCGTGCTTCCAAAATACCTTTGAAGGACTTGGAGGGTATGACGCTGGTAATGGAACGAACATGATTGCTGGCAATTCATTCGGTGCTGTGCGTAGTCCCAGTACGACTTCAGCTGTCACCTACAAGGTTCAACTAAAATCGACACTCAACACTGGAACAACATACGTCCAAGGATCGAATGCTATTTCTTGGATGATTTTAGTGGAGATTGGTGCATGAGCCACAACCTATATGAAGACACTGCTCACGTTATTTCTTGGAAACGTCCCAACTCAAGGTTTGTGGTGGATGGGGCTGGTTTCGATGGCACGATCCGTTTATGGGAAGGGCCGGGAGATGAGCCAACCGCTGAAGAATTGGTGGAGTGGACACAGGAATTTCAAGACGAAGGCATTGCGGCTGAACTTGAGGCGGAAAGCAAGATTAGCGAGGCAGCACTCGCTGGCATGTATGCAGTGTTTGAAGCCTCAACAGGTTCCCCTCCAACAGATGCAGAGAAAGTCACCCTCCGTAATTCCATGAAGGCTAATCTCCTCCATGAAGAAGCCTGACTACGAATGGTGGATTAAACATTCGCATACGGATAGTGCATTTCTGCTGGTCTGTGAAGATCCCTATCTCTTTGAGCAGGCAGTCAAGTCACGCCTAACTGAAGTTGGCAGGCCAGAAGATCAGGGTATTATCAATCAAGCTCTATGGAGGGCGATCCACGAACAGGATCGGTTTGGCTCCATGGCCTCGATTCTTGCAGCCATCCAACCGATCCCGGAGGGCCCTGAACCCCGCCCTTTTTGGGGAAATTTACGGACTGATCGACGAGCCATTCGGGATGATCATGGGCCGTTTCCTATGGTGGGTCTAAGTGCATTCTGGGCACCCTACGCTGTGCAGCATGACACCAAAGAAATTGATACCTTAGCGGAATATGCGGTGGGATGTGGCATGACCTATGTGCGGTGGTTCGGAGCACATGACTGGCCTGGAGGGGTCAACCCCAAAACCACTCCAAACTATTTCTCGTTGATGGACAAAACGATCAAAGCTCTCGGAGAGCGAGGACTGCGATCGGAGATTACGCTGTTTACACGACATCACATGATTGATGACCCTAATGAAATGGCCAAGGAATGGGCCGAGGTGGTCAACGACAACCGGAACAAAGTGTGTCTTGTAGAGATCGTAAACGAATGGAACCATTCACATAATGACTGGGCCGATAATGAAGTGCGGGAAGCTGGAGTGATCTTTAAAGAACACTGCGGTGCTCCTACGGCACTCTCGGCCCCATCAGCAGCCACTTGGCAGGACATGGAGGAACGACTCCATCATCTCTATGCCCGAAGTCCTGCTGATGTTACTACCATTCATTTCCCCCGGAGGTCAGATACCGCAGAGGGAGAATGGCGGTGGGTCAGACAACCATGGCATGCCCGACATAAGATCGGGAGTTGTCCTCCATTAGCGGTGGACAATGAGCATCAACGCTGGGATAAGTCAGGAGATAACGTAGCCGTAGCTGCCTCTGCTCTCATTACGGCGTTCATTGCTGGGTGTGCGATGTCCACGCATCACGATATCTATGGTGTTCACATTGATCGTGGTCCCTATGTGCAGCATCCAAAAGCAGGACAGTTAATGAAAGTGCTCTCAACAGTGATTCCCCTGCTCCCTGATGATCTCCCGAATTGGGAGTCCTGTCGGGTAGGAGCCGGTGGAGGTCCACACCCCTTCCCAAACCTCCTCCAGCAACATTGGAGTTTCGAGGATATTGATGAGGGAGTTTCGAGAGCCTTCGCTGCGGTACAAGGAGATAAATTTGCCATGACCCTGACAGGGGTCAAAGGAGGCGTGACATTACATGAAGTCCAAGCAAAACCCTATAGAGTTATCTCCCTCGAAAACGGAGAGACCATCGCTGAGACCAACGGACCTATCAGACTCAGCGCAGCCGATGGAGAGGCGTTCTACGTCGCCACAATCTAATGGCCTATCCAATTCAAACACAGACGTTCACCGTGTTCATGGGAACACAAGAAGGGATCCATTCGGTCGCTCTGCCCGTGATCTATTCTTCGAGTGGATCGAGGAATCTCTGGATCGACAAACTGGGGAGAGCGAAAAAGATTCTGGGATATAGCAAACAGAACAGCTCTGCGGTGACGACCAATACCGGGAGTGCAGCCACCATGGTCCGTGCCCTGAGAGGGTACCGACAAACAGGAGCAGCCATTTCCAATCGTCAGGTCATCGGGGTCTTTGAAACAAATGACGGAGACAGCGCGGATGAGTATGAACTCTGGTACTCCACGAATGATGGAGCCGCATGGACGTTCATTGTTGATTTAGAGGATGAATCCAGCGGTCGCATCCCTGATTTTGCTCAAGTGGACAACACGCTGTTTTTCACGAATGGGGTGGTCACGCCACGGGCATGGAATGGGTCCTCGTTATCTGTCGCTGGACCTTCCGCGAAATCTCCTACACCTTCCGCTGCGGTCAATACCGCGAGTGGAACATTGAATGGCAGTTATAGCTGGAAACTGGTCAGTGTCGAAGCTGATGGCACGCGTCATCCTGGCTCCACGACCTCCAATACCATTCAACTTGCAGATGAACAGTGCAACTTATCGTGGACAGCAGACAGTGACACCGATGTAGTGGGGTATGAACTATATCGCACTACAGGATCCGGGGTGACATTCTATCTGGTGACGTATATCGATGGACGCACAACGGCTGCGTACACTGACAACACTGATGACCTCACGATTGTCGTGAATCGGTCCATCGCAGAGCATGGAGATGCTCCGCCAGCAGGGAGTTATTTTTGTGAGCCGCACAAACAGCGACTGTGGTGGGGAAGGACAGATACCAACCCCCGACGCGTCCATTGGTCAGATCCAGGTCTCCCCGATCAGGTGGGAACGAACAACTACCTCGATTTCACAGACCAAACGTCTGTCGGGGATGTGGTTACAGGGTTGGTGGGGGACTTCGAAGGAATGCTGGTCGTGTTCTGTGAGCGTTCCATCTGGACCGTTACAGGTACTGGTCAAATAGTTTCCGACATCATGGACTGGACACGGATGAAGTCAAATGCCGTGACTGGAACTGTGAGTCATCGAAGCGTTATCAAGGTGCCAGCAGGGGCGGTATATACAGATTCCAGTGGAAACCAGGTCACAACGCCTCGGGTGATGCAAGCCTATTTCACTCCATTGGGGGACATTCGGATCTTTGACGGGAATAACGACACGGTGATTTCTACTCCCGTGAAGGAAACCCTGAAAGAGTTCCTGTATGCCCAGCGGAGTAAAGTCCATGCCGTCCATGACATTGAAAGTGGACATATTATCTGGTACTGGCCGGGAGCTACGCCATCAGGATTGCAGGCTGAGTGTACGAAGGCCGTAGCTTGGAGCTACCGCTGGGGAGTCTGGTATGTCTGGCCTGATATGCCCATGGCCTCTTCCACGACGGTAGAAACGTCTAGTGATACACAGGTCATCCTGACAGGAGAAGCCCAGCCAAGTAAGGGTGGGTTCTGTTACAAGTTCTTTGATGGGGATAGTTTTGATGGATCAAATATCCCTGCAAGGTGGATTACGAAAGTCATCTACGGAACAGATAATTCCTGGGATACCCGATCACCTCAGAAGATGATGTCAGTTATAAAACGGTATCGGTGGTTAGACATCATCGCAGAGGCAGATGCCGATGTAACCCTGAATATTGAATGGATGTCAGGGGCGAGTTCCGATGAAGCTGTCAGTCGTGGAGCCGCCAGTAAGTCACTTGCAGCCTTGTCCATGCAGTTGATTACCTCAGATGGAAACGGGATTCAAACGGTCGCAGAGAGCAACCTTGTGCTGCCAACCGACTCTGTCCAGAAGATCATCAACCTGGAGGGGACAAACGGAGACTATATAGAAGATGTTGGGTGTCGAATCAGGATCAGTGATGATGCCCAGAATGGATCATGGAGTCTTGAAGGGATGACCTTGGGCTATCAGCTTCTACCAGGAGCTAGACGCAGGTTGCAAGACTGATGGCCAGAGCCAATATCCCCCTCGATTTCCCGGTCCCTGATTTCGCTCGTGTCAGAGAAGAGTCAGGTGTGGTGACAGAACAGGCCATGCGTGCCATGTATTTCACCCTGACCGATACGAGACACAGAGTTCAGAGGATTCAACAGGAGCAGTCATGGCAAGACGTAACATTCGCGGCGGGAAATTTCACCGCAAACTCAGGAACCTGGACCGTCGCCAACGCAGACCAGAAGCTATACCAATTTATCAAAATCGGCCAGTTTCTGATGGTGAGTTTCTTTCTGGAAGACACGACAACTGGCTCGGGGATGGGGAACGAACTGAGGATACAGCTGCCGAAGGGGATGAAAGCAGCGACGACGACCTATACGGGCCCCTTAGTTATCAAAGGGTCGGTCGATACGGAAGGGTATATCACCACCGGGGGCACGGATAAATTGTATTGCTATCGGACTGACCATAGTTCGTGGCCCTCAAGTATTACCAATAACGTGGATATCAGGGGAGTTATCGCACTCCAGGTGCTATAATTTAGACAAAATATGGCAAAGTTTCCATCAAATTATTCAATGGAATCTATGTCGGGGGGACAGGGAATGGATCCAGCAACATGGATGTTACTCGCCAACATTGGCGTGAGTACAGGCAGAGCCCTTGCCGGGAGTGGGGGCGGCCAGCAGCAAATGGCAGGATTCGGGGTCCCTGGCACAAAACTTCCTGATTGGTATGACGCTAACATCACTGACCCCCGATTTATAACCTCACAGGCTAGTCGGGGCTGGGGCAGAGTAGGTACAATGCTCAGCCGTCGTGCTGAGCAACCATTTCGTCTAGGTGACGTTACCCAACATCCCCCTGTCTTGGGTGGAGGGGCATTCGGGCGAGGAACTACATTTGGTGTCAGGCCAACTGATCAAGCCTACTATGACCCTAACACTGAACTGCGGTCACGAGGGATGGACACAGGAGATCCGTTTCCTTACTTTAGTGCGAGAAGCTCAGGTCCACGCGTGGACTGGCCTGGAAAGCCAGGAGAAGGTAAAGGGACGCTAAGAGATCCTTGGGGCATTGGTGTACAGGATATGGCAGCCCCAGGTCCCCCAAGAGATGCACCTGTGGCAGGGATGCAACAACACCCCGACATGCAGCAAATGGATGCAGGCTTAAAACTCCTGGGTGTCGATCGAGATCCCTCTTCAGGCCAGTATGTGTATAACGAGGGTGGATTCCCTGGAAGCCAGGGCATGTTTATGGGGATGCATGGAGGCTGGGGGTCAGTCCCAGGCTCTGAGCAGCGACCATTTGATGGACCAGAAAGTCAACGTGTAGGATCCCAGCCCACTGCTGAAGGCGGGGCTCGACCACAAGGAGCTGATATCCGTCGCCGTCGAAGCGAATGGCAGTCAGCGTAAGGAAAAATTATGGGCCAAACGAGATTCCAAGAGATGCCAGGTGCATCATATGATCAGTGGCTGCAAGATCCGGGAGGGACGGCGCAGCAATACGGTCATGCTGATATCACAGGGCAGTTGACTGATCTATATAGCCAACACAACGAAGGACGGGCACCTGCAACAAGTGATATTGGTCATGGATACTACGGGGTCTACGAAGAAGGGAAAGATCCGAATCAGATCTGGAACCCAGAGTGGCCCGGAACCTCTGATGCAACTACTGTCCCTCCTGCCATCTCAACATCAGATGGGAGTGCTTGGGAACCTGTGGAGACAGGCTCTTCCCCCTATACAGCTGACTATGGACAATGGGTCAATGAAACATCAGACCTGTATGGACAAGGGGGAAATCCCTACGAATCCATGGCGATGCAATATGGCATGAGTCCTCAGTCATTTGGGTCCCAGTATGTTGACCCCCTTGGACAACAGTACCAGCAGACACACGGACGGGACCCATATTTTAGCGACATTGGACATGGACTCTATGGCCACCTAAGAGAAGGGCGACCTATTGAAGGGATTTATGGGGAGAACCGACCAGCTGGGGATCCGGGACAGATAAAGGAAAATCCATTTACTCCTCCCCCACCCACACCACCGTATACTCTTAACGATGATCCACCAGTACCACCAGCTGGCTATGACCTCTCCGGGGCTGACTTAGCCTTCCTTCGGGGACCGCACAATATTGGAGAATCATCCTGGCAGGGAGACTTCAGGGACATTGCACGGAACTATGACCCAAATACAGCAGGGTTCCAGGAGTTCATGCAGGACATGCAGGCCGCAGGGATTCCTATATCAGAGGTAGGACAATCAGGATCAGTACAGTTTGGTGATGACCCCAACATGGTTGCCGATATTATGCGGAACTACCGTGGGGGTGGGGATACTTGGCAGTTCTATACGGATTATGGGCAAGATCCCAATCCAAATCCCAATCCGAATCCTAACCCTAACCCTAATCCCAATCCTAACCCGAATCCGAATCCGAATCCGAACCCCAATCCAAATCCGAATCCAAATCCGAATCTGCCATTCACTCCTATAGACACTGGAGTCACGACAACTCAACAGACAACAGACAGGGCACGACAGATTACCGATCCTGGTGTCTATGATGAACGTGTTCCTGGTACTGCTAACTTAATTGACACAGGAAATGCCCCACAAGAAGCAGGTCCCTATGAGACTGCAACATATCCTGGTGGGATGCAGCAGATGGGAACCGATCCCCTGTCAAGACTTCAAGCTGCCAACCTTGGCACCATGATGACTACCGGGGGCCTTGCTCCAACACCTATGGCAGCAGAGACTGAAGCAGCCCTTACTGGTTCTCTCGCGGATCGAGGAACCGGGGCTGAGTTTGAAACACAGTACGGTCAGGGTGTGGCAGATGAATATCAACGCCTGATTGAATCAGGTGGAGCCTTGCCTGTCGATCGACAGCAACGTGCCATGGAGCTGGAAGGTGTCCGTTCGTACCTCGATGACCTCCGTCAATCCCAATTAGCACAGGGAAGTGCGGCCATGGCAGATCGTGGATTGCTTGGACAGGGTCCTGAGTATGACTTCAGGGAACGGATAGAAGATAACCTGGCCCCCATGTATGCTGGTGCTGCCCAACAACTCGATCTGGCTCGACGAACGGAAGAGAACCAACGCTACCGTGATGCCCTGACAGGTGCCCAGCAAATGGGGACAGAACAACGCCGACGAGGGCAGGAAGAATATCTCACAGCCTTGCAACAGGCAACAGGGATGACTCTTGGGGAGTCTCAATCCCTGCTTGATACCATTTCCACGACAGGGGACCTGCAAACATCCATGTCGAATATGGCCATGGATATCTTGGACAGAAACATGGCTTGGAGTAAAACACTCTCTGATATTGGAATGAACAGACAGATGGTTGAAGAGATGGTTGAACGTGGTCGTATCCAAGACCTTGTCAGCATGCTGAATAACTATCTTGATCTTGCTCAAATCACTCAACGTGGTTATGTGGAGGCTAAAAAATAATGCCTGTAGTGAAATTTGATTACTCGCCACAAGGCCAACAGGCTGCACAACAAGCCACCCAAATGGGGGGCAGGATGGTAGGAGGTCAACCTGGCCCACCTTCCAACATGCCAGGTGGGGGGATTCCGCGCTCCAATCAACTCTCTCAGAGTCCACCTAGACCACAGTTTCAAAGTGGACCTGGTGCTCCAGGGGCAAGAGGACCGGGAGGTCCTGGTGGAGGGCCAGATGTCCAACGTAGAAGACAGGGCCCCCCTGGACCGGGAGGTCCCCCAGGAGGAGGGAATCCTCAACAAGGTCCAATGCAAATTGGTCAACCTATGACATTTCCTGGTCTCCCTCAGTTCGCAAATGCTGCATCTCAAGGACAGGTCCCCGGTGTTGGACGCCCTGGAACCATGAACCCTCAGTGGCAGCAATCTGCGGGAAAGACCATGGTCTGAGATGGCAAGAAATAATCGGGAACTCTTCGGAAATTTCCTCTCTGATATCTCTCAGGCATTTGGCAATTATTGGCAGTTTCAGCATGAGGAACAGCGTTACCAGACAGGCTTGGCTTCCGATGAAGCAAATCTGTGGGCTAATCGTGCCTGGGATACGTATGCACCTGAATCAGACATAGATGCTCAAGTCGAAAGTTACATGGAATCGTACCCGAAGGCAGATGAGGATACGATTCGACGAAGATTAGAGCTTGGCATGCGTCCCACGACTGAAAGGATAAGCGCAACCGAAGAGTTCTTGAAAGAAAATCCATTTTATGCAGGGGAAGATGCCGATCTTTGGAAGAAGTTTGGATTCCCAGGGGACTATGATCCCTCTGAGATTGCTACTGGGGTCCCTGAGCACCTGAAAGCTCCTGACTTATTTAGCATCGAAGGTTCAAAAGGGAAGGACATACCAACAGAAGATTACCCACTGGGCTATAACCTGCCTGAAGGGGACCCGCGCAGGGAGTTTGCAGGTATACGAGATAGGGCTACTCAAGCAAGAATCGACACCTCTAACGAGGCTGCACGGCTGCAAAGGCAGCAGTCCATGGCAGCGAATCTCACACCGACCATTGTCAATATTGATATTGGAGGTCAACCTGTTCCTCATATTGTTGAGCCTGACGCAAACAACCCTAATGGATTTAGCTACAAGATGCTGACAACTGAAGACGGCATGGGGATGGTTGCGTACGAGCAGCCAACAAGTTTTGATGAGGTCATGCGCCTATTCCAGGGGGCACGTACTCCTGATGGTGAGCCTCTTGTTGATCCTTCTTCCATTTCACCTTATCAAGGATCGGGAGGAGCCCCTGCTGCTGGAGGTGGTCCCACACTCGTGGACCCGGATCGAACAGGCGGAGGAGCTAGTCGTACATTTCCAGATGAAACTGGCGACTTAAGTCTTGATGATGTTGCTCCACTAGCACCAGGTCAGACTGATATAGGTAGTCCTCATGCTACGGTGGAAAGTGTCCCAGAGGGTGTAGCCATAAGCGGGATGGAAAAGCTAGCTAATTCTGTGGGAGAGGGTCTTAGCTACATCCCTGACAAGGTTGTTGAATTGGGAAGATGGTTGACGGGGGCTGATAGTTATTGGAACTACATGGCAGGAGGTACGCAGCAAGGAGGTCCACTGACAGAAATGGGGCCAGCTGAAAACATACTGCCAGGTACCGCGCCTGTAGTTCCCGAAAAAATGCAGCGAAAGCATGCATACTTTATTGATAAGACCATTGAAATCATAGAAGCCCAGGGACTCAGTCACCCCGAAAGTGCTCTACGTGCTTCTAATTTATTTGATTACATCTACGGAGATCAACAGCATGTGTTAAGTCAGGAAGGGAAAGATAAACTTTCAGAGTTCTTGAATACCCTCCCGGCCACACAGGGTCCAGGAATGCTAGAGGATCCAATCTACGATCCTAAGAATCAAGTCTCACTTTCCGATGCCATGAAGGGCCCATTCACAACAGGCCTGGATCAGTGGGGAGACTTTGATACTACATACGGAGACAACCTTGAAAAAGGATTTACACCTGGCCAGATGAAACCTGGAGTCACACAAGTTGCACACCTGGGTCCTCAACCAGAACGTAAACCTGGCTTGAGTGGACTTCCTCCCAGCCCAACGAACATGGATATCCAGTCTCCTGCTGTGGCTCGGAAACAGTTTCCGGGGGTAGGTGCTTTGATTGCTGGGACAGAACCTCAAACGACACAGAGGCCCCTGAGTCCTGGACTTCCTCCCAGGTTTAACATGCGATACCAACAGGGGACTCCTCCATCATCGCAGGTGCCAAATATTCAAGGGGGATTAGGGGGGCCACCACCTCCACCAGCTCCACTTCCAAGTAGTGGTGGGATGTTATCTCCATTAGCTCCCCCAGCGGCTCCTTCACCTTCTGCTCCTCCTGACATCCAGGGTGGATTGACTCCGAGACAGCCATTTCCAGCTAATCCTCCAAGGATGACTCAACGGATCCCTTCACCCTCGCCTAATATTCAGGCACCAATGACACCAAGGCAGCCGTTGCCTCAAGCACCTACTGGTCCAAGAGGGCGACCTCAACGAGGGCCAGGGGGAACACCTGATATTCAGGGGGGATTAACTCCACGACAACCGTTTCCACCTTCAGGGCCACAGATGACTCAACGTCCTCCATCAGGCTTTGACTTGAATCAGATGCCGGGGCTTCCTGAGAGTCAGCAGGTCCCGCAGGTCCGAGGTGGGATCGGAGCAGGCCGTGGGTTGGATTCTCCAGCAAATCGAAGGTTCTTTGGAGAGGAAAATTTCGACTTACCTCACGGAGCGAGCCAACCACCTAGAACAATTTACCCAGAATCACCAGGTGCAAGACAGTTGGATGACCAAGTAAGAGCTTATGCAACAGGACCTACTAATGACTTTGCTCAAAGTACAACTGAAGAGACACCTGAGATGAATCGTGCCTTGTGGTCCATGTTGAGAAACTGGATCAACACAGAGAGTCAAGGACAACCTGACGCTCACAACCTGGGGAGTGGAGCGAGAGGACTCTTGCAGGTTATTGAGAGTACGGCTTTCCAGGAGTTAGTGGATGAAGGAGTTATTGATCCCAAGGACTATCCTGACTGGAAAACTGATCCGCAGCAGAACATGGAAATTGGCATGAAATATTTGCATCGTCTAGCAAGTTTCCCTGGGGGAGCTTATGGCTGGTCTACAGCTGAAGATGCATTGTCTGCTTATCATGCAGGTCCTTCGCTTTACAGAGCATATAGAAATGCTGTGAATGCTGGAGAACATGATCCTAATGTAAATTTCAGGTGGGTCGAAGACGGTGAACATAAAGGTACTTATGGAGAATACTCCAGGAAGTATGCAGGCAAAGTCCTGGGAGGCATGCCCCCTGAAATTAGGGAAGCTCTGGATGAGTACTTCAGTTTAGTCTCTCAAAGTGCTGGCAAATACAGAAAGAGTAGGGGGGGACGCTAATGGCCACCGGAACGCTACCTCCAGAATACGCACAAATTGTCCGCGGAGGTCTCCGCTATAGACACGGAGATAACTTCTCTACGCCTGAAGCTCAAAGCGATCTTCGAATGGTTCAGCGGTTTAAGCAGAACCCCCAGGATCCAGAGGCCCTTCAGTTTATTAACCAACTGACTGAGCAGGCTGAGTGGGGGAACCCTCAAACGGGGGGACACATGGCGGCGCAAGGGACACTTGGAGGAATTGCCGCATCTCCATTCCTTACAAGGATGCTCTCCTTTGGAAAACTGGCTCCCCACCCTATGGTAAAGGGTGCAGCTCACTTAGCAGGGCTTGCGCTCGGAGGATACGGGGCTTACAACTTAGCTGACGCGCAGACTCGGAAGGAGTATGAACTCCCTGATACAGATTTCCAGAACTTTCTAGGGCTGGCTGATATGGCGTTCGCGCCTTTTGATGCAGCAGCTCTCAGAAAACATGGACTGGGTTCGTTCTTCAAAGGGCGACCGACAGAGGCCCCGAATCCTAATGCCATAGATCCAGAAGATCTTGCTGATACATCGCAGAAAAATTTTGGCCTGGGGGAGGAAGGTGCTCCTGCTGCAAAGGGGGCGAAGGGTAAACCAGAAGCTAAGGTTACGCGAAGAATTTCAGACGATGTAGTTTCTGTGGAGGGCCGCAAGATACCAGACGCTAGGCGTGTTGAACAGCCTGGAGCGGCACAAGGATGGGGACCTACCACCAAGCCAAAACGCAAGAAGAGATGGAAGAAGATGGGGACCCCACAGCCAGGAAAACTGCCTTGGGATGTTGAATCTGATGCGGCCAATAAATCCACCTGGAGTGGTTTTACTTCAGGAGTTAAAAGGAAAGAACCACCTCTCTCCCAGGCTGAACAAGCACTTAAGGACGAGGTCAGCGGAGAAGCAAAAGGTATCGGGGAGACACTTTATTCAGGAGAGAAGCAGACCTTCAAAGCAAAGGGGGCAGCAACTGAACAACCGGATACTCCTCAAACCAAGAAAAAGCTGGACGATATAGAAAGTACTGAAGATGTCAAAGTCGAGGAGCTAATCGAGGGAGGTCTTACACCTCAACATGTAAAAGGACATGTCCCGGAAATACAAGTAGAGCTAGACGCGGCCTGGAGAAGATATCAGGACGATGTAAGTAAGGCTCATGCCAAGAAGAAAGGACCGAAGACCGATAAAGAAGAGATGGT
>Ga0310344_10002822_pt1 | contig 13012 bp, 9 predicted proteins | sample HC15DNA20200_MG_FD_203801 | JGI IMG/M metagenome (GOLD analysis project Ga0310344, IMG submission 203801) | Marine microbial communities from station ALOHA, North Pacific Subtropical Gyre - HC15-DNA-20-200_MG | ecosystem: Environmental > Aquatic > Marine > Oceanic | place: Pacific Ocean: North... | reverse complement strand
CACGCTTTAGTTCGCGTCTTCCATTCCTCAGAAGAGGCAACCATTTCCTGCGCATCGTCGCTTAAACAAAGAACGGGGTAGTTTCCCCATCTGTTGCCACACCCGACTACGAGGCCTATGTAGGCATCGTCAACCGCCTCCGTCGCTATATAGTCGTCCCATTCGCCCCTGCCCGCAGCATCGAGAGCTTCTTTCAGAAGTAACAGGTTTGGGCCAAATTCCCGCTGCGCAAGACTCGCTGAACTTGCAGCAGAAGGCCCGAAGGACTCAGCGGTCACCTCTGCCGTAAAGGCTGCCTGCTGCCATAAACGGAGAACAGTCTCATACCCTTCCTCGTTCGGTTCACCAGCCTGATAAGTCAGGGTTGCGTTCGTTGCCGTCACCCAATCGTTAAGAACCAATTGGACTCCTGCACAGGCAGTAATCCAAAACACCTCGTGCTGCACCACGTTCGTTGTGGTAACTCGAGCCACCGTCGTTGTTGGAGCCACCGTCGTTGTTGGAGCCACCGTCGTACTGGCCAACTGCGCCTCTAACTCTTCTACGCGCTTCTGAAGTCCACCTTCGTTGCCACTACCACCACATCCGGCCAAAACTGCCACTGCCACTGCCAAACCCATAGCCACAGAAAGAGGGCGACTCATCGCCTCATTCTATCACTCTTACTAGGGGAGGTCTGCAGTCGTGATTCTGGATGCTCACCTGATCGACCATGCGATCCATACCGTTGGGCACCGTTTGGACACCAACAGCGGCCCTCAGGTCTCCTAAAGGGCGCTCTAACTGCAGGTTTGTGGTGTCGGAGGGGGGACTTGAACCCCCACGCCCTTGCGGGCACCAGCCCCTCAAGCTGGCGCGTCTGCCAATTCCGCCACTCCGACGCAATACTTCGAAAGACTCGAAGCGCACGACAGGCTACCTGCCTCTGAGGAACACGGGAACTTCGCTCATACCCAATCCAAGCTCCGCTCTACCGCTTGCGACCATCGACGGAGTAGATGGCTACGTACCTTTGCTTCCATCTGAGGTTTCCAGCACCCACCTTCTTGCCAGTTTTCTCGTAGCTCTGTGAAATCCGACCAATAACCTTCGGCCAGTCCCGCTGCGTAAGCTGCGCCTACCGCCGTCGTCTCGGTAATCACCGGACGAACCACCGGGACATCCAAAAGATCAGCTTGAAATTGCATTAACAGTTGGTTCTTGACCATACCCCCGTCAACTCGAAGCTCGGAAATACTGAGTCCACTCTCTAATTCCATAACTTCTACTAGCTCCTTGGCTTGAAAGGCGGTCGCCTCAATGGCTGCCCTTGCTAGGTGTCCGCGGTTCGAGAAGCGAGTAAGTCCTATTAGTAACCCTCGTGCATCTGGTCGCCACCGCGGAGAGAAAAGCCCAGAAAATGCTGGAACAAAATAGACATCTCCATTGTCTTCAACTGTTTGCGCCAGGTATTCCACGTCGGAGGCCGATTCGATAATCCCCAGTTCGTCGCGCAGCCATTGAATTACGGATCCTGCAACAGCCACGGAACCTTCTAAAGCATAGACAGGACTTTGGCCAGCTGCCTGGTATGCGACAGTTGTAATAAGTCCATGCTCAGATGGAATCTGATTCTCACCGGTGTTCAATAAAAGAAAACAACCGGTCCCGTACGTGTTCTTCAACTCTCCTAGCTTGAAAGCTGTTTGACCAAAAAGTGCTGCCTGCTGGTCACCGAGAATTGCCGAAACCGGAACACCTTCCAGTGGGCCTGCCAGCATTCCAACCCGGCCAATCGACGGAAAAACTGTGGGAAGAAGTAGATTTTTCAAACCCAGAGTAGCGACAATACTCTCTTCCCAAGCCAGTGTTTTCAGATCAAACATCAGGGTACGCGACGCGTTCGTCACATCAGTAACGTGAATGCCTTTCTCTGCCCCGCCAGTCAGATTCCAAATAAGCCAGCTGTCGATCGTTCCAAATAAAATATCTCCTGCTGCTGCGCTCTCTGCAAGACCTTCAACATTTTCAATTAACCATGATGCCTTGGGAGCAGCAAAGTAGGTCGAAAGTGGCAACCCTGTAATAGATCTCCACCGATCCAATCCTCCTTTCTCGGCTAACTCCTCCACTAGTTTCGATGTGCGAGTGTCCTGCCAAACCAACGCGTTATATACGGCTCGTCCAGTACGACGATTCCACAGGACCGTTGTCTCTCTTTGATTGGTGATTCCTATTGCTGCAAGGTCGTGACGAGTCAGACCCGTGGAAGAGAGTGCTTCTTCTATAACTGCCCACGTATTCTTTAAGATTTCGTGGGGATCATGTTCAACCCAACCAGGATTGGAAAGTATCTGACGATGCTCTCGCTGGGTCTTTACTAGGACCGATCCAGTTCGATCAAATATCATGAATCGCGTACTTGTCGTTCCCTGATCAATAGCGCCGACATAGCGTTCCATAATTAAATATTCCTACCGCAAACGAGTTGAAACATTCGGTTAAATCTTTTTCGTGAATAGTCAACTGCAAGAACGGTTACATACCCCCGCTGAACGTTCAAAGGAGTCAACAGATTTTAGAGTCTCCGCGACGAATTGGCTGTGGACTTTTCGGATCTCTCGGACTGCCTACGCGACTTGACACGAGATCTCTCATCCAAACTTTGTTTAGTACATCAAGCCAAGAGCTACTGTCGAAAAAACAAAAACAAGAGCAGTCACAATCGTAATACGGTCGAGGTTTTGCTCTACAACGGTCGAACCAGCGGTCTGTGCCCCAATACCGCCTCCAAACATGTCGGAAAGACCGCCACCTTTTCCGCTGTGGAGAAGCACCAGAAAAATAAGACCTAAAGACGAAGCAGCAAACAACAGTGCTGTGACAATAAACATAACGACGACAATCGTAACGGAGTCGACCGGGTGATCAGCGAATTAAGCGGTGATAGGCAATAATCCGTGAAAATTCTTCTGGCTCGAGGGAGGCACCACCAACTAAAAGACCATCAATGTCAGGTTGTAACATTAGGTCTGGAGCATTGACAGGTTTGACCGATCCGCCATATTGGATGCGTATACCTTCGGCTGCATCTTTACCCCATTCATCACCCACCACCTTTCGAAGAAAAGCACAGACCATCTGTGCATCCTCCGGAGTAGCCGTCAGGCCAGTTCCAATTGCCCAAATCGGTTCGTAAGCAATGACCGCCTCCGCCACTTGGGCCGACTGAAGCTGAGCAAAACCGGTTCGTATCTGGTCGGCTACCTTCATCTGCGTGCCATCTGCTTCTCGCTCCTCCCGAGTCTCCCCACAACACAAAATTGGAATCATGCTCCGAGAAGCCACAGCAGCGACTTTCCAGCCAGTTTCCTCATTGGTCTCATGAAACAGTTGTCGCCGTTCCGAATGTCCCACAATCACCAGACGCACATTGAGCTTTGCAAGCATTGTCGAAGAAACTTCACCTGTATAAGCACCCTTCTCCTCCCAATGGCAATGCTGAGCACCCAGCAGCAAAGGTAATTCGTCTGCTTCGATAACGGTCTGAACCGATCGAACGTCAGTAAATGGCGGATGGAGTGAGACGTCGGAGTTCTCTAAATCTGACTCCTTTAGAAGAAAAGCAAGTTTTTGAACACTTTGGATCGCCTCGAAATGGTCATGATGCATCTTCCAATTACCACTAATCAGTGGGCGACGTTGCTTTGACATCTGAGATCCTCTCGTAGGAATTGCTGTGTTATGAGTTGCGACGCAGAGCGGCAAGACCAGGCAAATCACCGTATTCGAAAAATTCGAGAGCGGCCCCACCTCCTGTTGATACATGGTCCATTTGTTTTGCAAACCCAAACTGCCGGGTAGCAGCAGCAGAATCGCCGCCACCTACCACAGTGAAGCCGCGAGATTCGGCGACTGCTTGTGCCACAGTACGAGTGCCAGCAGCAAATCTCGGATCTTCAAAAACTCCCATCGGACCATTCCAAAGCACTGTTCCTGCTGAGTGGATTCTTTCAGAAAAATCCGCGGCGGTGCCAGGACCGATGTCGAGCCCCATCCAACCATCTGGCACTGATGTACCAGCTTGACGTACCTCACCGCCCGAAGACGGATCTCCGATACGGCCACCTGGCCCAAGTATCGTCAGATCTGTTGGAAGTCGAATTGGTGCTCCTGAGTCAAGCAACTGAGAGCAATTCTCAAGGAAATCTGTTTCAAGAAGCGACTCACCTACGTACGCTCCGCGTGCAGCAAGAAAGGTGAAACACATACCGCCCCCGACAAGAAGCTCATCCACAACATCTAGAAGTGATTCGATAACTCCAAGCTTGTCACTGACTTTTGCACCTCCGAGCACAGCCACAAAGGGGCGGCGAGGTGATTCACGTAAGCTCGACAATACTTGAACCTCGCGAGCCAATAGTCGCCCTGCGGCCGAAGGGAGATACTCAGGTGGCCCGACCACAGAAGCATGTTCGCGATGTGATGCACCAAAGGCGTCATTTACAAATGCATCATGTCCGGTGACTAATCGCTGGATAAACGCTGGATCATTCGTCACTTCACCAGGTTCGAAACGTAGGTTCTCTAAAAGAGTTACTCCCGGAAGCAGACTGTCGAGATACTCCCGAACTGGATCGAGCATTAGCGCAGGATCGGGGCCATCCATCGGGCGTCCTAAATGGGAACACGCTGTAACTTTGGCTCCAGCTTCGGTCAGAAACTGTAAAGTCGGCAGAGCCGATCGAATTCTTAGATCATCTTTAATTGATCCTGCAGCCAAAGGAACATTGAAGTCACAACGGACAAGTACGTTGCGACCTGAAATGTCCTGGAGGTCCTCAAGTTGGGGTATCTTCACGAGTTCAACGGCGAGTACCAACAATCGTGGTGAGATCGACTAGACGTGTCGAATATCCCATCTCATTGTCGTACCAACCACAGACTTTCACCATAGCTTCTGATGCCATTGTCAAACCAGCGTCGATCGTGCAAGACGCTGTACGACCAACGATGTCAGCAGAAACCAGTGGATCCTCGCTGTAATCCAGCACTGCAGAAAGTGGCCCTTCATGGGATGCCGCCGCATAAGCCTCGTTGATTTGCGAGATGGAAGCCGCCGCACTCAAAGTCCCCACAAAATCAGTTATCGAACCATCGGGAATCGGTACCCTCAGTGAAATACCATCCAGCCGTCCCGCCATCTCGGGCATCACTAAAGCTGTGGCACGAGCCGCTCCAGTCGAAGTCGGAACGATATTGATAGCTGCTCCTCGTGCTCGTCTCAAGTCGCTATGGGGACCATCCACAAGACTTTGGTCACCCGTATAAGCATGAGTCGTAGTCATAAATCCTCGCTCAACACCGAAAGCATCATCTAATACCTTAATCATTGGAACAAAACAGTTTGTAGTACATGAGGCGTTCGAAATCACGTGGTGTTTGGAGGGATCGTAATCTCCGTCATTAACTCCCACTACAAATGTTGCGTCACAATCACCCGAAGGAGCGGAAATAACCACTTTCCGCGCTCCGCCTTCCAAATGTAGGGCAGCTTTTTCTCTAGCGGTAAAAATCCCAGTTGATTCAATAACGACATCTACTCCGAGTTCACCCCACGGCAGGTCAGCTGGATTCCGCTCTGACAACACACGTATCTCGCTCGCATTTACGACGAGCGACTGGTCCTTCACAGCCACATCAGCCTCGAGTCTCCCATGAACCGAATCATTGCTCAACAAAAATGCCATCGTGTCGACCGAGCCAAGATCGTTCACAGCTACAAACTCGAGATCAGATCCTTGGGCTAAGGAGGCGCGCAAAACATTCCGGCCTATGCGGCCAAACCCATTTACACCCACACGGATAGTCATCAGATCTTTCCTCCTACGACAGCTGCCTTGTCGCCTAGCGTTCGAATAATAGAAACCAACTAACTTGCAAAATACTTTCCAGAATTGCTACTCGATTAAACACTTGCTATCGCGTTTCCTCGTAAATTTTGTTGAATCTGGAAATAACCTCTCCACATTCATCTGTCAAGGTCGCGGTGGGTTACCAGAGGATCTTGCCCAAGTTTCCTTAGGGCCGTCGCGAAAGCTTCAGTTATAACCACTGATCGATGTCTACCTCCTGTACATCCGAAAGCGACAGACACATACGATCGACCCTCCCCAAGGAAGGCTGGGAGAAGCAAATCAAACAGGTTCTCTAACCGTTCCAAGTACTCGCGGGCTAGTTCTGTTTCTAAAACATAATCCTGCACCTGTTTATCTCTACCTGTCAGAAGCCGCAGATTGTCTACCCAATGCGGATTCGGAAGAAATCGGCAATCGAAGACCAAATCTGCGTCGCGCGGGGCACCATACTTATAGCCAAATGATGTGATACCAAGACGCAGCCGCGAGTCAACAAGTCCCCCATATAGACCTTCTACTTTCTCGCGTAACTCATGAACATTAAGTTCAGAAGTATCAATCACCACGTCAGCTACCGAGCGCACTGGCTCCATAAGTGAGCGCTCCGCTTCGATCGTGTCTGCAAGTCCTGCCTCACCGCCGAGCGGATGAGGTCTACGCGAACCCTCATATCGTTGGACTAGAACCTGATTAGAACAATCCAAGAACACGATTTGCAAGTGGCCAACCAAACTACGAAGATCTTCAATCCCCGAGAGAGTTTCACCATCTAGGGTGTCGCTGCGTAAAGCAAACGCCACCCGCTTCCAAGGAGATTTAGGACCACTAGCGACCTCTGCAAATTGCGCCATAAGCTCCGCTGGTAAACGGTCAATAACAAACCAACCAAGATCTTCAAGATCACTAGCGAACTCAGTGCGCCCAGCACCTGAGAGTCCCGTCACAACCAAAAAATCACTCACCCCGCGATGCTAGACGGCGTCTGAGCCCACAACAGCAGATCGAGAAGATTCTTTCTCTTCTTTCGTAGTTGCGCTATGCAATTTTTCGAAAACCGAAATCGCAACAGTTTCCGGCAACCAGGTAAGACACTTAAGATCTTTTAAGGCTGCTCGCCTCACCCCAGAAAGACCGCCCAATTCTCTGATAAGCCGCGAACGACGGACAGGCCCTAGTCCCGCAATATTGTCTAGTGCCGAACCGGTCATCCGACGAGATCGCAACTGCCGATGATATGCAACAGCCACACGATGCGACTCATCTCGGATCCGTTGCAATAGATACAGGGCCTCAGAACCGCGCTGAAAGCGAACTGGTTTACTGTCTCCGGGGGTAAACACCTCCTCAAAACGTTTAGCTAGAGCTGCTATTTGGATGTTGTCAGATAAACCCATCGTCCTAATGACATCCTCCGCAACCCCTAACTGTCCCTTGCCGCCATCAACAAGGAGAAGCTGGGGTGGATAAGAGAATCGACCCGAGCGCTGATCCACTGGGAGTGCCGTCTCTTCCAGATAAGCATCGAAACGACGAATGAGTACTTCCCTCATAGCTGCATAGTCATCATTACCTATCGATTCGCGAATTCGGAATCGCCGGTAGTCAGATTTCTTCGGCAAACCATCCTCAAACACGACCATTGAGCCCACATAATCTCCGCCCTGCAAATGACTCATGTCGTAACACTCGATACGTAACGGTGCCTGTGCAAGTTTAAGTTCCTCTCGCAATTCCTTCAAAGCCCGAGCACGAGTATTGTAATCGAAGGCTCTCTTTAGCCGATGAGCCGCCAACCCCTCTTTCGCATTCTCTGTAACAGTTACCTGAAGAGAACGTTTTCTACCTCTCTGAGGAACACGAATGACCACACGAGTGCTTCGCTCTCGAGTCAACCACTCCTCCAGCAACTCGGAATTTTGTGGCACCCAAGGAACAAGTACTTGATTCGGGATTCCATGTGCTGGATCTCCCCGGTAGTGGGCTGCCACTATCTCTTCAAGTAAATATTCTTTTGAGTCATCATCAGGTCGATCAACCACAAACCCGTTACGTCCTATCACTCGGCCTTTTCGTACGTAAAAAACCTGAATTGCTACCTCTAAATCTCCGACGACCACCCCAAACACATCAAATGCTTCACTGCGCGGTCCGACCATCTGTTGCCGTTCAGTTACCTTTCGGATGCTGACCAGACGGTCGCGGCAACGAGCTGCCAATTCAAAATCCAACTTATTCGATGCCGCTTGCATCTGAGATTCCACTTGCGTCTGGATTTCATCCGCTTCACCAGAGAGAATACGTCCAACATCAGAGACAATGACATCATAATCCCCGCGAGAAACAGCCCCGACGCAGGGCCCCGCACACCTCTCAATGTCGTAGAGAAGACATGGCCGGCCCCGCCGTCGATGATCCTTAAACTTGTTGTCCGAACAAGTGCGTATCGGAAAGATGCTCAGAAGCAAATCGAGAGTTTCCCGAATCGCTCCTGCGCTTCCATAGGGGCCGAAGTATCGAACTCCTTTACGACGTTTGCCTCTCATAACTACTGCTCGCGGCCACTCATGATTAAGGGTAAGTGCAAGATAGGGGTAACTCTTACCATCTTTAAGTTCGACGTTGAAACGAGGAGAATGTGTCTGAATCAGACTAAATTCGAGCATCAAGGCTTCAAGCTCATTAGCAACCTGGATCCATTCAATCGTCTCAGCTGCAGCAAGCATCTGCACTGTCCTGTCGGGAAGACGATCAGGGTTTCCGAAATAACTGTTAACCCGATGCCGTAAACTTTTGGCCTTGCCTACATATAACAACCGGCCGTCCGCATCCCTAAATTGATAAGAACCTGGGGCGTCAGGGACCATCCCGGCGGGCGGTCTCTCAATCATACTTCCATGGTAGATGCCGAATAGCTGGTAGTAGTTGTCTTGAAGGTAAAACGTCAAACCTGTGACATGACCACAGACTCTCCAGTAACCGGTCTGGCACCCAGCTATATATTTTACTTCAAAGGCCCGAGGACCTCGTGGCGTGGCGAGCAGGCTGCCTCCTACCGGCTAGCTCACGAGCATCCGACAGGAAAATAGTTCTACTTCATCCGATGACCCGCTCTTGTTCCACAACGTTCTCAATCGATGCCAGTATTCGTAGCTGGGCACGGACAGCTTTGAATCGAATACTGAGCATTGCCTAGTGCACCTCAATCGACCAAAACTTCTCGTAGAAACTGTCCTGTATGACTTTCTGGTATTTCTGTAACTTCTTCGGGTGTCCCAACAGCCACAATTCTGCCACCTTTCAGACCACCTTCCGGTCCAAGATCAATTAACCAATCGGCAGTCTTCACAACATCCAAGTTGTGTTCAATTACGACAACTGTGCAACCCTGGTCGACTAGTCGACTCAACACGGCTAGAAGGCGACGCACATCCTCGAAGTGCAACCCAGTCGTGGGTTCGTCAAGAATGTAAAGAGTGTGCCCCTTCGATCGTTTCGCCAATTCCGATGCCAATTTAACCCGTTGCGCCTCTCCTCCAGACAGGGTCGGAGCAGATTGACCCAGTTTTATATAGCCAAGTCCGACGTCAACGAGTGTTTGCATGTGTCGAGAAATAGCCGGGTGACTTGCAAAGAACAGAAGCGCTTCTTCACAAGACATATCTAAGACATCAGCAATCGTCTTTCCGCGGTACTTAATCTCAAGTGTGTCGCGGTTATATCGCTCCCCCCTACACACTTCACATGGAACATATACGTCCGGAAGAAAATGCATTTCAATCCGCAATGTGCCATCGCCATTGCACGCTTCGCAGCGTCCTCCTTTCACGTTAAAACTAAAACGGCCCGGTTGGTAACCTCGAATTCTTGCTTCTTCGGTTTGTGCAAACAACTTTCGAATATGGTCGAAAACGCCGGTATACGTCGCGGCATTCGAACGGGGTGTTCGACCTATAGGGGCCTGATCGATACTGATAACTTTGTCAACCTGACCTGCACCCTCGATGGATCGATGTAAACCAGGAGGTGTTTTCGAGCGATACAGCTTCTGCATAAGAGCCTTGTGCAGAATTTCATTAACCAGTGTCGACTTACCCGAACCGGATACTCCCGTAACGGCAATAAACAGCCCCAATGGAAATTTGATGTCAAGGTTGTCTAAATTGTTCTCTCTCGCGCCAGCGATCGTTAAAACCAGTCCATTGCCCTGCCTGCGACTCTCAGGTACCGGAATGCATCGCTTTCCTGACAAATACTGTCCAGTCAATGAGCCCCGTTTCCGAAGCAATCCAGATAAAGAACCCGAATGAACAATCGATCCACCGTGTTCACCAGCCCCTGGGCCGATATCGACAATATGGTCGGCACTTCTGATTGTTTCTTCGTCGTGCTCAACAACGACGACCGTATTCCCAAGATCTCGAAGCCGGATCAGCGTTTCGATAAGTCTTCGATTATCTCGTTGGTGGAGGCCAATTGACGGTTCGTCAAGAATATAAAGCACTCCGACAAGTCCACTTCCAATCTGAGAAGCAAGCCGGATCCGCTGCGCTTCCCCACCTGCCAAAGTTGCGGCCGAGCGGGCCAATGACAAGTAATCCAAGCCAACATCAAGCAGAAATCCCAAACGAGAATTAACTTCCTTAAGAATCGGATCTGCGATCAGAGACTCCCGATCAGTGAGTTCCAGTTTGCTCAAAACCTTGGCAGCCTCATTTATAGGCAAATCACAGATTTCATGAATTGCATAACCGTCAATCAGAACCGCTCGGGATAACGGATTAAGCCGCGCACCATCGCAAACATCGCAGGGCACTTGCCGCATATACCCCTCAAGTTGCTCACGCGCATTATCGCTCTCACTGTCCTGGTGTCGTCGACGTAAGTACGGCAGCACACCTTCGAAATAGGCGGAATAAACTCGATTCCGGCCAAACCGATTCTTATACCTAACCTGGACACGATGATCTATCCCCCCATTCAAAAACAACTGTTTTTGACGCGCCGTCAATGATCGCCAAGGTTTTTGTGAGTCAATTCCCTGATCTTCTGCAACGGCTCCCACAAGCCGTTTGAAATAACGGTTGTGCCCAGTAGCCCACGGAGCAATCGCTCCTTCTTCCAGACTTAAATCTGGGTTCGGGATAACAAGCTCAGCATCAACTTCAAAAACACTTCCAAGACCGTCACAATGCTCACATGCGCCATATGGACTATTGAAAGAAAAATTTCGTGGCGCCAATTCGTCAAACGATTTGCCGTCACTCGGACGCGACAGGTGTTCACTGAAGACGACGGTATTTAGATTCTCCGAAGTCTCTGTAGAACTTTCTTCTCCCCCGAGTTGAGGCATAATTTGGATCTCAGCTACCCCGTCTGCCAACGCAAGTGCCATTTCCATCGACTCTGTAAGCCGTTGCTCAATTCCTTCCCTGAGAACAAGTCTGTCTACAACTATCTGGATCGTGTGTTGTTCATACCTCGCTAGATCAGTTTCACCTTCCAGGTCGCTTTCACTTCCCAGATCATGCATCTGGCCATCCACTATGACTCGACTAAAACCTTGAGCTAAAAACTCTGCCAGTAAAGTCTGATACGTTCCTTTTCGTCCTCTAACCACAGGAGCAAGTACTTGGAAACGCGTACCCCCAGGTAAAGCGAGTATTCGATCAACAATCTGCTGTGGTGTCTGACGAACTAGCCTTTCTTTTGTATCTGGATCATGTGCCAACCCAATACGCGCATATAAAAGACGCAAGTAGTCATAGACTTCTGTGATTGTTCCGACAGTAGAGCGCGGGTTTCGCGATGCACTCTTCTGATCAATCGAAATCGCCGGAGAAAGTCCTTCGATAAAATCGACTTCCGGCTTGTCCATCTGACCGAGGAATTGTCGCGCATACGAAGAAAGAGACTCGACATAGCGTCTTTGACCCTCAGCATAGATTGTGTCGAAGGCCAAGGATGATTTTCCGGATCCGGATATTCCCGTAAATACGATCAAACGATCCCGTGGCAGGTCAAGATCGATATCGCGCAAATTATGTTCCCGCGCTCCTCTTACTACCAGACGATCTGACACCGTCGGGAGCCTACCGGCCACCCCTCGAAGGCCCGTCCGCCTTTCAGAGTCACAGATGAGTAACAATTAGAACATCGGATCCGCTGACCGTCTTCGTGTACCCCCTCTACTATTCGCCCACCGTGGCGGAAAAGCTCATGCGCCCGAGAACACAATCGAAGCATTTCAAAACGCCATATCGCTAGGTGCAACAGGTCTCGAAAGTGATGTCTGGCTAACTCGAGATGGAATCCCCGTATTGGATCACGATGGCCGAATCAAACGAAGAATTAGACGCCAGAAAATAAGTGATGTACTTGCTAAAGATTTACCTCACCACTTACCCCTGCTTGAAACTCTTTACAAAGTAGTGCCAGAACTCCTTGACAGGAGCGTCCATCTTTGTCTCGATGTGAAAGACCCTAATGCCGCTGATTCGGTCGTGGCTCTTGCGAAATATTTTGACGTCACCTCAACCCTGTGGCTGGCACATTCCGAAACTGCCACTGTCGCTGCTTGGCGAAAACTCGATGATGCCATCCACCTCCTCAATTCCACAAGACTTACCCGAATTACGGAAGGACTGGAACGCCGAGCGGCCGATTTGGCGGAAGCCAAAATAGATGGTATCAACCTGCAGATATCTGACTGGTCTGGGGGCCTATGCACCCTATTCCACAGATTCGGAGTCGAATGTTTTGCCTGGGACGCACAACAAGAAAGAGAGATAGACCGGCTTCTAGGATTCGGTGCAGATGCTGTTTTCAGTGATCACGTTGACCGACTCGTCGCGGTGGCACAAAAGCAATAAATCGCAAATTTGATATTAAAGGCGACCGAGGTCTCCTATAGGCCACACCCTTAGAAAGGCCCTACCAACAACATCACCTTCCGGAATCGGACCAAACATTCGACTATCCTTCGAATTCGACCTGTTGTCCCCCATTACAAAAAAATGACCTGGAGGGACCGTACAGCGACTAGCCGATCCGATCTCATCTACACAACCGGGTGGGAGACGAAATTCGCCGGTACTGTCCCGCGGCGACACGTACGG